>OLRO01000728.1_pt1 | contig 22658 bp, 19 predicted proteins | sample 1673131 | NCBI WGS metagenome assembly OLRO01 (sample SAMEA3136757, study PRJEB25190) | human gut metagenome | biome: human gut; feature: human-associated habitat; material: faeces | place: Austria | collected 2013 | reverse complement strand
CTATGATGGTACCGATTCATGCGCTACAGTGGTACCGATTCGCCGATACTGTCAAGTAATAAAGTGGATGTGTTTGAAGTATGCTCAGATCGTGATATAAAGAAGCTTAATAAGAATAAATGTTATGGTACAGATTCTGTATATAATATTATTTGGAAGCCATTGGAATCAGTAATAGATTCAGCATCTACGGTCTATTTTATACCAGATGGTGAACTCTATTCTTTGGCTTTAGAGTCTGCGGATTTAACGCAAAAGCGAATATATCATCGTTTGTCTTCTTCGCGCCAGATATGTTTGGAGAGAGATTCATTTCTCGGTAAAGATGCAGTTGTTTATGGGGGTATTGATTACGATGTTGATAGTTGTGGACAAAAGATGAATGGTACACCACAGAAGTGCACATTACGAAGTTTACGTGAAACTCTTGATTTTCTTCCTGGTTCTCAGAAAGAAGCAACAGAAATATCTGGCATACTCAATCAAAATGGATTTAAAGTTAATCTTTTGACTGGTCAATCTGCAACAGAAGAGTCTTTTAAGAAACTTTCAGATACTAGTGTGAATGTCCTTCATGTCTCAACACATGGCTATTGCTGGTCTCAGCAAAAATATGCAACAATGGTTACCAATAATCCTCTTTTAAATCAGGGAGACTTTTATCAGGTTGATGAAGATTTGGCGATGATTAGAACAGGTTTGATGTTCGCTGGAGCTAATAATGCCTTTATTAATAAAGTGGGCGATACCGGTTTGGATGATGGTATCTTAACGGCAAAAGAAATATGTAATCTCAATTTGCAGAACGTAAATTTGGTAGTTCTATCTGCTTGTAAGTCTGGACTCGGTGAAGTTTCAAGAGATGGTGTATATGGTTTGCAGCGAGCTTTCAAAAAGGCAGGTGTAAAGAGTATCGTGATGTCGTTATGGGCGATAGATGATAGTGTAACTCAAGACTTTATGATACATTTTTATAAAGGATTAGCTTCTGGGTTATCAAAGGCAAAAGCTCTTCTCCAGGCAAAAATGTTGATTAGAGAGAAGTATCCTCATTCAAATGATTGGGCCGCATTTGTTCTGTTGGATTAAATAGTAAGGAGAAGAGAATTTTCCATATTCTCTCCTCCTTGCTTTTAACCTGATGGTGTATCATTCAATACTTTTCAACAACTTATTGATACGGGTAGCCATTTGTGGCTGTTCTTTCTTCAGACTAAAGAGCACATCCTTGGCCTTGTCTTTCTGGTCATCCTTAATATATGCCAGAGCAAGATACCATCCAATGGTTGCTGAATTTTGAGCACAATCAACGTCTGTGAGGCGTTTGTCATATAAACTCTTGAGTTCAGCGATAACCTTTGTCATGTCACGGTCTTTCTTGATCGATGTTGCTATGGAATCAAGTTTGTTGAGCATCGTTTGATCGCCTTCTCCTCGTTCTGTTAGAGCACCTCCCATGCTGATGTTTTCAGCTACAATGCTATTACGCTGCTGGTAACCATATTCTGTAAAGCGGAGATAGCCTCCGAATCCCATGTAGATGAGCAAAGATGCAGCAATTGCCATAAACTCTTTGAGACTTATGATTCTTGCACGCTGTGAAGAGGCTTTTACCGCAGAATTTAGCTGTTCTGTGAAGGCTTTCTCTTCTTCCTGTCGCTTCTCTTTCATGGATTTTGCCATGAGTGAGGTAGCCAAGGCACGTTCTTTCAAGCTTGAATCATAGTTAAGATCATCTTTGAACTCTGCTTCTTCTTCCGGTGTCATGTTGTCTCGGATGAAGCGTTCGATTCGGTCATCCTGATCTATGGCAACAGATTCGTTCAGCTGCTCTATGAATGCCTTCTCTTCTTTCTGGCGCTTTTCTCTCATACATTTAGCCATGATGGCTGTAGCGAAAGCTCTTTCTCTCAAACCAGGGTCATTGGCCAGGTTTGTCTTGAAAGCTTCTTCCTCTTCTGGCGTCATCTTGTTTCTGATGAACTTGTCTATCAGTTCGTCTTGCAAGATAGCTTCTTGTATATTGTCCTGCTCCATGATGCTACTTCTTTAAAATTTTGAATACTTCTGGAAATAAGGATTCAAGTTTATCCTTGAACTTCTTGACACAGCGCGATTTGGTTGTCTTTACAGAATTGGCATTGCTGAAATTATATTTCTCTGCTACTGCTGTCAGATTCTCCATGTTATCCCAGTATATGCCATGGAAGATTTTATTGCAGTTGTCAGGAAGTTGGGTGATGATCTCTTTCACGGCTTCTTCCATCTTGCTCAATTCAATTTCACCTTCGTGTCCATCGATGGCGGCTGACATCAAATAGGACAGCTTGTCCATGTTAACGCTACCATCTTCGTTTTCCTGGATCATAGAACTCATAGAGACTTCTCTGGCTGTCTTATCCACCACGATTTTACCATTTTCATCTTTGTGCTTGGATTTTGGAATCGTCATCTGTCTCTTCCTGATCATGTTCATGGCAGTGTAGTTGCAGATTCCGAAGAAATAGCTTTCAAAGTTTCCACTTTTGCTGGCCAACTCTTCCAGATAGTTGTTTTCTACGTGCATGAGTTTTTCCCACACTCTTGTACATGACTCATAGAAGACATCATCAATGTCTTCTTTAGTTAGAGTATGCTCAAACTTCGAAGCTAGAGCTTTGATTACTTTGGGTCTTAGCTCGACTGCGATTTTGATAAGTTCTGTATTATCTGATGGTACGTTCATATTTAAAAACTTTTTTCGATTACTAAATTCTGATTCATTGGCCACAGTCCTTCTTTTGTGATTAGCTTGTTGAGTTGGCTGATAACCGTACTTGCGTTGGTTGAAAGGCCAAACTTCTTAATCACTTGTGCCATATGGAAGGATAGGGGACCATAGATCTTATTGTTTACCTTGATTTCTCGATTCAACTGATAGGGACGGCATGCTTCAAAGAAAACGACATGAGAGATCTGTCTTGTCTTTTGGACTTTGTAGTAGTTGGCCGTCTCCAGTTTCTTGGGCTTGAAATATTTGCCTCTAGTATAGGTGAATCCCTGCATAGTTCCTCTGGAAGGGCATTCATCTTCATCGTCGTCCAGACCTTTGGAAGCCGTACCGGCATGGCATGCGTCGAGAACAGCATAGACTACTCCCTTTGGTCCTATTTTTGTTCTGAGTCTGGTAATCAACGGGGCAAGGTCATCATCCAGGATATGTTTGTGCCCTTCATAAACACCTTTTTTATACACCTTTCTAGCATCTACAGGAATGATAGCTTCGTCCCATCCATCAACTTCGTCTCCACTGATGTCCTCAACAGGTTGTCCATGACCGGAGAAATGAAAATAGACGATGTCCCCTTTTTGGGATGTTGCGATTAGTTTATTGATACCCTCTATGATGTTCTTATGGGTAGCTTTTTCATCTGTGAGAGTAGTTACCTTAAATCCTTTAGCTTTCAGAATAGGTGCGAGCAACTTTACATCATTAGCCCCATTGATGTTGTTCCACTGATAACCTGTCAGGGCTGTGTCATATTTGGATATGCCCACTAGTAGTGCTCTTTTTTCTTGAGCTTGAAGCCTGAAGAAAAAAGAGCAAACCAATAGTATGATGAATATTTTCTTACTCATATTGTTTCTTGTTCTGTTTCCAAATTCAAATTTTGGGCAAAAGTACAAAAAAATATCGTAAAGGTGAAATTAATTCATACAAAAAATACAGATGCTGGGGAAAAACGGTCTTTACTTTGCTTCAAGGCAAAAGGTTGCCCGAAAGGTCACGGTTGCCGTTGAGCGTGTTTTCACGCTCTATATGATGTAAGATGTCATCAGAGAGAAGATGACCCTATATATGAATACTAGTATAATCCATACGAGTTTTTTTTATTCAGTTACATGCCAGTTACATGTCAGTTACATGCACCAAGCACTGTTTTAAAGGGCTTTTGCTCTGTTTAAGGGCTGTTTCGAGTCGCCCAGTTACATGCCAGTTACATGAGTTATGCCCAAGTGACGACCTCAAATAGCCGAGAACGACCTCAAATAGCCAAATAACGACTTAAAACGACTTAAAACGACTTAAAACGACTTATAACGACCGAATATGCCCATATTATGACTTGACAATCGCAATTATGTAACAAATTAATAATTCAATTCTTGTTCACCTTTTTCTGTAATAATCCATTGTTTTCCACTAATAGTTTTTGTAATAAATCCTTCTTTCGCTATTTTTCGAAGAAGATTTCCTATTTTTCTCAGTTTCTCGTCCTGAGTTAAACTTGGTGGAAAAACATGTTGTAGTCCCTCATAAACGTCTTGACGTTTGAATCCCATACTTCCTGCATTATGAGCCAATTGCAACAATAACTTTTGGATACTATTTTCTGCAAGACCATTTTCTTTTGTATAGTGTCCTATCTGCTTAGTCATTTTGGCAACTTTTAGCGATATAGTATAGTGTGGTGCACGACCTTCTATCAAACCCTTTTCATGAAGATGTTTAGCAGCTTCCTTGGTGATAGGATGATGCTTCTGTACTGCGTCTAACCAAAGGCACTCTTTCAGTGACAAAGAGTTATTTGCTTTTAAGAGATTGGTATATTTCTCATCGATCATTTTGCCATAGATGGTTACCCCAACAGTACGATGTTCGTTATCGATGTCGTAATCTGGCATTGGAAAGAATCGGTTGCGTTGCTCTGTGTAGATCTTCTTGATACCACGTCCTACTGTATCAATCATATTGAAATTGACCATGCCCTTGCAAAGACAATCGTTACGATAATGAAATTGAGGACCTTTATGCTCCAGGGCATTTTCTATTGTTCCTGGAATGAAACTGCCACCATTGCCATAATATAAGGTACTAGGACCTTCTACAAAAACAATTCGCTGCTGTAAGGTGTAATCCTGATGTGCGATGGCGTTATGTAAGGCCTCTCGTATGGTGTATTCATCATACTGTTTCATGGTGTCTGGGAACAGGGTTCCACCTGGCAACTCACGCATAGTCTTGTTACGTATTTTGCTCAACACCTTATCTACGGTCAAGATGAAAGGTATTGTAAAATGCTCATAATCTTGTACGATGCCTTCTTCATCTTCCCATGTCCAAGTGATTTGTGCTACGGCAGGATGAATCTTTTGGATAGAAAGGGGTTTGCCCAATAGTAGAATGGCTGCACGAGTGAGCTTCCCTTCTCGCATCATCATGCTATTAGCCAAGAACTCTTCTGTACTCCACGCATCTATTTCTTCGGCAGGAATACTTGACGAACGAACTTTTTTGAACATGACTTTAGCTGTAGCTACAGCTAGTTCATCCAAATCATTGATCGTGGCATTTGGTACGAGCTGAGCAGTCCAATCTGGTATTGGTGGCTGTTGGCGGATAGTATCTTGTTTTGCCTGGTTCAGTGGTTTCAGACTTTCACCATCACGACCATAAGCCACACCTTTCCAGTGCATCACTATATTGCGTGGTGATGCTGGAATCTGGAATAATAAAATTCGTTTGCCTTCGATATCTAAAGGTACAATATCTCTAAAGATAAGGTTGTCGGTGGTATGTTGAGACATATCTTGCTTCAAACGGTTGAGCGCAACTTCACCATCCTTGAATGTTGTACCGATAATCTGATGTTTTTTGTCCCAAACGCCAAATACAATCCAAGCAAACTCATGGTCACGTAAGTTTGCTTCATTGCTAAGAGCGGAGAAGTATTTGCCCAACTCATCGATATCAAAGTTGGTCTCTGCTTTCTTAAATTCGACAACCTCATTTTCTGAGTGTTCCCAAAGCTTGTTGAATATCTCTATATATTTTTTCATTGTCTCCTTCTTTATTATTCCTAAATGAGCCTACTTAAAAGTAAGGCATTGTCTTAGGACACATTTATATTAAAACAGCTACAAAGATAGCATTTTTCTTTGGAAATAGGGTATATATTCAGGAGGAAAATGTATTTTCTTTGTGATTTTTTCAGTTTTGGGTGAAAAACTCTATGTATGGGGATAAACTAAAGTGGTGTATGTAATCGCAAGAAATAGTGTGAAAGTATGTGAAATGACACCTTGCTTTTGGCGGTCACTATAGATTAGCATTGAAATATGTTGCCAAAATGTTGCCAAAAATAGAAAAGAAAAAATCCTAACCGCTTATTATCAAGCAGTTAGGGTTTTCTTGGGTGCGCCTGATAGGACTCGAACCTACACGGCCTAAACCACTAGATCCTAAGTCTAGCGCGTCTACCAATTTCGCCACAAGCGCATTTGTGAGTGCAAAGATACAATAAATATTCGAATAAAAAGAAGAAATGAGCAGAAAAAAGCGGGTTTGTTTGTTTTTTACGAGAAATAATGGTACTTTTGCAGGCAAACTGAAAATAATCATGATGAAAAAAATGAATTATACAATAAAAATGTAGTAACAATGAATACAAAGAATCTATTATTGTTGGCATCTCTTGTTTTTGCGATGCCATTGTCTGCTCAGAGTCCTCTGGAGGATTTCAAGCGAGACATTACACTCTCGGGTAGTAACTATGTGGCTTATCGTGGGCCTCAGAAGCAGTTGACTCCGGCGCCTAAGGGATATAAGCCTTTCTATCTGAGCCACTATGGCCGTCATGGCTCCCGCTATATGATTGGCAAGCAGGCGTATGATGTGCCTTATTTCTCTCTGTTGAAGGCGAAGCAGGAAGGTAAGTTGACTGCCAAGGGTGAGGAAACACTGGCTAAGGTGAAGCTGATTCGTGAAGAGGCAAAGGGACGTGATGGCGAGTTGACTCCATTGGGAGCTCTCCAGCATCAGGGGATTACCAAGCGAATGATGGAAAGATTTCCTGAGATCTTTGCCGGTAATACGAATATTGAGGCACGAAGCACGGTGGTGATCCGCTGCATTCTCTCAATGGAGAATGGCTTGCAGCAGATGCTCCGCATGAATCCTAAGCTTCATATCTTCCACGATGCCAGCGAGCATGATATGTACTATATGAATCAGGGAGATAGATACCTGGATAGCTTGAAGAATTCTGTGGGCAGAAAGGTGGTACAGGAGGAGTTTTCCAAGAAGCATGCCTGCTATAGCCGAGTGATGCAGGAACTTTTCAATGATCCGGCTTGGGTGAAACAGAATATCAACCAGAGCGACTTGAACAGAAAGCTTTATGAGATGGCTAGCTCTGTCCAGGGTACTGAGTTGAGAGGTAAGGTTTCGCTTTATGATCTCTTTACTGAGGAGGAGCTGTATCAGAATTGGGTAAGTACCAATATCTGGTGGCAGATGGCGTATGGCAATTCTCCTTATACGGGCAATGTTCAGCCATATTCCCAGCGTAATCTTCTGATGGATATCATCCAGAAGGCTGATAGCTGCATAGCTCTTCCGCATCCGGGTGCTACCTTGAGATATGGTCATGATACGATGGTTACTCCGCTTACTTGCCTCCTGGATCTGAATGGATATGGTGAGGAGATCAGGGATCCAGAGAGAATCTCTTCTCAATGGTTTGATTATAAGATTACTCCGATGGCTACCAACCTTCAGTTTGTATTCTATCGCAACAAGGCGAATGATGTGCTGGTGAAGGTATTGCTCTGTGAGGATGAGGCTACGCTTCCTATTAAGAGCGATGTGGAGCCTTATTACCACTGGAATGATTTCAAGGCTTATTGCCTGGAGAAACTGAAGGGGTATAAGAAATAAAGCCTTGCTGGACAGGCGATGGAATCGCCTGGAACGGGGGCGAGGAGGGAGACATGGAGGAGGCTATTCGCTGAAACGCTGAAACGCGAAATGCAGAAACGCGAAATGCGGAAAATAGCGAATGCTCAGAGTATTTAGTATAAGAATAATAAAAGGGAGCTTAAGGTTATTGAAGCCTTAAACTCCCTATTTTTATTTTTGGTTTCAATTCTTTTCGAGCTTTATCCCCTTTCTGGGTGAGCTTCTTTTCGAGCTTCGCCTTTTTTCGGGATGAGCTTCTTTGGAGCTTTATTTCTTCTCTAATCTTTTATTGCTTCGACAACCAATCTTTGTCTTTCTGATCTTCTTCGAAATCTTTTTCAGAGAAGAGATTGGTTTGACCGGTCAGTTCATCTATTACCTGCTGCTCGCTTTTTCCTGCATCAGGATCGAGATTCTCTACAGCTTCAGCATTCTTACCAGCGCCTTCAGAATCGCCGGTTGTATCTTCTGCATCAGGATCATCTTCTGCTGGAGGCTCCGGGAATCTTGTCGGCTCTAATTCCTCGATGCTTTCCAGTTTCCATGTCGTCAGGCGCTTACCCTTTGCCTTGAAACTCTTCTGAGCGATGAATTGCTCGGCATCGATTTCTTCGGCAGGTCGGATGGCATCCACACCACCATAGGTAACCTTGAGGCGAGGGAATGGGGTATCGGTGAGCAGGATGAGCTTGCTGTTTGGATTCTCTCCCAGACAATTCTGGTGGCGCTTGGTGGCATCCATCGTAAAACGCTTGATGTATGGATATCCCTCATTGTCGGCATCATAGAGAATGGCCGTCCATATCTTGTGCTCGTCCCATTTTTCCAATCTCAGGATGTTGTCCTCGTAATGGTTGTTCACATCGAAGTTGGTGATGTAGAATTCGCCGTTGTCGAGTACTACCAGGATAGAGTCATCATCGTTGAATTCTCCCAGGAATCTGCCGTTCTCATCATAGTTGATACGGTTTACATCCGGGTCGAACCATACCTTTCTTCCTCCCAGGGTGCTGTGTCCGTGGCTCTTCAATCCGATGCGGCGGATGGTTCGCTTGGTGAGCAGGTTGCCCTTGGCAGCACGTCCCTTGATGAGGATTTCAGAGAAATCTTTCTCCAGGAAGATGCTCTGGCGTTTTTTTCTCAGATCAGGTTCCATCGTCACCTTGATGATTTCTGCCTCGCCGTTAGGGTTGGCGGTGAAGTAGATGATGCGGCTTCCCGGTGTGCCCTGGGTGATATCGTAGAGCTTGTCGCGTGTCATGGCGGTTACGTTGAATCGCTTGATGAAGTAGTCACCCTGCTTGCCGTCACGATATACGCAGTTGTAGATGGTTCGCTTGTCGTTCTTTTTGAACACCTGAACGTGGAGGATGTTCTTGCCCACGAATATCTTGTCGGCAACCTTGGTTACCTTGAATTTTCCATCCTTGTAGAAGATGATGATGTCGTCGAGATCAGAGCAGTTGCATACGAATTCATCCTTCTTCAAGCCTGTACCCACGAAACCTTCCTGTCGGTTGATGTAGAGTTTCTGGTTGGCTTCCACCACCTTGGTCACCTCGATGGTATCGAAGTTCCTGATTTCGGTTTTTCTAGGATGCATCTTTCCGTACTTGCCCTTGAGATACTCAAACCAGTTGATGGTGACATCGGTCATGTGAGCGAGGTCGTTTTCTATTTCTGCCAGTTCCGTCTTGATTTTCAGCAGGAGGTCATCTGCCTTATCCTTATTATATTTCAGGATTCGCTGCATCTTGATTTCCAGGAGCTTAAGGATATCTTCGCGTGTGATGTCTCGGTGGAAGGAGTATTCCACGTTTCCCTTGCCGTCGATATTGGCGGTGAAGATCTGATCCTTGAACGGCTCCAGTTTGGAGTAGATGAATGCCACTACCTCGTCCTGACTCTTGCTCTGCTCGAACTTGCGCTCCTTGTAGATGCGCTCCTCTATGAAGATGCGTTCGAGCGAAGAGAAGAAGAGCTGCTCTTCCAGCTCGCCCTTTCGGATCATCAGTTCGCGTCGGAGCAATCCCATGGTGCGGTCAACGCTATGTCTGAGCACATCGCTTACGGTGAGGAACTTCGGCTTGTTGTCCTCGATGACGCAGCAGTTGGGCGATATGTTGATTTCGCAGTCGCTGAAAGCATAGAGGGCATCCATCGTCTTGTCCGAAGAAGTGCCTGGTGCCAGATGCACGAGGATTTCCACGTTGGCTGATGTGACATCATCCACCTTTCTTGCCTTGATCTTTCCCTTTTCCACCGCCTTGGTGATGGAGTCGATGAGGCTTCCGGTGGTTTTGCTGAATGGTATCTCGCTGATTACGAGTGTCTTGTTGTCGAGCTTGTCTATCTTGGCTCTTACCTTCAGTACGCCTCCTCGCTGTCCGTCGTTGTATTTGCTTACGTCGATGGCGCCTCCTGTAGGGAAATCCGGATAGAGTTGGAAGGGTTCTCCCTTGAGGTAGTGGATGGCAGCATCGCAGAGGTCGTTGAAGTTATGCGGCAGTACCTTGCTGCTCAAACCCACGGCGATACCCTCGGCACCTTGTGCCAGGAGCAGCGGGAATTTGGCTGGCAGGGTGATAGGTTCCTTGTTTCTGCCATCGTAGGAGAGTTGCCAGTCGGTGGTTTTAGGGTTGAATACCACATCCAGGGCAAATTTCGAGAGTCGTGCCTCGATGTATCGGGGAGCGGCTGCACGGTCGCCGGTGAGTATGTTACCCCAGTTACCCTGTGTGTCGATGAGCAGGTCTTTCTGTCCCATCTGCACGAGTGCATCTCCGATGGATGCATCTCCGTGAGGGTGGAACTGCATCGTATGTCCCACGATGTTAGCCACCTTGTTGTATCTTCCGTCATCCATGCGCTTCATGGAGTGGAGGATGCGTCGCTGTACGGGTTTCAATCCGTCTTCGATATGGGGCACGGCTCGCTCCAGGATCACATACGATGCGTAGTCGAGGAACCAGTTCTGATACATTCCGCTGAGGTGATGTACGGCAGAAGCATCAAAACGGTTCACCGGCTTGTAGTCGGAGTGTTCCTGAGGCGTATTTTCCTCATTTATCTCGTTTTTATCTTTAATTTCGTCGCTCATATATAGCTTTTAATACTTATTTTATTAATTTATGGCAAAAATACAACAATTTTTCGAGAAAAAAGAGTATCTTTGCCGAAAATTTGAAAAAAATAAGATTTAATCATGGCACAGGAAGATGTTTTTAAGAAAATTGTAAGCCATTGCAAGGAATATGGCTTTGTGTTCCCTAGTAGTGAAATTTATGATGGCTTGGCTGCCGTTTACGATTATGGTCAGAATGGTGTTGAGCTCAAGAATAATATCAAGCAGTACTGGTGGCAGAGTATGGTATTGTTGCACGAGAACATTGTAGGTCTCGATGCAGCTATCTTCATGCACCCTACCGTATGGAAGGCTTCTGGACATGTGGATGCCTTCAACGACCCATTGATCGATAACCGTGATTCCAAGAAGCGTTATCGTGCCGATGTGCTCATCGAGGATCATATGGCTAAGTATGAGGAGAAGATTGCCAAGGAGATTGCCAAGGCTCAGAAGCGCTTCGGCGATAGCTTTGATGAGGCTCAGTTCCGTGCAACCAACCCTCGTGTACTGGAGAACCAGAAGAAGTTTGATGATCTCCATGCCCGCTATACTGAGGCAATGCAGGGACCTAACCTGGAGATGCTGAAGCAGATTATCGAGGATGAGGGTATCGTCTGCCCTATCAGCGGTACCAAGAACTGGACAGACGTTCGCCAGTTCAACCTGATGTTCTCTACCCAGATGGGTGCTGCCAGCGATGCTACAAGCAAGGTATATCTCCGTCCTGAGACAGCTCAGGGTATCTTCGTAGATTACCTGAGTGTTCAGAAGACCGGCCGTATGAAGTTGCCATTCGGTATCTGCCAGATTGGTAAGGCTTTCCGTAACGAGGTTGTAGCCCGTCAGTTCGTATTCCGTATGCGTGAGTTCGAGCAGATGGAGATGCAGTTCTTCTGCCAGCCAGGTACAGAGATGAAATGGTTTGAGTATTGGAAGAAGGTTCGCCTTGCTTGGCATGAGGCACTGGGCATGGGCAACGAGAACTACCGTTACCACGACCACGAGAAGCTGGCTCACTATGCCAACGCTGCTACCGACATCGAGTTCAAGATGCCATTCGGCTTCAAGGAGGTAGAGGGTATCCACAGCCGTACCAACTTCGACCTTTCTCAGCACGAGAAATACAGCGGCCGCTCTATCAAGTACTTCGATCCTGAGAAGAACGAGAGCTATGTGCCTTACGATGTAGAGACCTCTATCGGTGTTGACCGTATGTTCCTCAGCGTGATGTGCCACTCTTACTGCGAGGAGAAGCTTGAGAATGGTGAGACACGTGTGGTATTGCGCCTGCCAGAGGCATTGGCTCCAGTGAAGTGCGCCGTATTCCCATTGGATAAGAAGGATGGCCTGCCAGAGTTGGCTCACGAGATTGTGGATGAGTTGAAGTTCCACTTCAATACCCACTATGGCGATCCTAAGGATTCTATCGGTAAGCGTTACCGTCGTCAGGATGCCATCGGTACTCCATTCTGTATCACCGTTGACCACGAGACACCTAAGGATCACAAGGTAACTTTGCGTTATCGTGATACCATGGAGCAGGAGCGCGTAGCTATCTCTGACCTTCGTGGCATCATCGAGGAACGCGTAAGTATTACTAGCGTATTAAAGAAACTTGGTAATGAAATTAAGAATTTCTAAATATCTCTTCTTGCTCATGATGGCAGTATTCGCCCTGTCATCATGTAGCGAGGATGACAACACCGTAGATGAGTATGCCAACTGGCAGGAGCGCAACGAGCAGGCTTTTGAAGATACTTTGGCTTATGCCCGTCAGCAGATAGCCAACGGCAGCACCGAATGGAAGGTGATTCGCAAATGGTCGCTCCAGAACCAGACACCTAACAAGGATGTGACTGGTATGGATGTTCCGCTTTCCTACAAGGATGCTGATCACATCGTGGTTCGCGTGTTGAAGGAAGGCAAGGGCAGCGGATGCCCTATGTACACCGATTCTGTGAAGGTGAGCTATCTTGGCAGATTGCTGGGCACTGATACTTATCCTGCAGGTTATGTATTCGATAAGACCTTCGAGGGTACCTACGACAAGGCCACTGCTCAGGTAACTACCAATTTGGCGAGTGGCTGGATAGATGGTTTTACCACAGCCGTGCTCAATATGCACATCGGCGATCATTGGCTGGTGTATATCCCATATCAGCTGGCTTATGGTTCTACCCAGAGTTCGAGTAGCGTAATCCCTGCCTATTCCATGCTTCGCTTCGAGATAGTGCTCGACAGCTACTATCGTCCGGGTCAGGTAATACCGGGTTCTAGAGCTGCTGCCCAGGCACTCAAGGGAGAATGGATTACAGAGTAGGATTTTTGGGGGATTTACACCTTATTATATATAGGTGATAGAATAGGAGCGTTCCTAGGATTGCCGTCTGATGGCATTCTTAGGAACGCTTTGTGTTAACATACCTTTTTGATGTGTTAACAAGTGTTCGTGTTCGCGCACAAAATGTTGTCGATATTAAAAAAATGTTAGTTTTCTGCATTTTTTCGGGTAAAAGTATTGCAGTTCCAGAAAATAGTTGTACCTTTGCATCAGAAAAAATAAGTTTTAGGTTTTTAGTTAGGTAATAGATTTTATTAGGTTTAGTTGTTAGGTAAAGTTAAGATTGTTGTTCATTGGTTTATTGGTTTTAGTTAAGGTAGTTAGAAAAGATTGTTTATTCAAGGACGACAGGTGTTAGTTAAGGTAAGAATAAGATTGTTTATTCAGTGACGACAAAAAACAGTACTGTTCCGCTCTGCGGAAGTTAAGTTTTGGGAAAAACAAAGGTACGAAATTTATAAGATTAAATAAAAGGTGGCGATTCCTTCTCGGAGTCGCCATTTTTTTCGTTAACGCAATTAATAAGAGAAAAAATATGTTATTCAAGAATAAGACAGATTATCTGATGGAGTCGATACGCGAGGGTAGGGCGATGGCTCGCAGCGAGAAACTCAATCTCATCGTGGGGTTGAGTATTCCCTCTATGCTGGCGCAGATTTCCACCGTGATGATGTTCTTCATCGATGCATCCATGGTGGGACATCTGGGTGCTGAGGCTTCGGCTAGCATCGGACTTATCGAGTCAACCAACTGGCTCATTGGCAGTTTGCTCAGTGCGGCAGCTACCGGTTTCTCGGTGCAGGTGGCTCATTTCATCGGAGCCAACGATTTCATGAAGGCTCGTCAGGTATTCCGCCATGCCCTGATATGCGGTTTGGTGTTCAGCCTTTGTGTTACCCTGGCATGTGTAGGAGTGCATTCCCATCTGCCTTATTGGCTGGGTGGCGGTGCTGATATTGCGGGCAATTCCTCGCGTTATTTTCTGATATACGGTTTGGCGTTGCCCTTCGTATTCCTGTATCATGTCTCCGAGATGATGCTCAAGTCGGCAGGCAACATGCATACCCCGAGTGTGATGGCGGTGCTGATATGCATCTGCGATGTGGTGTTCAATTATCTCTTCATCTACGTCATGAAGATGGGCGTGGTGGGAGCTGCCTGCGGCACGGCGCTTGCCTATATCTGCATCTCGCTGCCCAATCTCTACCTCACGGCATGCCGTAACCGGATACTCAATCTGCGTCAGGACAAGGAACCTTTCCGATGGGTGAAGGAATACCTGCACCATGCCTGCAAGATCAGCATCCCGATAGCCATACAGAATGTCCTGATGAGCGGTGCGCAGATCGTGAGCACCATGATCGTGGCACCATTGGGCAATATCGCCATTGCTGCCCACTCGTTTGCCATCACCGCCGAGAGCCTCTGCTATATGCCGGGTTATGGTATCGGTGATGCCGCCACCACCCTGGTGGGTCAGACGCATGGTGCCGGGCGTACCGATCTCTGCCGCAATTTTGCCTATATGACGGTGGGATTGGGTATGTGCGTGATGGCATTGATGGGAGTGGTGATGTATGTCTTTGCCCCCGAGATGATAGGTGTGCTGTCGCCGGTAGAGAGCATCCGCGAGCTGGGTACTACCTGCCTTCGCATCGAGGCCTTTGCCGAGCCTTTCTTTGCAGCGAGCATCGTAACCTATTGTGTCTGCGTGGGAGCGGGCGATACCCGGAACCCAGCCGCCATCAATCTGGGTACCATGTGGCTGGTGCGCCTCACCCTGGCTTACGCCCTTTCCAAGAGCTATGGCTTGGAGGGTGTCTGGATTGCGATGGCTACGGAGCTTACCCTCAGAGGCACGCTTTTCCTCATCCGACTTTACCGTGGTTCGTGGATGAAGAGCTTCCAATGTTAGTTTTACGTTAAGATTTGCAGGTATTGGGGAAGATAATCTCCCAAATGCTTGCAAATCTTTTTTATTTTGTGTAATTTTGCAAGCGGAATATTGGAAATAAGTAATTTATAAATCAATAGCAGATGAAACTAAGAAAGATTTTTGCAGCGTTTCTGCTGTGTTTATCTGTGGGAAGTGCGATGGCACAGATGCCAGCCATTCCTGTGGACAAGAATGTGAAGATTGGTCATCTCGACAATGGATTGACTTACTACATTCGTCACAACAGTTATCCTGAGCATGTAGCCAGCTTCTACATTGCCCAGAAAGTGGGTTCTATCAATGAGAACGATGATCAGCGCGGTTTGGCTCACCTCCTCGAGCACCTCGCCTTCAACGGTACCGATCACTTCAAAGGTAATTCCCTCCAGGATTACCTGCAGAGCATCGGCGTGGAGTATGGTAGAAATCTCAATGCCTATACCAGCGTAGAGAAAACCGTATATTACTTCACCGATGTACCTACTACCCGCCCTACAGCCGTAGATTCATGCATGCTCATCCTCAAGGATTGGAGCAATGGCATCTCTCTTACCGAGGAAGCCATCAATGACGAGCGCGACGTGGTACACAATGAGTACCGTATGCGCATCGTGGGTCAGCAGCGCATGATAGAGCGCTCATTGCCAAAACTCTATCAGAACAACAAGTATGGCTACCGTTTCCCTATCGGATTGATGAGCGTCATCGACGGCTGCAAGCCGGAAACCCTGCGTGCTTACTACCGCAAGTGGTATCGCCCTGACAATCAGGCAATCATCGTCGTGGGTGATGTAGATGTCAACCATATCGAGAGCAAGATCAAGGAGCTCTTCTCGGGCATCAAGGTGCCTGCCAATGCCGCTAAGATAGAGCCGGTGGAAGTAGCCGATAATGATACAGCCATCTACGTAATCGACAAGGACAAGGAGCAGCAGTATGATATCTTCAATATCTTCATGAAGCATCCAGCCATCCCTAATGCGATGAAGGGCGACATGAGCTATCTCATGAAGGGATACATGGACAATGTGGTTACCTCTATGCTGGGTGCACGCTATGCCGAGATTGCCCAGGAAGCTGACTGCCCATTCCTTCAGGCAGGTGCCGACGACGGCGACTTCCTGCTCTCTTCTACCAAGGGTGCCTTCAGTCTTATCGGTGTGGCAAAGCCAGGTAAGGTAAAGGAGGCTTATGCTGCCGTATTGCGCGAGGCAAAGCGCATGCACGACTTCGGATTCACAGCCACTGAGTATCAGCGTGCCAAGGAGGAGTTCCTGAGCCAGGTAGATAAGACACTTGCCAACAAGGATAAGATGAAGAACGAGCAGTTTACCTCTCAATATGTGGATAACTTCATCTCCAACGAGCCAATCCCATCGGTAGAGGACGAGAGTCAGATCTACAAGATGGTAGTACCTCAGCTGCCATTGGAGGCCATCAATGCCTATGCCAAGCAGCTGGTTTGCCAGAGCGATACCAACCTGGTATCGATGGTGCTGATGCGCGAGGCAGAGGGTGCCGTTTATCCTACCGAGAAGGAGCTTGCCGATATTGTGAAGCAGGTGCGCTCTGAGAAGCTGGAGGCATACGTGGACAACGTGAAACAGGAGCCGCTGATGGCTCAGTTGCCTAAGCCAGGCAAGATCAAGAAGACCGTAGAGAACAAACAGCTGGGTTACAAGCAGCTTACCCTTTCCAACGGTGCCAAGGTGGTATTGAAGAAGACCGATTTCAAGGATAATGAGATTCTCTTCTCTGCCAATGCCAAGGTGGGTTATTCTGCTCTCGATAAGAGCGATTACCCTAGCATCATGCTGATGACCGAGGCTTGGGGTGCCAGCGGTTTGGGCAGCTTCTCACGCACCGATCTTGAAAAGGCGCTCGCAGGCAAGCAGGCAGGTGTAGGCTTCTCCATCAAGCCTTACAGCCATGGCCTTTCCGGCAATTCTACTCCTAAGGACGTGGAGACCCTGATGCAGCTCATCTATCTCAAGATGACAGCATTGAGCAAGGATGAGAAGTCGTTCAAGAATCTTCAGAATACCTATGCTACCATATTGGCCAACCAGAGCAACAATCCTAACATGGTATATCAGGATTCATTACAGAGCACCCTTTATCTGGGTAGCAAGATTGGCCGCATTCCTACTTCCGATGAGATCAAGGCCATCAATTACGATCGCCTGATGGCGCTTGCCAAGGAGTATTACGGCAATGCCAAGGACTTCACCTTCTACTTCGTGGGCAACTACGATGAGAAGACCCTCCTTCCGCTCATCGAGCAGTATATTGCCAGCTTGCCAAACAATGGCTTCAAGCTGAAGAACAAGGAGATTCCATACGCCAAGGGCGAGGTGAAGAACAACTTTACCAAGGCGATGGCCAATCCTCAAACCCAGGCATCAGAGATATGGAGCACCAAGTTGCCATTCTCTATGCAGAACATGGTACTGGCAGATGTAACCTCCCGACTGCTGGAGATGCAGTATCTGCGCACCATCCGTGAGCAGTTGAGTGCAGCTTACCATGCAGGAGCCACCTTCGGCATGCTCCGCGATTTCGACGACAAGGCAGCCATCAGCATCACCGCCAATGCCGGCTTGAATCCGGAGAAGGCCGATACCGCCATTACCTATTTCTTCAAGGGTGTAGAAGAGGTAGAGAAGCAGGTAGATGCTGCCGACTTGCAGAAGGTGAAGGAGATTCTCCTGAAGCAGGCAGGTGTAGATGAGAAGAACAATGCTTATTGGCTCGGCGTTCTTGCCAACTATACAGGTCTCGGTTTCGATAACCATACCGGCTACAAGGAGTTCGTGAAGAACCTCCGTGGCCAGCAGGTTTCCGACTTCCTCAAGAATGTACTCATGAAGAGCGGCAACCATGTCGAGGTAATCATGAAGGCTGAGAAGAGCCAGGAATAATATCCCCGCTGGGAATGATATCCCCCCGCTGGGATATCATTCCGGTCAGCATAGAAATCAAAAAGTCCCGTTGAACGATTTTACTCGCCAACGGGACTTTTTGCCTTTTTTTTCTCTTTGTGGTATCAAAGAGTCATTCTGAAAATAATCTTTTTTACGTAATTTCCTTTCTCTCTTACGTAATTTTTCTCAAGAGCACTCTCTTGCGAAAGTTACCCTTAATCATTCTTCTTCGCCTTAGAAGCAAGAGCCTCACGGCGATCGTTGAGAATCTCTCGGCACTTGTTCAATGCCATATTCTCACTCATTGTGTTGACCTTAATTAAATCATTCATAACCTATTGTGATTTTGTTAACGGTGCAAAGATAGGGCTTTCTTATCATATTCGGGTACACTTTTTGATAAATTTATGCTAATAATCGTTCTTTTTTGATGTACGTCAAAAAAAAGAAACATTTATACCTTTTTCTGAACGATATTTGAACCTTTCGCCATCTCTTTCGTCTAAGAAAATAGCAAATAATGATGAAAAATGAGTTTTGTTTAAACGAAAGTTACAATTATAATAAATAGAAAGTAAAAAATGAGAAAGGTATTTTTAATGGCTGCCCTGGTGCTTGCCAGCACTTCCGGCAGCAATGTATGCGCAATGAATGAAGCTGTTCAGGAGGCTTCACTTTCTGAATTGATGCCTGTGAAGAAAACAACTAAAAAGACATCGAAGAAGAAAACAACTACCAAGAAAACAACAGCCAAGAAGACCACTTCTTCATCTACTGCAACATCTTCAGCTGCGGCATCTACTCCTACTTCGGCTACCACCAATAGTGGTTATTCTGCAGGAAGCGTAGTGGCAGGCGTATTGGGCGGTTTGCTGGGTGGCGGCACTACTACTGGCAGCAGCTCCACTGGCAGCAGCATCATCAGTGGCATTCTGAACAATGTGATTGGTTCAGCCACCTTCTCGCAGGCAGATCTCTGTGCCCATACCTGGAAGTACAGCAAGCCGGGTTGCGCCTTCACCTCAGAAAACCTGCTGGCAAAGGCTGGTGGCGAGATTGCTGCCAGCAAGATAGAGGAGGATCTGAGCAAGTACTACAGTAAGTTCGGCTTCAGCAATAGCAATACCTACTTTACCTTCAAGACCGATAGCACCTTTGCTGCCAAGATCGACGGCAAGTCATGGAACGGCACCTATACCTTCGATGAGAAGACGCATGCCATCCAGCTGAAGGGTTTGCTGTTGAGTGCTTCGGGTTTTGCCACCCGCACAGCCAATGGCATCAGCCTGCTCTTCGAGCAGAAGAAGCTGCTCACCCTGGTCAAGACCCTGAGCAAGCTGAATCTTACCGGCAGCACTACGATGAGTGCCGTGAGCAGCATTGTGGATAACTACGATGGCGTGCGCATTGGCTTCGAGATGACGAAGTAAGATTGATAGCAATAAAAGATTTAAGATTTTAGAAGAACGAGTATTTCTTGTACTCTTAATTAAAAACTATATTCAGCAGTGTTGAACTTATGTTCAGCAGTGCTGAACTTGTATTCCACAGTGTTGAACTTAAGTTCAGCACTGCGGAACATAACTTTCTTCGTGGATTACAAACATTTACACAGTGAAGAAACTAATATTTCCTAGTGAGATAAAAAAGTAGTATTCGAAGTTTCTATTTCACCTCAACCTGGAGAGGAGTCTTCAATGCATCCAGATAATCCTTGATGCGAATCTGCCATTCGGCATAGCTCCTTACGAAGGTCTTCGTCTCCGTATCCTCCTCGTGGATTGGGAAACCGGTGGCGAAATCGGTAGGAGTGGTCAAGCCGTCATACCATACGGTCATCTTGTTGAAGCTACTTAAAGCCTTTACTCCTCTATAATGGAAATCTCCATACTGATATCCTCCTTAGGACGGTCACCGCGCATGGTTTCGCAGTTCTGAATCTTCTCTACTACGTCAAGACCTTCCTCTACCTCGCCGAAAACGGTGTACTGGTTGTCGAGGAATGGGGTTCCGCCCACCTCGGTGTAAGCCTTCTGCTGCTCCTCGGTAAACTTAGGGTAACCCTGCTCCTTGCAGCGCTTCTTGGTTTCATCCACCAGCTCATCCTGGAGCTTCATCAAGCCCTCGCGGTCGCGGTTGCGGCGGAAGTTCATGATTTCATCATGGTGCTCCTTGGCAAGCTGGTTGAAGATGTTCTGCTCCATCTGCATGCCCATCTGCTTCTCCATCTGCTTCAGCTCATTCTGCTTGTAGGTCTTTCCCCAGACGATATAGAACTGGCTGCCGCTGCTCTCACGCTCAGGGTTCACCTCGTCGCCCAGACGGGCAGCGCTCAAGGCACCGCGCTTGTGGAAGAGCTGTGGATAAACAAACTCGGCAGGGATGGTGTAATCAGGTCCGCCCGTGCCCAGCATCTTGCCCTTAGGAGCGCCCTTGCTGTCAGGGTCGCCGCCCTGGATCATGAAATCCTTGATGACACGGTGGAAGAGTGTTCCATCGAAATATCCCTCCTTCGCCAACTTCAGAAAGTTGTCACGATGCTGAGGAGTCTCGTCGTAGAGGCGCACTTTGATGTCGCCCTCTGAAGTCTTGATCAATACTTTAGCCATATTTCTTTTTTGTTTCTATCTTATTTATAATTCAATAAATCCTCGGAATTTCTTTCGGAATTCATTATCTCGGAATCTCCTTCGGAATTCGATTCTAACATTTATTTTTCTTTAGAACTTTCCCATTCGTTCCATTCCTTCATTGCCTCCTGCCAGTCGGTTTGCTCACCGCTGGCGATGGCATCCTTCTGCTTCTCTGCCTCATCACGTGCCTTGTCTCTTGCACGTTTCGCCTTCATGGCTTCGATGGTGGCATCGTCGAGAATCTGGATGGCGCCACGCTTGATGGCATCCTGCAGTTCCTCCTCGCCGAAAGCCTTGCCCGGCTCATTGAAGTCTGAGATGTTGAATTCATAATCCACGCGAAGGTCGTGGCGTATCAATTTCTGTTGCAAACGGTTGCCGGCATTCTTCAGGCGCAGCAACTTTCCGATTTCCTTGATTTCTCCTGCTGAGTATTTGTTTCTTCCCATTAATTATTTATTAATATTATATTTCTTTCTTTTTCTTTCCTGCGTTTCAGCGTTTCAGCAAAAAGCCCCTCGCTTCAAGTTGCAAGTCCCCCTTTTTGCCTCCGTTCCAGGCGATTCCATCGCCTGTCCTCCTTCCTCCTGTCAAGCCACCCCTTTACTTCCACGCCTTCTTCTGGTTCACCTCTATCAATCTGTCGAATTCGAAATCCGCCTTGATTTTATCCAGAATTCGCTTCACGATGATGTTCATCACGCTTCCCCTGCTGTAATTAGCCGTACACATAAAGTTGGCACGGCCTTCCCTTACCAGTTGGCATGCCATCGCCTCCTTCTGGGGAGTATCATATACGGCAATGGAATGACCGCCATGCTCCTTTACCATCTTCATACAGGGCACGTCGGTTTCTCCATCCCCGAAATAAATCATTCGCGGAAAAGGGATAGGGCGCTTGTTATCAGGAATATACTGGTTCACCCTGCTGTTGTCGCTCACCTGACGGATGCCCTTGTTGATCTTGAAGAGAAACTGCGTCTTCGTGGTATAATCCACGGCTACGGCTGGCCAGTAGGCGATGCCATCCTCATTATAGAGAAACGAGCAGGCATAGATGTTCTCGAATTCCTGAGCGATGGGTGTGCCCTCTATCATCTCCTTCAATCCCGAGGAGTTGATATAGTGCTTGATATCGAGACCGATGCTTGCACCATATTCGTTGATGAACGAGAACCATTGCCTTACGCCACGGAAGAGCTCCACATTCCTACCGAAGCTCTGGAAGGATTCGCGGGTGAGCGAGATATGGTTCTTCTTCGCTTCATCCAGCATCATATACATATAGGTAAGAATGCCGTTGGCATCCTTGCCCACGGCAAGCTTCCGGTTTTTATCCCAGAATTCCTCCTTCGTCTTTCCGGTTGCCTGGATGAATCCGAACTCCTGCATGTTGCCGGGAGATAATGTCCCGTCAAAATCATAAACCAGTGCTACCTGCGGTCTTTTCTTTGCCATATCCCGTTTCCTTTCCTTCTTTTACTAGAACTTGTCTTTTTCTTCTCTTGCTGGAACTTCCGCCCCTTCATAACCTGCAAATATACATATTTTTCTGCGATAAAGCCATAAGCAGATATATAAAAAAACATAAAGACACGAAAAAAGGCGTGTAAAACTCATTTTCAGAGCCTTACACGCCTTTGATCTTTATGCTAATCTAATATCTCTATGATGAGAGAGATTACTTAACCTCCTCGAAATCTGCATCCTGAACATCCTGAGCGCCATCGTTAGCACCCTGCTGTGCCTGCTGGCCACCCTGAGGACCTGCCTGCTGGTCGCCCTGGTACATCTGCTGAGAAGCTGCCTGCATGACGGTGTTCAAGTTGTTGATAGCTGAATCGATGGCTGCAACATCACCTGCCTTGTGAGCATCCTTCAACTGCTGCAAAGCCTGCTCGATGCCTGGCTTCTTGTCTGCAGGAATCTTATCACCGTTATCCTTCAGGAAGTTCTCGGTGGTGAAGATCATGCTGT
>OLRO01000723.1_pt1 | contig 22750 bp, 14 predicted proteins | sample 1673131 | NCBI WGS metagenome assembly OLRO01 (sample SAMEA3136757, study PRJEB25190) | human gut metagenome | biome: human gut; feature: human-associated habitat; material: faeces | place: Austria | collected 2013 | reverse complement strand
TACTGGGGCGTTCGTCCGGTGACCGGATACGGGGAAGATTCTACGGAGAACATCATTTCCCATGCTATGTATATGGTGCGCCGTGAGGAGCTTGTAGAACGCGGTGATATGGTTATTTTTACGGCCGGAGACCCTGCCACCAACGAGGTGACGGGTGAAGGATATATGACAAACATGCTTCACATTATTCAGGCAAAATAAGCAGAAGAAGGAGACAAAAGAGAATGACGAAGAAGCCTTTTGTAACAAAAGAAAAACTGGAAGAAATCGCAGCAGCAGTACCAACTCCGTTTCACATTTACGATGAAAAAGGAATTCGTGAGAATGCGAAAGCGGTAAAGGAAGCTTTTTCCTGGAATCCGGGATTTCGTGAGTATTTTGCTGTAAAAGCGACTCCAAACCCATTTATTTTAAATATTTTAAAAGATTACGGCTGCGGAACGGACTGTTCTTCTTTAACAGAGTTAATGATGAGCGACCGTTGTGGATTTGCTGATGGTAATTCCATTATGTTCTCATCTAATGAAACACCGGCAGAAGAATTTATCCTTGCAAAGAAGTTAGGAGCAATTATTAACTTAGATGATATTACACATATTGATTTCCTGAAGGACTGTGCAGGCATTCCTGAGACGATCTGCTGCCGTTATAATCCGGGTGGAGTATTCCAACTTGGAACAGATATCATGGATAACCCTGGGGATGCAAAATACGGAATGACAACAGAACAGATTTTTGAAGCATTCAAACAGTTAAAAGAACTTGGTGTCAAAGAATTTGGAATCCACTCTTTCCTTGCAAGTAACACAGTTTCTAATGAATACTACCCAACGCTTGCTAAACAGTTATTTGAATTAGCAGTGAAATTAAAAGAAGAAGTTGGAGTTCATATCGGATTTATCAACTTATCTGGTGGAGTCGGAATCCCTTATCTTCCAGATAAGAAAGGAAATGATATCGCAGTCATTGGTGAAGGAGTACACAAAGTATATGATGAAATTCTAGTGCCAGCCGGAATGGGAGATGTGAAGATCTTTACAGAGCTTGGACGTTATATGCTTGCACCAAACGGAGTATTAGTAACAAAAGCAATTCACGAAAAACATACACATAAAGAATATATCGGTGTTGATGCGTGTGCAGTAAACTTAATGAGACCTGCAATGTATGGTGCATATCACCATATTACAGTAATGGGTAAGGAAGACCAGCCAAAAGACCATGTATATGACGTGGTTGGTAGTCTTTGCGAAAATAATGACAAATTTGCAGTTGACAGAGAACTTCCAAAGATTGACATGGGAGATTTCATTTATATTCATGACACGGGAGCACATGGCTTCTCAATGGGATATAACTACAACGGAAGACTTCGTTCAGCAGAATTATTATTAAAGGAAGATGGAAGTGTAGAAATGATTCGTAGAGCAGAAACACCTGCAGATTATTTTGCTACATTCGATTTTTCAGACATAATGAAGTAAGGAGCAATCCGTGTAATACAAAAAGTAACAAAAAATAAGGGAAAAAAAAGTGAAAAAGATAGTAGGCGAATTATTAAAGAACAAACACGTAGATGAAAACTTAAAAGCATATTGTGGACCATTTATGGAAATAAATAACAAATATGCAAATATCCGTTTGGCAATGAATTATTACACATATTACACAATGACTTTAGAAGATGAAAGTCTTTTAAGTACAGAGAATATGTCTGGTCTTGCTACAATTAATTTAATTATTGAAGAATTAATGAATGGGGAAAGTGAGAAGATTTCTGAAAACATTGAAAAGTTAGAAAAACTTAGAGATGGAATTATTGAGAAGGTTCAGGATCTTACCTGTTATATTGACAAGTTTAACATCTATGAACATGCATTAAACAGAGTTGAATACAGATTCAGAGATGACGATTATCCGTCAGGATATAGTGATGAGAACATTACAAGAAGATTAATGCAGTTTATTCTTGAAGATGAGGGACCGGGAATCGCGGATGATGCAAAAGCCAGAATATTTGACAAGTTTTATCAGGTGGATGGTTCTCATAAAGCCGAGGGAAACGGCCTTGGTCTGGCACTTGTGAAAAGAATTGTAGACATCGCCGGTGGAACAATAAAAGCTGAAAACCGGGAATACGGAGGATGCAGATTTGTAGTAGAACTGCCAATAAATAATCATAAATGAGGGGCAAAATACCTTTTGACCCTCATATCATAAAATAATAAGATAGAAGATAGGAGAATTCATATGACATTTTATCAGGAACTGCAGTTAAATCAGGCCGGCTCTAAAAGCCTGTTGAAAAATAGTAAAACAATGAAAGAAAAACTATACCATACGTTTGTATATATGGTGAAGATAGCTATCACAATGTTATTCTGCTTTACCTTTGTCACTGCCTCAAGCATCATATTGGGAAAGGATAACAGCATTGTGGGAGTAGTGGTCTTATTATGCGTTATGGTATTTCGAAACGCTGATCTGGGAATCCATACCGTACACTCTACATGGCTTTTGGCATTGTTCTTTGTAATTATGACAGTATGCCCACATCTGGCAAATCAGCTTTCACCGCTTCTGGCGCTGTTTATAAACATTGCAGCTCTTGCAGTGCTGATTTTGTTCGGATGCCATAATCCATTTATGTTTAATCAATCCACACTGGTTCTTGGCTATTTATTGTTATATGGATATGATGTGTCAGGAAAAAGCTATATGCTTCGAATAGCAGGGATGGCTGCAGGAGCTGCCATCACATGCCTGGTATTTTACAGAAATCATAAAAACAGAGCCTATAAAAGAAATATGAAAGCTGTAATTGAGGAGTTTGACCTTTCTTCATCACGTACAAAATGGCAGCTGTGCCAGATACTATGCGTACCGTTAGTTCTATGTATTGCACAGCTTTGCAATATGCCACGTGCAATGTGGGCAGGTATTGCAGCCATGTCTGCCATCCTGCCGTTTATGGAGGATATGCAGTACAGAGTCAGAAAAAGGATTGTCGGTAATATCGCCGGTGTTATATGTTTCACGGCATTATATTTTCTGCTTCCACCATCAATCTATGCGTACATAGGAATCATAGGTGGAATCGGCGTGGGATTATCGGCACAATACGGCTGGCAGGCTGTTTTTAATACATTTGGTGCTCTGGCTATAGCTGCAGAGAGCTATGGGTTAAAGGGAGCAGTCAGCCTCAGGGTGATTCAGAATGTGTTTGGAGTCGTTTTTGCATTGGTATTTTGTGCTGTATTTTATAGAATTATGTCAGTGAAAGCGCCGGTGAAAGAGGAAGCTGTATAAATTTCCTTACTAGGCAGAAAATAGTGCTCTATATAATAAATGGACAAATAAAGCCTCAATAATAATCCCGAATGGTTTTTTAGATAAATAAGCCATTCGGGATTAATTTGTTCTTTTTTAAATTATTTTTGTGTGTTAAGATGAGATAAAGGAAAAATTTGGTAAACGATGATAGATTTTGGGAGAAGAATATTATGGGTGAAAATATTAGTGTAACAAAAATAAAGCATTTGGAAAAGTTTATGCAAAATATACCTTTGAATATTTTTTTCAAGGATACTGAGTGCAAATATATATATGCCAGTGAAATATGCAAGAATCTGAACAAGCATGGTGATGATTGGACCATATATGGAAAAACCGACCTTGAGATACAACCTTTTCCTGAGCTTGGCAGGCAGTATTATGAAGAGGATAAGAAGCTGATACAAAATGGCGGAAGCCTTTGTTATACGAGTGTGTTTCCGATGGAGGATAAAGATTATTACTACGAGATAAAAAAGCAGGCAGTCGCTGATGATAACGGAAATATAATCGGAATAGTCGGAACGGTTACGGATGTGACTGAGCTTATGACCATGAGAAATAAAATGGAAGAATACTATATGACAGATCCGCTTACAGGTCTTTATAACCGAAAATATCTTGAAGCATGGAAAAAGGTTGAGGCACCTATATACCCAATATCGTTTATATCATGTGACTGCAATGAGCTAAAGCATATTAATGATACATATGGCCATGAATATGGTGATCAGTTGTTGTGCTTTGTGGGAGAATTGTTTAGAACATATTTGCCGAAAAATTGCTGCGCAATCCGTGAAGGTGGGGATGAGTTCCTCATAATATGTAATGACACGAGCGAAGTAAAAGCTAAGGAAATAGTGGATAATCTGGTAAATAAAGCAAAACATCTTTATGTAAAAGGGCATAAACTGAGTATAGCTTATGGCATGGTTACTATGAATGAAGAAAACTATGATTTTAATGAAGCTCATAGAATTGCCGATTGCAGAATGTATGAGGCAAAGCGTGCGATGAAAAAGCTCCAAAATCAGAGTTGAAGGAAAAGGTAAAACAAATATGAGTCAGATAATATTGGCGTCGGCATCACCGCGCCGAAAGGAATTATTAGAGCAGATTGGGGCAGAGTTTGTTGTCTGTACTGCAAAGGGAGAAGAGATAATCACAGAGGAGGAGCCATCTGCGGTTGTCATGGAGTTATCACGTCAAAAGGCAGAGGAGGTAGCGTCAGGTGTGCTTACCTACAATGAACAGCATGCAGAGCTTGTGACACCGCAGGATATTCTTGTAATCGGAGCGGATACGGTAGTGGCTTATGAGAATCAGATTCTTGGAAAGCCGAAGGACGAAGAAGATGCCAGGCGTATGCTTTCGATGCTTTCGGGAAAAACGCACAGTGTCTATACAGGGGTAACGTTTGTTTTTATTGACAAAGCCGGAAGAACCGGAGAACACTGCTTTTATGAGAAGACGGATGTCAGCATGTATACACTGACGGAAGAGGAAATTGACCGCTATATTTCAAGCGGGGATCCGATGGATAAAGCAGGAAGCTACGGGATACAGGGACGCTTTGCCATCCACATTAAGGGAATACATGGTGATTACAATAATGTGGTAGGGCTTCCGGTAGCGCGTCTGTATCAGGAGCTTAGAAAGCTTGGAGTTGATGTTTAGCGAAGTCTTTTTTTAATAGCCGGTCCGATAAGCATGGCAATTATCATTTTTATCAGGTCGCCCGGGATAAATGGGAACACACATATTGAGAGCGCACCGCTGACTGTGCTTTTTGCCTCAAAGCAGAACCACGCTGTACCGAGTACATAGCATATGATAGTTCCGACAATCATACCAATGAGCTGGAGCCAAGGCTGGTGGAAATGATCGATTACAAGTCCTGCAATAATTGCCATGGCAATAAAACCGATGATGTATCCGCCTGTAGGGCCGGCAAGCTTAGCTGGGCCACCGGTGAAGCCTGAAAATACAGGGATTCCGACAAGTCCGATAAGCAGGTAAATCAGGTAGCTTATAGTTCCGCGTTTCCATCCGAGCAGATATAATGAAATATATATGGCCAGGTTTGTCAGTGAAATCGGTACCGGCCCAATCGGGATAGATAATGGTGCAAGAATACATGTGACAGCTGTCATGAGCGCTGTTACCGTTATGGCATAGGTCGTTCCATGCTTGTAGTCTATAGTTTCTGTCTGGTTCATGATAAAATCTCCTTTTTGTAAATTTCATAATAATTTTTGTACGGTTAACACATTACCATGAAAAGATGTCGATTGTCAACCAAAACTATAATAAAGGTTTACAATTAATGATGGGATGCTAAAAAAAGTTTCGCTTAATTTCGGAATATATTTTAAAAATTATCGAAAATATGCGAAAATATTATAATAACTACACATTTCTGATAATAATGATATTGTAAATTGCTTTAGGGTCGTTATAATTAATATATAAAATGTTAGTTTAAAGAAAAACCAAAGGGAAAGGAAAGAGAAGTATGAAAAAACGTACAACATATCTGCTTAAGCGATTGGCAGCCGCGTGCTTGGCCTTCGGAGTCGCTTTTACAGGGATGCCGGCAAGCAGTCTGTACTCGATTACACAGGTGCAGGCAGCAGAAACAGCGTCAGAAAGTATTTTAGCTACAGCTTCACAGGCTGCGAAGTATGGACTGGCAGATGACATTCAGGATGGTGCTATTTTACACGCCTGGTGTTGGAGCTTCAACACAATCAAGGAGAATATGAAGGACATAGCAGCGGCAGGCTTTACAACTGTCCAGACCTCTCCTGCGAATGAGTGCAAGGACACTTATTCAAATATGAAGCTTATGGGAAATGATGAGATAAATGGTACAGACGGCTGCTGGTGGTGGCAGTATCAGCCGACTGACTGGAAGATTGGCAACTATCAGCTGGGCACAAGAGATGATTTTAAGGCAATGTGTGCCGAGGCGGACAAGTATGGAATCAAGGTTATTGTTGATGTAATTCCAAACCATACCACACCTGATCTGCCAAAGGTGTCTGATAATCTTTACAATGCAGTGGGTGGCAAGGACAATCTGTATCATGCAAATGGTTTTAAGGAGATTACACAGTGGGGCAACCGTTATGAGTGTACCACAGGACAGATGGGCGGACTTCCAGATGTAAATACAGAGAATCCGGATTTTCAGGCATATTTCCTTAAGTATTTAAATGACTTGATTGCATGTGGTGCTGACGGCTTTCGTTATGATACAGCCAAGCATATCGGTGTGCCATCAGATCCTCTTGATGCAAAGAGCACCAGAAACAATTTCTGGCCTGTTGTGACAGGTGAGGAGTCAGCAAAAGGTGTTACACTGAGCGATAAGAATGTGTTTACATACGGTGAGGTATTACAGGGTGACAATGTACCTGAGTCAGAGTATGCCAAGTATATGCGTATGACAGCCAGCAGCTATGGTGAGACCTTAAGAGGAGCCGTTACCGGTAATTCCTTTGATGTAGATAGTATTTCAAACTGGAGACATGCTTCACCGGGCAGACTGGTTACATGGGTAGAGTCTCATGACACATACTGTAATGCAGGTGTTTCATCAAGGATGACAGATGAGCAGCTTCGTCTGGCATGGGCAGTAATTGCAGCAAGAAAGGATGGAACTCCATTATTCTACAGCCGTCCGGATGGATCAAATGGAGCCAGCGGCAACCGTTGGGGCAACAATGTACTCGGTGCCAAGGGAAATAATGAGTTTAAATCTACTGAAGTAAGGGAGGTAAATCTCTTCCGTAATGCCATGGCCGGCAAGTCGGAGTATTTACGCAATCCTGGTAAAGATTCACAGATTCTTCAGATTGACCGTGGTAACGAGGGAACTGTTATCATCAACTTAAAAGAAGAAAGTGTAAATATCAATTCCGATACCAAGATGAAGAACGGAACCTACAAGGATCAGGTCTCAGGCAGAACCTTTACAGTATCAAACGGCAAGATTTCAGGTACTCTTGACAAGAGAAAGGTTGCTGTTATTTACAACAAGGATCAGGAAAGCGTTGGTATTTCTTCTACAACAGGCTCAAACAGCTTTTCAACAGATACACTTGATGTAAAGCTTTCGGCTAAAAATGTGCAGAACGCTACATATACCACATCTGAGGGAGCTTCAGGAAGCTATACAGACGGAGAGGTTATCGCAGTTGGTGCAAAGAGTCAGATTGGTGATACAATCACTGTAACAGTAAAGGGTACAGGAACAAAGGGCGAGGTCACTGACAGCGCTGAGTTCAAAAAGACAGAGAAAGACCCATATCTTAAGTATATTGATGGAAGCTATGATGTATACATCAAGAAGCCTGACGGATGGGGAGACAAGATAAACTGCTATGCATACGTTGACAAAGACACAAACAACGGAAAATGGCCTGGCGTAGAGATGAAATATCTGGGCGAGGGTGTGTATGCATACAATTTACCGGATGATTTCAAGAATGCAAGTATTATTTTCAATGATGGTGCTTCGCAGTATCCGGCAGCACAGCAGGCGGGACTCGAGTTTACAAAGGGTCAGTCAATGGCATATATCAATGGCAGCTGGACAAAGGTAGAGAAGCAGACAAATGATATCAAGATTACTTCTTCTCTTGCTAATGGTAGCAGCTTCAATACTGACAGTACAACAACAACCATCACCTTAAAGAATGCAACAAAGGGAAGCTACAGTGTGGACAATGGTCCTGTGAAGGAATTTACAGGCAGTGCAACAGTTACTCTCGGAGCAGGAAAGATTGCAGATAGCGATGTAACACTTAAGGTGACAGCGTCTAACGACAAGGATTCAAAAACTGAGACATTCACCTTCAAGAAGAAATTTGATGCAGAAAAGAATGGTGGATATGTTGATTACGAGGGTGAGACACTCGCAAAGACTTCAGGTACAGCAAGACAGGCTGTTGGAGGCAAATATGCAACAAATCCTGACAAGCAGCTTGGAAAGAATAAGACTATCAAGAGTGCAGCGGATTTTGATGATTCAATGATTATTGCACAGGGTGTAGCAAATGATGACGCACGTAATTTCAGAGGAACCCATGAGGGACCTGTATACGATAGCTATGCACTTTACGGAGCATGGGATGATGAGAATATTTATCTCGGATGGCAGTTTGTAAACGTGGCAGATATTACATCGCCTGAGCAGGGATATGTAAATTCTGATAATGGCAAGCCAACCAATGGTGATATTCCACAGGTTATTGCACTTAACCTTGGAACCGGAAAGACCGGGGATGGTACACTTGATAATGGTGGCAATATATGGGGCTTAAAGGTTAAATATGATACACCGATGGATGCAATGCTCTGCTTCTCAAGTAAGAGTGGCGTTGGAACTCCGGCTTTGTTCACTACAAATACATCAGGAGAGTTCAGCTATGATGCACCATACTGCACAGGCTTTAAAAAGGCAGGTATCTCATTCAAGGCAGAGGATGGATTCTTTGGAAAATCACTGATTGGTATCAATGCCAATGGATATACAGGACTGACAGTTGACCAGCTTACAAGCACATCGTCAAACTGGGTAGATTTCCTAAGCCTTGGTCACAAGACATCAATGGATACATTCTACACAATGACAATTCCTATGTCAGCGCTCAACCTGACAAAGGCAAAGCTTGAGAAGAACGGTATTGGTGTAATGCATATCTCTACATTCGGAGAGAGTGGTATTGCTTCTACTCCTATGGATATGTCAATGGTTGATAATGCAACAGAGGAATACAGTACAGACTCATCTACATCTAAGGAAAAAGAGGATACTGATATAATCACTGCTCCTCTTGCAAGACTTGGAGCAGAGGGCGGCGATGATCCTGACCCACAGCCTGACAACCGTATGACAGTCAACTTCGGAGCAGACCGAAGTGCACCACAGGCTACAGGAACAGCACTGACACTTAAGGCTGTTGCTGACGGCGGAGTTGGAAGCTACAAGTATCAGTTTAAGATTGATAATACAGAGGTACAGAGTGGTTCAAGTGCTACATACTCATGGAAGGCAGCCAAAGGCGCCCACACACTGCAGGTAGTTGTAACCGATTCACAAGGGCATCAGGTAACTGTCAGCAAGCAGTTCACAGGTGAGGGTGGTACAGTAGTATATAATAATGTACTTACTGCAAAGAGCTATTCATTGACACTTGCAGAGAATATCAAGGCTAATATCTATGTATCACTGTCATCAGATATCATGGCAGATACAGGCGCAAAGCTTAGAATCACATATCCTGATGGTTCTTCTAAGGAGAAGCTTGTAAGTGATTACAGCACAGTAAAATATAATAATGAAGATGTAAAGAAGATTACATATGAGACAGTTCCGGCAGAGCTGACATCACGCATAAGCATCTGCGCAGTCAGAAGCAACGGAGCAACAAGCAATAGCTTCTCATTTGCACCGACAGATTATCTGTACAAGTGTATAGAGCAGAAGCTGCCGGAAGCTAACCTGGCCAAGGCATTACTCAACTATGGTGCATATGCACAGCTGTATTTTGGCATAAATACATCTGACCTGGCTAATAAGAAGCTCACAGACAATGCAGTTGCTGCACTCAGTGTAGATACAGTGCTTAAGAACGCGCCTGCAGATGATGCAGCAGCATTAAATAATGAGGATATAGAGTACATCGGCTCAGCTTTGGTATGTAAGAGTGGAACAGACATGAAGCTTTATTTCAAGAATAAGAACAATCTTACACTTGAGCAGCTCAAAATCAAATATGCACTTGATGCGTACGACATCACACTTGATGAGGGCATGCTGTGCATCAGAATAAACAATGTTTATCCCGGAAACCTGTCTGCTAAGTATACAATAGTGATTAATGGAGCCAATGGTACGATTTCCGGCGACATCTGCCCGATGGCATATGTCAGAAAGGGAGTTCAGAGCTCAGATACAAAGCAGCAGAATCTGTGCAAGGCAATGTACCTGTACAATAGAGCCGCATTGGAGTATTTGGGACGATAGTCAGTTGAATCAGTCAATTAAATAAATGCAGTTCAATAAGAATCCGTTAACTATGGCTGTGAAGCTGTGGTTAGCGGATTTTTTCGTTAAAAAGCACAAGTGACTCCTGATGCCATGTATTGGATGGAGAATGAAAAGACGAAGCTTTCAGAAAAATAAAAATTGCATAACGTATTTATTGCAATATCGTCGGTGCAAGTGTAATATATGTTTATAGGAAATATTACACAGTATGTCAGAAAATTATATGTATGTTTATATTATGATAGGACAGCCGATGACAATTAATAATGATTTATTAAGGCAGTGCTGTTTTGAAGGATAGTGCTGCCTTGATTTATGAATTAATTTAATTGTTTATAGTATAGTAATGAGTACATTTAGTGATACAAGGAGGAAGAAATGAGAAAACGATTAAGAAAACAGATAATAAGTATCATCGCGGCATGTATGATTATTACAGTAATTCCGGTTAATGCCGTTGTATATGGTGCACAAATTGACAACAGTGAGGATAGCGATACAGAGGTAACAATAAATAATTCAGAGGATGTCAATGCTTTTTCAACAAAAGCTATTCCGGGAGACAGTATTAGTTTTCAGGCGGATATACGTACTAAGTATGTCACTGCGCAGGGATATAATAGCAGCTATCCGATGGAGCATCCTATAAGTAAATATGAGTGGAATGTGAAATGCTCAAGCGGAGATAGAGATACCATAACAATTACTCCTGATAGCAAGAATCAGTCTAAATGCTGTATTGGAATATCAAAAGATACAAACGTAAATACAGTAATTGTATCCTTAAAGATTACATTTACTGATTCAAATGGAAATATTAAAACAAAGAGCAGTAATAATTATACTGTTTTGATTAATCACGTAAAATATGAAGTGAATTGTAATATGCCTGAGAATCTTCCTCTGAATGAGTCTGTAGTACTTACACCGAGTTTGAGCAGAACAGATGGAAGTGGTACATCTATAGTAGATAACAAGGATGTTTCTTATAGAATTAAAGCCGTAAGAGATGGATTTCCGGTAGTTGATAATGGTGATGGTACATTTACTCTTACACGAAATGCATCGGGCGATTTTAATGTACGTGTGGAAGCGATATATAATAGAAGCATGTATAGTCGAACATATAGTGTCGGCCGGATGGAAAAATGGATTGAGTTTTCTTCAAATTTTTATGATTATGAGGGCGCACAGGATGGTACATTGTGCCTTAATACATCTTCATTAAAGGGCAAGGATTTCGGCTTGGATGTATATTATTATATTTCAGATAGTGACGAGGCTAAAGCTCAAAGGCTGGATAAATCGAATTATAGCATTCGATATACTGATGATAAAAGCACAACATATCTACTACTTGATGAGGATTGGGAGAATACTATATTAAAACAGAATCGAAAGTTTAACCTGATAGTTGCTGCTACTGTTGGAACAAAAGAACTTGGCAGATGTAAGACAAGTGTATTTACTAATTTAGAGTACTATCCATTTGATGCACAGAACCTGGCAAAAGGTGCTTCACAAAGGATTCGTGGGATTGGAACAGTAAGGATAGTTCTTGATACGAGCACATCGGGATTTTATGTTTATCTGATTGATTCGATAGAATCAAAGGATACTAATATACTAAGCGTAAGGAAGGAAAATGATGATTGGATTTACAATGGGATAAAAGCCGGAACTGCTTATGTTACGGTAAATTACCATTATTTTAAGAATTCAAAAGTAGTTTATGATCAAAGAACTGTTCCGGTAACAGTAAATAGTGAAGATTCAGGAAACAATAATTCAAATCTGGATGCTAATGGAAAATATAATATATATGATAGGAGCCAGAGCCTTTCAATAATAAATGATAAGACAATAGGTCTTAATATTATGTTTAGATCACCGGATGTTTATTGTCCTATAGCAAGGGTAACATATATGGATTCGCCATATGATGTATTTTATGTTTATATTGATATGGATTATAATACTAAAATTCATACTGTACCAATACGTCTGAATTCCGGAGAAATAACAAGGAAACTAAAGGTTGAGATGCTTGCTTTTGATAAAAAAACAGTTGTTGATACTATATATACATCGGCAGAAGATTATGCAAAGAGCTTGTTAGCAGGTAATAGTACTGAGTATACTAAATATAAGCCTCTTGTTAGAGCAATGCTCAATTATGGGGCAGCATCACAAAAATATTTTGAATTTAGGACGGATGAACTGGCAAATAGAAGTTTATCTTCGTCTGATAGAATGGTGGATTCTATACCGCAGTCTGTTCTCCAAAAATATAATCTGATTAAGAACATACAAGAAACCAATGGTCTGTCTTATCACGGAACAAGTCTTGTATTGGGGGATGAATGTGTAGCCAGAATGTATTTCAAACTCGATGCTGACAGAGATATATCAAATTATAATTTTTGGATACAAAAAGACAAAACATCATCAGTAAGATTGAGACCTTACAAGAAGGGTGATTTATATTACATTGATTTCAAGAGCCCTAACCTATCATTTTTTGATGATATAGTCTTGACAGTGGAGGACGAAAGAGGCGGACATCATACCGAACAGTTTTCGTATACACCACTTAATTACATAGCACGCGCCTATGCTACTGGAAAAGCAGATGCCAAGATGAAAGATTTACTTAATTCATTGTATTGGTTTGAATATCAGAAAAAGCAAGTGAATTAGATACTTTAATAGTTTAAAGAGGATTAAAAAATGAATTTAAAATTTGGAAAGAAAATAACAAGTACAGCTATAATTCTGGCATTTGGTGCAGTAATTACAGTATCAGCACTCTCTACAAAGAATTTGGGAGCCGATGAAAAAAAGAAAATCGACTCGTTAACAGCCACAGAGGCAGTGTCAGCTACGGGGACAGAATCTGATACAGAGGCGGCAGATACTGATGATGCGTATAAGAAGGCAGCAGATTCAAAAAAAGATAAAACTAGCGATAAAAAGAAATCTGACAGCAGCTCGACAGATTCAAAGAGTTTATCAGATGTAAACAAGGATAATTCTTCAAAAGATACATATGAGACAGATATCATGAAAAACGATGAATCGACGGCTACAGATGATGTAAATAAAACCGATACTAAATCCGATAATAAAAATAGTACTAAATCTGATAGTAACAAAGATAATAATTCTGTAACAGACAATACAGACACTAATGGTTCCGGAAACAGTGACTCAAACAGTGACAATTCAGGAACCGGCAGCGATGATGATAATAAATCAGATAACGGAGTGATAGAGCTTCCGATTATACCGATAGATTAATTAATAGGTTACCATATAGTTTTACATTGTGGGATAGAGTATTTATTAACAATAGAACATGCCGGGAGGATTATGTATGCACAAAAGAATAATTAGCCTTATTTTAACACTTATTATGCTGATTACAATGGTTCCATCAACTATTGTGGCAGCAAGTGAAGTTCGGACAATGGAAGGTGTTGAAGCTTCGAGCAACCAATCTGAAAGCAACCGGTCTGAGGTTGATAAATCGGATGAAAATATTATCTACATGGTAAATCCACTGTATGAGGATGTTATCAGTATTGATGATTTAAAGAAAAAGCTTGACTCCTCAAACGATGAGCAGCTATTTGGTGCATCCACAGGACAGTATTTTTCGGATTATGACAGTGCCGTTTCATATCTCAGAAAGCAGATGGTTAGCAGAGAAACGGAAATAACCTTGAATTTCCCTGCATCCTGGTTTGATTCTCACAAAGATGGGCTATATTATGATTTATTATATGATGCAATGAAGTGCGACGATAGCTCTACCGGACAGGAGGGGGATGCCCTCATATATGGGTTTGGAGGCTGTCGTCTTTCATACAGTAATGCAGGATATATACAATATACCATGTCATATCATTCTGATGCAGAGCAGGAAGCGAAGCTGACAGCGGCTGTGGCTGAGGCAATGGCAAAACTGGAGCTTAATGGTCTGAGCGAAGCCAAAAAGATTACAAAGATTCATGATTATATCTGCAATCATGTCGATTATGCATACAATTCAAAAGAGGAGCAGATATATACAGCTTATGGAGCTCTATGCACCGGAAAAGCTGTCTGTCAGGGATATGCTGTGCTTTTCTACAGACTGTGCAAGGAAGCAGGGCTGTCGGTCAGAATTATCAGTGGTACCGGAAATGGAGGACCACATGCGTGGAATATAGTGCGACTCGGCAGCAAATACTATAATGTGGATTGTACCTGGGATGGACAGGATGTGGCCACATATAATGAGTTTTTGTTGAAATCAGAAGCTGATTTTAGAGATCATACCCGTGAATCGTGGAAGGTGGCAGGCAGTCGTTATCTGGATTATACATCTGCTGAGTTTAACGCGCAGTATCCTATGACTGAAAAATCATGGGATGACAGCAACGATTCTGTAGAAACTACATATGCACATAGCGAGGAGGCTGCGTCAGGTGCTGTGACACTAAAAGCAGAATGGAATGATCCTGTACTGGGACAGCCGACCACATTTCATATTTCTGCAACAGGCGGCTCAGGAAACTATAAATTTAGAATGGATGCACCGAGCTATTCGAGCCCAAATCAATGGGCATTCGAATCAGTAGCGGATCCAAGCCGCGGTGAGTGGATGAATTATACATCAGAGTGTGCTTCAAACGATTATACATTTAACATGACTGCTACCGGTACCTATAACTTTAGATTTTATGTGATGGATAAAACAGCAGGGGTAACTTACTTGCTAGTGAATTTCAATATAAGTGTATCGGATGATAAATACCCGAGTGTTGACTTGATTGTCCGGTCTGCAGTAGCTGAGTGCAACAGCAAAACTGATGGCTCAGAGTATGCAAAAGCCCTTTGGCTGCATGACTGGCTGCTTGACCAGCTTGAGTATGATAAAACCCTGAAATGGTCTTCGGCTGAGAGTGCGCTGACCAGAGGGCTTGGCACCTGTCAGTCGTATGAGAGTGCATATGCAAAGCTCCTTACTGCAGCAGGAATAGAAAACAGCGAGACAAGGGATACCTATGATGGACACACCTGGAATGCCATGAAGCTGGACGGACAGTGGTATCAGACGGACTGCACCTGGGATGACAGCAGCGATAATTGGTATAGCTTTGATCAGAGACATTTGTATTTTGGGCTGACGGATGAGCTGATGGCCATAGCACATCCGGGACATAGCAAAATTTATACCACAGATGATTATAAAACGCGTTCAACAAGCCTTGCCGACAACTATTTTGTCAGGACAGGAGATGCTTCAAAGTGGGCGAAGGCTTATACAGACAGGATTCAGAAAAATCTGGATGCAGGAAAGACAGAGTTTGAAATAGCAGCTGACAATGCTACTTATCCGCCAAGTATTTCCGGTATTCAAAATGGTATTATAGCGTATGCGATAAATCAAATGACATGGACTACAGACAAAGCAGCGGTAACCTTAAATGCAACAGGAAGTGCAAATAGTTTTACATTTACAGCTGAATACGCTTCAAAGAGTCATGAGGTCAGCTTGTATGGTAGAAGCATAACCCTTAAAGACAACATCGATGTAAACTATTACATGGAAATGTCTGATTCGGTGTTTGAGCATGATGCTTATCTGGAATTTAAAATCGGTGGTCAGACATATAAGCTTAATGCGAGTGACGCCGCTGAGGTAAATGAGAGCGGTAAAACTTTATACAAGTTCTCATGTCCGGTGAATGCGGCACAGATGTCTGATACCATCGAGACAAGAATAGTGATTGATAACAATACTAAGGAAGAGTTTTCCTACAGTGTAAAGGAATATGCAAGCGAGCTTCTGTCAAAATCAAACGAGTATCCGGCAGAAACAGTTAAGCTCGTGAAGGCACTCTTAAACTATGGAACTGCGGCGCAGACCTTCTTTAAATATAACACAGGCAAGCCGGCAAACGCTATCTTAAGCGATACCGATAAAGCTGTAGCAGCGGCTGATTTTGATGCATATAAGGCTGTTATTAAAGCAGATAGTGCAAATGGTGCGATTGATGGACTTACATATTACGGAAGCTCCCTGATATGTAAGTCTGAGATGACGGTAAGACATTATTTTATTTTAGATAATGGCAGTGATATTAATAATTATAAGTTCAGCTATATAGATACAGAGGGCTATGAGGTCAGTTTGATACCGAAAAAGGTTTCAGACGGCGGGGTATACTGTGTAGATATAAGCGGAATAATGGCATGCAGCCTGAATAAGAATTATGTATGCAGGGTTACAGGTATGGACAACTCACAGACCATAGAGCTTGATTATGGCCCATTAAGCTATGGATACAGTGTTGCAAACAGTAAAGACTCATCAAAGGAATTAAAGAATCTGATGAATGCGCTGTATATGTATTCTGAGATGGCGAGTAAAGTAAATGGTATCTAAAAAACATTTGACAAGAATAGCAGGTTCAGCAATGGCGGCGGCACTGCTTATATCAACCACGCCGGTGGCAGCAACGGAAAATCTGTTGCCGTCATATCAGGGAGGGTATATAGAGAGTGAGCTGGACAGCAATACTCCTGTATATGACTCGGAAATTTCAACCTTTGCAGAGCTGCCTTCGGCTTTTCCGGATGATGCTTCAGTGTTTGATACCATGTATCCGCAGACCAGGGACCAGAATCCATATGGTACCTGCTGGTCATTTGCCAGTATGGGGCTTGCAGAGTATGACCTGATAAACGACGGAGCCGTGGATAAGAATGTAGACTTCAGTGAGCTTCAGCTTGCGTATTTTGCATACAATTTTGTGACGGATCCGCTGGGCGGTACTGTAGGGGATGTGGCTAAATACCATAATGAGAATGGACTCTCATACCTGCAACGAGGTGGCAATTTTGTATACAGTTCAAGGCGTCTGGCACAGTGGATAGGTCCGGTTGATGAGGCCGTGGTGCCATATGCTCAGGCTGACAGTACACTAAATAGCGGTCTGGATGATAAATATGCATACTCTTACAGTAAGGCTCATCTGAAAAATGCTTATGAGATAAATATCCATGAAAATGCTGATGAGGTGAAGGCTAATATTATGGAGCATGGGGCTGCCGGTGTGATGTATTATCATAATGACAGTGCCATGAGGTTTTATTCATTTGACAGCGCCGGGCATTATACCTACTATGATACTGCAAAAAGAGGTTTAGGACATGCGGTGATGCTTGTGGGATGGGATGATAATTTTTCAAAAGAGAATTTCCCTGAGTCAATGAGACCGGAAAATAATGGAGCCTGGCTCGTGCGAAACAGCTGGGGAACATATTGTGATTATTTCTGGATGTCGTATGATAATGAATCACTGTTAGATACGGCATGGGTATTTGATTTCTCAGATGATGACGGATTAGACCACAATTATCAGCTGGATGGTGGGATTGAGGTATATAATACTAATTTGACCAACAGGCTGGCGAATGTATTTACAGTACCAAAGAAGGCTGATGGAGAGTATGAGAAGCTGAGAGAGGTGTCGCTGTCATTTACCAGAATAGCGGATGTAGGATATACAATAGATGTGTATACAAATCTTACGGATCCGTCTGATCCGTTAAGTGGAGAGAAACAGACTCAGGCTACAACGACAGGCAATACAGCCTTTGCGGGTATATACAGTGTGGAGCTGGCAGAACCGGTGGATCTTAAGCCGGAAAGTACCTTTGCTGTAGTGGTATCGGTTGATAAAAGTGCTATGGATTATGAGCAGGCAACAAAGATAGCAACCGGTGACACTCTCCTCTGGGATAGACAGGTGAGCCGGGGGAACGGAAAGAGTCTGTATTATAGCAGTGGCAGGTACAGAGTATATCCATATGGCAATTTCTGTATTAAAGCATTTACATCAGATGAAACCAGGCATGCAGAGTCTGAGAATGAGCTTACGCCAGAGGGCTATTCTGTAGATTTGACAGCGCTGGTACAAGCTAATCTATATGCTGCTTTTTCGGCAGATATTATGGAAGATGCAGGGGCAAAGGTTCAGTTTGTATACCCGGATGGCACCTGTACATATAGGCTTTTGTCGGCTTTTGAGACGACGGAGTATAATAATACTAAGGTAAAGAAAATCACATACGAGGCTATTCCTGCTAAGCTTGCTGAAAGGGTTGAAATCAGTGTCACAAAGAGTGATGGCACAAAAAGCAATGGTTTTGCCTTCGCGCCGGCTGATTATCTGAATGATTTAATCAAAACAGATTCTGATTCTGTGTCAAAAAATATAGCAACGGCTCTTTTAAATTACGGAGCATATGCGCAGCTATATTTCAATGTGGGTACATCTAATCTGGCGAATAGGGGGCTGACAGATGATGCAGTGGGGGCTTTAACGACTGATGAAATCCTTAAAATGACAGTGGATGAAAACATTGCGTCAATGAATAATGACGATTTGGAGTATATAGGCTCATCACTTGTATGTAGAAACGGAACTGATATGAAGCTGTATTTCATTAATAAAAACTCACTTACACTTGATGAAATACTGCAGAAATATAATATTGATGTGACTAATGAGAAAACAGGCAGACTTGTCAGTGACGATTTTTCAGCTGAGCTTGATGGAAAGCTGTTTTGCATAAGAATAAAGTCAATTTTGCCGAAGCTTCTGTCAACTCATTATACAATTACATTATCGAATGGTGATATAAGCAGTTATGGAGTTGTGAGTCCGTATTCTTATATCCGAAGCGCTGTACAGGGGGATGATATACAGCTTCGAAATCTATGTAAGGCGCTTTTCTTATATGGGCGCGCTGCATCATAATACATTAAGCTTTGTTATACCTGAAAAATCATTAAAAACAATCGACATTACAGCCAATAAACGCTATAATAGATACATTAAGATAAATGTACTGGGACTTGTATTATCCACAGCCATCACACGGTACGGCTGTCGCGGATAGTGTCAGGCCCCGGGAAGGGGAATTATATGCAGGATAAAAAGCAAAAAAAGGCAAAAATACAGGTTATATTTCTAATTCTTATTTCCACGCTTGTTATTTTAGCGGATTTTTATGCGATAATTAATTATCCAAAGGAATACATGCTCATTGCAGCAATCACAGTTATCTTTATGATTTGCCTGTGGGGAGTGATAAGCGGATTTTTCTCACTGAGTGCTCTAAAGGAGGACAGGAGGGAGGAACAGTATGACAGTATTTTTAAGTCGGAAAAGGCATCTTACCTCATGCTTAGAAAGTATTTTGATGAGATAGAGGGAAAGATTGAGATACTGCAGAAGGAGTCAAAGATTCCGACTGAGGATATCATCAATGCACAGAAGGGAATCGCAAAGGTTGTCATCAACAGGAATAAGGAAAATGCTGATGCGATTATGAACTCTAATGAACAGCTTATGGAGACTTTTGAGCATCTTGAGAATAAGCTCAAGGAGAGCAATGATTTCATTATTGAGAGCCAGAAAAATGTGATTTATGACAACCTCAAGGACATTATGGAAAAGCAGCAGGTTCTGTCTGACAGCATAAAGGATATGGAAATCCGTCTGAGTCAGGCAATCACAGCAAATCCTATTCAGTTTACAGCAAATGTTGAGATGCCTAAGCAAACGACCGACGCACTACAATCAGCACCGGCCATGGAGGCGATACCTGAACCTATTCCGGTAAATGAGCCGGAGCCTGTAGTTGAGATACCACATGTACCTGAACCGGAACCTGTAAGTGAGGTACCACATATACCTGAGCCGGAGCCGGTAGTAGAGCCAAGCCCTGCGGCAGAAGAAGCTGTTGCAGATACGACAAACAGCGATCCGAACCGCCAGCTGAGTGCAGATGAAATAGCAGCACTTTTTGCAAGTGCAAACGCAGGTGCGACAGAACCTGAATCAGAGCCGGCAGAGGAAGTGATTACGGAACCGGTCACAGAGGCACCTCAGGCACCTGAGCCGGAGCCTGTAAGTGAACCGGAACCTGCAAAGTCTCCGGTTGTAGATTTGAATAACACAAATCGTAATCTGACACCGGATGAGATAGCAGCTTTATTTAGCAGTATGTAGTATTTTGGTAACTATTCAGTAAAGAAATATGCGGTATTGCATATTTCGTAAAAAATGAAGAAATAATATTTTGTAATTATCTCACAAATATGTTAAAGTGTGCATGTTATAAAAATATGCACACTTTATTTTTTTGAAAGGAAATATAAAAAATATATGGAAACAATCAGATTTGACGAATTAGAACTAAACCCTAAGATTTTGCGAGGCATCAAGGATATGGGCTTTGAGGAGGCAACTCCAATACAGGCTCAGGGAATCCCGGCAGTGCTTTCGGGCAGGGATGTAATCGGACAGGCGCAGACCGGAACAGGAAAGACAGCAGCCTTTGGTATTCCGGTGCTTGAGAGCGTTGATGCATCAAGTCACAAGACACAGGTTATCATCCTCTCTCCTACAAGGGAGCTTGCCATCCAGGTGGCAGATGAAATCAGGAAGCTTGCAAAATATATGCATGGTGTGAAGGTACTTCCGGTATACGGAGGACAGGATATCAGCCGCCAGATTAAGGCACTTAAGGGCGGTGTGCAGATTATTATCGGAACCCCGGGGCGTCTTATGGATCATCTCAGGAGAAAGACAATCAGGCCTGACCATGTAAAGACAATAGTGCTCGACGAGGCAGACGAGATGCTCAACATGGGCTTTAGGGAGGACATCGAGACAGTGCTCGAATACCTGCCACAGGAGCATCAGACAGTACTCTTCTCGGCAACAATGCCAAAGCCTATTTTGGAAATTACAAGAAAATATCAGCATGATGCTATCAATATCAAGATTGTGAAAAAAGAGCTGACAGTCGCAAATATCGACCAGTATTACTATGATGTGAAGCGCAAGGACAAGATAGATGTACTCACAAGACTGTTGGATTACTATAATCCAAAGCTCTCACTTGTATTCTGCAATACCAAGAAGATGGTCGACGAGCTGGCATATGAGCTTTGCGGACGCGGCTACAGTGCAGAAGGACTTCATGGCGATATGAAGCAGGTGCAGAGAGATCGTGTCATGAAGAATTTCAGAAACGGAAAGACAGATATTCTTATTGCCACTGATGTCGCAGCGCGCGGAATTGATGTGGATGATGTGGAGGCTGTTTTTAATTATGATCTGCCTCAGGATGACGAGTATTATGTACATAGAATCGGCCGTACAGGAAGGGCAGGCCGCTGTGGAAAGGCATTCTCCTTTGTAAAGGGCAAGGAGGTATATAAGCTCAAGGACATACAGCGCTACTGCAAGACAAAAATCTATGCACAGCCAATTCCATCATCTGATGATGTTGCCAAAATCAGGGCAGAAAAGATTATGGATCAGATTTCCACCATTATAGATGAGGAAAATCTCACAAGTGTCATTGATATTATAGAGAATCAGATAAATGAGTCAGATTACACAGCAATGGATATAGCGGCGGCATTTTTATACCAGGCTATGGGTGCTTCAGAGATATCCACAGCTGAATCAAAGGACGACTATGATTTCCACAATACAGGAGCAGAGGATGGCATGGTACGTCTGTTTATCAATGTGGGTAAGAAAGATAAAATCAAGCCAGCCAATATTTTAGGTGCGATTGCGGGCGAGAGCGGTATGCCGGGTAAATTAGTCGGTGCGATTGACATGCTTGACAATTATACCTTTGTAGAAGTCCCTGCAAAACATGCCGATAAAGTATTAAAGGCAATGTCCAATGCTAAGATTAAGGGCAGAAGCATTAATATCGAAAAGGCACAGGGCGGCAGAAAGAAGAAGGGAAGACGCAAGTAAATCATGAATGCGGCAGAGATTGAAGAACTGCTTACAAAGCTGGTGCAGATTCCGGCGCCGACAGGCAGGGAACAGAAAAGGGCAGAATACATTACAGACTGGTTAAAGGAATTGGGATACCACCCGTTTACAGATGCGGCAGGCAATGTCATTGTGGAAATGAAGGTGCAGGAGGGCGGTTATACCGTACTTATGGCACACATGGATACCGTGTTTGAAGATGTAGACATTTCTGTAGTAAAAAATGCAAACATCCTGAGTGCGCCCGGAATTGGCGATGATACGTGCAATGCCGCCTTTTTAATGGCGGTAATGAAGACACTTATCGGGCAAAAATGTAGATCTTTAAAGAATCTGCTGTTCGTTTTCGACACCGGTGAAGAAGGACTTGGCAACTGCCGCGGAACACGACAGCTCATGCAGGATTATAAGGATAAGGTAGATGAGGTTATTTCATTTGATTTAGGCAGTGATGCGGTTTGTGTCAAAGCGGTCGGCTCAAAACGCTACC
>OLRO01000706.1_pt1 | contig 23185 bp, 14 predicted proteins | sample 1673131 | NCBI WGS metagenome assembly OLRO01 (sample SAMEA3136757, study PRJEB25190) | human gut metagenome | biome: human gut; feature: human-associated habitat; material: faeces | place: Austria | collected 2013 | reverse complement strand
TATATACCGGATATGAAGAAGAAACTGGTAAAAGATGAGGATGCCTATTATTATGTTGGGTATTTAACAGGAGAGCATCTTGATGAAAGCGTGAATACGGAAAGATCTGACTTTGATTTTTCTGATGTGGCGTTACTTAATGATGCAAACGAGACTGAAATTATAGATGCTGCGGTAGAATATATTCGACTATATTTGCGAAACGAACTGGCTCAGATAGCAGAAGAAAAGAAAAAACAGATTGATAGCCTTGTTCATGCAGAACATCCACAGTATCGATTGTTGCTAAATCGCTGCCCAGAAGTCTATGATAAAATACCAGCAGGCTTACCTAAGGATAAACTGGATTTAGAACTTTATAAACAACAGCAAAAATGGGAATATGATACCGCCAAAAAAGGAAAAGATATCGAGGAGAAAGTCAAACAAGATGCAACTACAGATGTGGCATTTCAGCAGTTATTTGATGAATATTGCATGAGCATCACTGATTTGAGCAGAGCGTGCTTGGCTGAATATGTGGCAAAGCGGAAAGCGGTTGTAGATCTTTTGGGAAAAGCACTCGAAGCGGATGATCGAGGAAAATATAGCAAAGAGTCTAGAATTCACAGTATAATTTGCCCAATGCAAACCACATCAGATGAGATAAAGTACGATGATATGAACCTATGGCTGATTGATGATAGATTGGCATACCATCGATTTTTGGCATCCGATAAAAAGATGAATAGTCTTCCAGTTTTGGATAGCGATGTGGATAAGAGGATGGATTTGGCTGTTTTTGATGCAGCGCTGTCGTACACGGCTGATCCGGATAACATCAACTCTATCACGATAGTAGAGTTGAAACGCCCTCAAAGAAACGATTTGGACAAGGAAGAGTCAGACCCGATTGCACAGGTATATGGCTACGTAAGAAATATTAAGAATGGAAAAATAAAAAAAGCGAATGGACGTAGCTTCGGGAAAGTACAAGATGTTGCGTTCTACTGCTATGTTGTGGCAGACCTAACACCTACGCTTGAAAATAGTGCGGCGTGCGCAGGATTAAATCGAACTCAAGATGGTGAAGGCTATTTTGGGTATAATCCCAATATTGGAACCTATATTGAAGTGATTTCTTACGACAAATTATTAAAAGATGCAAAGCAAAGAAATAAGGCCCTGTTTGATAAGTTGTTTGACCCTAAATTGGCAGAATTGCAGCATCCAGAACTGATAGAAAAAAAGAGCGACTGAGGTATAGCCCATTTACAAAGGCATATTTCTGGCTTGGCTTATATATCATATAATCATATAGAAAAAATGGGGGATTACAATGAAAAAAATTGCTATTAGTAATTTTGCGGCAATAGAGCACTTGGAACTGACACTTGACAAAAATATGAGTGTAATTATTGGCGCACAAGCTTCTGGAAAAAGCACAGTTGCTAAGTTGATTTACTTTTGCCGCAAAGTCAAGGATTATATGCTTGACTTTTTAACTGAGCCAAACAATTTCACGGATATTCATCCTAATGAGTATTATTCTTATTTCTTAAAATATATAAGAAAACAATTTATGGGATGCTTTGGAACGACAAAGCATATGAAGCATTTCCTTATTGAATTTTACTATGACTGGAATGAACAAAGAAATCAAAATGAAATAAGCAAAAAAATGTCCCTGACATTAGATGAAGCGGGATTTGTAAGGGTAAATTTTTCAAAGGATCTGTCCAAGCAAATCAAAAAGCTGATGGGGGAGTCAGCACAACTATTTGGAAATTCTGCTATGAAGGATGGAGGACCATCCATTGAAGCATTATTGAACGATTTGAAAACGAGACAGGTGGTGAAAAATCACTTCTTAAATGTGATGGCGGATATTTTTTCGGATGATGAAGAAATTCTATACATTCCTGCTGGGCGCAGTATTCTTGCAACATTATCCGAGCAATTGCACGATTTGGATGTATCAATTATGGATTTGCCACTCCAAGAGTTTATCAGCTTGATACAAAGTACGAAAAAAACTTTTGGGGCAAAGATTCCAGACATTGTTGCAAATTATACGAAAACTATAGACGGTCAAATTAAAAATGCGGATGTCGATTTGGCATATGATTTGGTGAAAACGGTTCTTCGCGGAGATTATGTGAATGAGAGCGATGGTGAAAAACTTTATTATAATTCTCGTGAGTATGTCAAATTGATGTATGCGTCTTCTGGACAGCAGGAAGTGCTGTGGATTTTGCTTGTTATTTTTATAAGGATTCTTGAACATAAAAAGGTATTTCTTGTACTTGAAGAACCTGAAGCCCATTTGTTTCCTTCGGCGCAAAAAAACATTATTGAATTAATTGCGTTACTGATAAACTCGACAGGTAGCACTGCTTTTATTACAACACATAGCCCATATATTTTAACATCTATTAACCTTTTGGCTTATTCGGGAAAGGTTGAAAATAGAATTACGGGGGGAAATACTCCTGTAGTAAAGAAAGCGCTAAGAATAATGCCGAACCAAATGGATGCGTTCATAATTGATAATAGTAGAGATTTTAGCTTTCACTCGATTAAAGATGCAGATGAGCAGCTTATTGACGCTTCTAAAATTGATGAGATCTCAAATCTTATAAATGAAGCAACAGACAAAATAATGGATTTGGAGATTCGGTATGATATGTGATAATAGTAAGGAATGCTTTTTTGAATTACTAAAAACACCACAGAATGTTACTTGCAAGCAAAAAATACAATGCATAGATTTTTGCGATACAAGAAAAGAAGCTGTGTGCAGGGAAAGGGGAAAATTGTATCGATTGAATAATGGCGGACAGCGTAAGATACTTTCATTGCATGTGGATGGTGGAGTTGTTATTGTAGACAGAAGAACCCCACAGAATATTGCGAAGTGTGATTATTTGTATTTGATTGATTCGGAACCAGCACCGATTGGTATTCTCATAGAACTTAAGGGAATAGATATAAAAAAAGGAATTGAGCAAATAGAGAGCACACTTACATTATTTAATGATGCGCTTCGCAAATGTAATAGAGTGTATGGACGTATTGCTTTTGCAGGCGGGACACCAAAACTTCAGAATATTCCAACGTATATGTCGCTACAAAGAAAGCTTAAACAGCGAGGTGGAAATTTAATGGCAGCTGAAAAGTTGTCGGATGAAGTTGAACTCCTAAAATAAAATTTTATTGACAAGAGTGTGCAATGCATTTGCGATAGTATCAATTTCATACATTGGTAAATACTGTGAGGAGAGGGAACCCTTATCCAATTACGTGGTACGCAGCAAACGAAATTGTGGTGTGCCTTTCAGGGTATCTCTTTTGTCACACTCAGACATGTTAAAAGCTACATTCAATTTTACTTTGAATGTAGCTTTTATTTTTTGCTTTGTACAGTGTTTTCCCCCATGTTATAGTTAACATGGGGGAATTTTTTTGCAGAAGAAGATACACATAATTTTACCAAGGATTGAAGGCAGCAAGAAAACCAAAAACAAAATTCTAAAAGTGGCTATATATTGCAGAGTGAGTAAAAACACACCGGAGCAGTTGCAAAGCCTTGAAATACAGGAAATATATTTTGAAAAATTGGTAAGCGAAAATGCTGATTGGAAACTTTATAAAATTTATAAGGATGTTGGGTCAGGAACACGGAGAGAAGGGCGTGATGGATACATTGAAATGCTAAAGGATGCCCAAAAACACAGATTTGACTTGATTCTGGTTAAGTCATTAAGTCGGTTCGGAAGAAATACAGTAGAAACATTATCCACGATAAGGAGACTGAAAAAAATGAATGTTGCAATGTTCTCCGATGTAGAACAAATCAATACAATGGAAGTCAATGAAGCACTGCTGTCGATTTTACTTGCGGCGGCACAGGAAGAAAGTGCCGCGAAAAGCGAAAATGTCAAGTTTGGTATCCGCCAGCGTATGCGTAGTGGCAAAGCTGTGTTAAACCATACCCGCTTTTTAGGCTATACTAAGGGTGAAGACGGTAGGCTGGTAGTTGTACCGGAAGAGGCTGAAATTGTACGGAAGATATTCTCGTTGTATTTGGCGGGTTATGGTGTGCGCAAGATTAAACGGTATCTGGAGGAAAACGACATAAAGACTGTCACCGGAAAATCCGAGTGGAGTACATCCACGATAGACCGTATGCTGAGCAATGAAAAGTACATGGGAAACCTTTTACTGCAAAAGACCTGCACACCTGATTTCCTGACCGGAAAACAAAAGAAGAATTGTGGCGAGCAGAGTATGTTTCTGGTGGAAAATGCGCATGAGCCGATTGTATCAAAAGAAATATTTGAAGATGCACAAAGACGGAAACATAAAATGTAAGATGCTTGGTTTGAGTTAAAAACATGGAGAGTTTTTCTTGATAATCCGCGTGAAATTTGCTATCCTATTAATAGGAAATCTCTTGGAAATCGGGTGACCTTATAATGAATGAAAACGAACAGCTTCAGCTTTTTGAAGATCAGGCGATTCGTACTGCGTGGGACGAGGAGAACGAAGAATGGTATTTCTCCGTTGTGGATGTGGTATCCGTGCTGACTGATGCAAAGGACTATGACACGGCGCGTAACTACTGGAAAGTCACCAAAAAGAGGCTGAAAGACGAGGGCAGTCAGTTGGTAACAGATTGTAACCAACTGAAATTGAAATCCCCCAAAGACGGTAAACGCTACAAAACAGACGTAGCCAACACACAGCAGCTGTTTCGCATCATCCAGTCCATCCCATCCCCCAAGGCGGAACCCATGAAATTGTGGCTAGCGCAAGTTGGACGGGAGCGCATAGAGGAAACACTCGACCCGGAACGCATTGCGGAACGACTGGTTTCCACCTATGAGCGAAAAGGGTACACGCGGGAATGGATCAATCAGCGTTTGCAGGCAATTTCGGCCCGCAAGGAATTGACTGATGAATGGAAGGATCGCGGCATCGAGAAAAATGCGGAGTATGCGATTTTGACCGACGAAATCACCCGCGCGTGGAGTGGTATGAGTACCCGGCAGTATAAGAACCTGAAAGGACTGAAAAAGGAAAGCCTGCGGGACAACATGAGCACCTTGGAATTGGTGCTGAATATGCTGGCAGAAGTGTCCACAAAAGAAATCTCCCAGACCGAGCAACCGGAAGGCTTACAGCAAAACCGCGATGTAGCGCGGCGCGGCGGTTCGATTGCAGGTGAAGCGCGGAAGCAAATTGAACAGCAGACGGGACGGCCTGCAATTACCAGTAAGGGGGCAGCAGAGTTGAATCATGTTGTGACGGAGATGCTGGAAGCAAGTACAGATGTGACATTATTACAGAATTCGGAGAAGCTTCTAGATGAAAAATGAAATCGTAAGCCTTTCTCTTGGCACAGATTCAATAATTGCAATCATTGGAATTGTAGTAACTATACTTATTCCTGTCATTGGTGGAATATATAAAATTGTAACAAGTACGAAAAAGTATGAATTGACAGAAAATTATAGAAAAGAGCTTTTGCAATGGTATACTTCTGTGGTAGAAATTATGATACGGATTATCCATTCTATGGAAAGTCAAGAATTCTTTTCTGATGAATTTCAGCCACAGAAAATGGAAATGCTTTCCAGACTATCTGCACTGACAGAAATCGGAAGATTTTATTTTCCCAATGTTATCAAGGGAGATTACTTTGGGCATGATAAGCCATCTGCATATCAGGGGTATAGAGATATTTGTTTGGAATTCTTAGTATACTTTTACAATACTGCATTAAAATCTGTTGATGATAGTAATGTTTCAGTACTTTGGAAACAAGAACGCAATTTTACTGCGCTTATGTTTGATGTAATTGAACCCAGAAAGCGAAATCGGGATTACTCAAAGCATCTGGGATTGACCATTCCCAAAGGACAAGCTATTGAAGATTTTATATACGAAAACCCGAAAAATATAAATGTGTTTAGAAGTTAATAGGAAAATTTATAGTTTGTTTCCTATAGTTCTAATAGAAAAGAATATAATACCATGTAAGAAGGCGTGTTGTAGATATAGAGAATGTACATGACATTGCAGATTGGTTTTTGAGGCAAGAACCAATGACACATGAACTTCAGAAAATTGAAATTCCACAAAAGCAATAAGAAATCGAAAGGCTGAATAAAGAACGAAAAACGGCAAGTTACTGGTGTATCAAGAATTCTGAAGCCAAAAGAGTAGAAGAACAGGGTATCTTTTTTGTCACACTCAGACAAAAAGCTGTGGCAAAGATGTTGCCGCAGCTTTTTTTCTTTGCTGTATCGCACAAAACCGGCAAAGGCAGTGACCGATTTTCAAAGTGCGTTTTATAGAGATGTCCAACTGCTTCCGGGTGGTTGGATTTTTTCAGGCTGTCGAAAAACTCTTGTAGGGGCGAGCATTGCTCGCCCGCGCCCGTTTGCCTTGCAAGAAACTATCCCGGAAAATGCGTTGCTGCGGTAAGTTGACGGGCGACCAATGGTCGCCCCTACACACGCAATAGGGCAAGAATGCAATTTTTTGACGGTCTGTTTTTGTTGCCCGCTTTTTCTGCTGTTTTCAGAATGTTCGATTTCCCCGCAGCCGGAGACCGGGGAGTGGTTCATGCCCATCCTGTAAAATCAGAAACCGGGCACAGAATTACAGCGGGCACTTGCAATCCGGGCGGAAAACAGGTATAATAGCAACTGTTACCTGTCTCAGTAGCTCAGCTGGATAGAGCACACGCCTCCTAAGCGTGGGGCCGGAGGTTCAAATCCTCTCTGGGACGCCAGAAAGCACCGCTGCAAGCCTTTTTTCGGGGTTTGCAGCGTTTTTGTTTTCTCCTTCTCCCGGTAATTTCACTTCTGTTACCGAGAGCTTTTTATACGCCGCAAGCTTTTTTGTGATGGCGTTGGATTCGGCAAGGACGCATTGTTTACAATTTGGCGGTGGATTATCCCGCGCAGGGTGTGGTACAATATAAACCACACTGAAAATGCAGGGGCCGATGCTCACCATCGACCCGTGAACCTTGCGGCGGCCGCTATGTGCCGCGGGCGAACTATGTCCGCCCTTACACTCTCGACGCAGGAAAGCCACACTGCATCTATTATAATTAAAGGGGTGTTTACCATGTGTACAGCTGCAACCTATACAACCGACAGTTTCTACTTTGGCCGCAATCTCGATTATGAATTTTCCTACGGTGACGAGGTCACCGTCACGCCGCGGGCCTACCCGTTTAGCCTGCGCTGCATGGGGGACTTCCGCACAAAATATGCGATGATCGGCATGGCCTACGTGGCGGGGGAGTACCCCCTCTACTATGACGCCGTCAATGAGAAGGGCCTGGGCATCGCAGGGCTGAACTTTGTCGGCAATGCAGTCTACCACCCGGCGCAGGATGGCAAAAGCAACGTCGCTCAGTTTGAGCTGATCCCCTGGCTGCTGGGCAGCTGTGCGACGCTGGCCGAGGTGCGCACGCTGCTTGCAAAAACCAACATCGTCAATATCCCATTCAGTGAGCAGCTGCCCCTCGCGCAGCTGCACTGGCTCATTGCCGACAAAACGGGGAGCATCGTGGTGGAGTCCACCGCCGACGGCCTGCACATCTACGATAACCCCGTCGGTGTACTGACGAACAATCCACCGTTCCCGCAGCAGCTTTTCGCACTGAACAACTACCGCGCACTCTCGCCGCGCACGCCTGCGGTTGCGTTTGCGGACGGCCTTGACCTGCCCGTCTACAGCCGCGGCCTCGGCGCACTGGGCCTGCCGGGCGATCTGTCCAGCCAGTCCCGCTTTGTGCGTGCGGCATTTGTGCGGATGAACGCGAAATCCGGCAGCGGCGAGGCCGAGAGCGTCGGGCAGTTCTTCCACATCCTGCACGCTGTCGAGCAGCAGCGCGGCTGCTGTGAGCTGGACGGCGGCAAGTACGAGATTACGCTCTACACAAGCTGCTGCAACGCTGACAAGGGCATTTACTACTACACGACCTACGGCAACCACCAGATCACTGCCGTCGATATGCATCGGGAAAACCTTGACGGGGACAGGCTGGTCCGCTATCCGCTGGTGCAGGGCGAACAAATTGCGCTGCAAAACTGATTTTACACCCAAAACGTGAAAAAAGCGCTTGCAACGTGCGGCAAACTATGCTATACTGTACGGTGCATGAGACTTTTCACGTCACGACGGCGTGGATAGAAATAGAAGGAGTGCTAATCTAATGAACTGGTATGAGATCGTTCTCGGCGTCGTCCTCATCGCCGTGTCCGTGTTGATTGTTGTTTTCACCCTCGCGCAGGAGCAGAAGGGCCAGGGCCTGTCCGGCGCAATCATGGGCGAAAGCTCCGCCACGATGGCAGCAGGCCGTGAGCGCGGCGTGGACGCCAAGCTGGCCAAGCTGACCAAGATCTGCGGCGTCGTTTTCTTTGTCGTCACGCTGGTCGTCTGCGTTTTGAGCGCGCGCCTGTGATTTTGGCAGGGTAACAAAGATGAAAAGGGTCCGCCAAGCGCTTTGGCTTTGCAAGCAGCGCCCCGGCGGGCCGTTTTTTGTGGATGTATATAAGGGTAGGGCACCGTCGGATGGCGGTGCGACGTAAATTAAAGGAGCAACTATGACACCGTTACAGAAATCTATTTTAAACGCGGTCAAGCGCCGTCCCATGACGCTGCGCGAACTGCAGAACAACCTGCAGGTGGACAACTCCCGCCTGCGCACCACCGTTTCCGCTATGGTCGCCACCGGCGAGCTGTCGATGCGCAACGGCACCTATGTGCCCGGCTTTGCGACCTATGAGAATGCTGCAGCCCCCAACACGATTCCCTGCACGCTCGTCAAGCTGGCCGCGCGCTTCGGCTTTGCCAGCCGCGACGACGGCGAGGGCGACATCTTCATCCCGGGCCGCGCGCTGCACGGCGCAATGCCCAACGATAAGATCAACGTCAAGCTGTTCGACCACCCGCGCGTGGAGGGTTCCTCCGAGGGCGAGGTCGTCGAGGTCACGGTCCCGAACAACCGCTTTGCGGGCACGGTCTGCCTGTCCGAGGATGGCCGCATGGCCGTGGAGCCGGACGGCTGCCGCGACGTGAAGTTCCTGCTGGCCAAGCAGGGGAGCGAGGGCGTGCACCTGGGCGACAAGGTCGGCTTCCTCATCACCCACCGCGGCAACCGCCACAGCGACCACCGCGCCGCCGTTGTCGAAAAATTCGGTTCCTCCGACTATGCGTCCGAGTGCGCCAAGGCCATCCTGTATGGCCGCAGCGTCCGCCAGGAGTTCCCGCCGGAGGTGCTGGAGGAGGCCCACGCCTACGACAACGCCACGATTGACCCCGCCGAGGCCGCGAAGCGCCTGGACCTGCGAGGCATTCCCATCTTCACGATTGACTCCGCCGAGACGAAGGACATCGACGACGCCATCAGCCTGCAGAAGCTGGACGACGGCTACGAGCTGGGCGTTCACATTGCCGATGTCAGCCATTATGTCCGCCCCGGCTCTGCGCTGAATGAGGAAGCGTTCGAGCGCGCGACGAGCATTTACTACGCCGACAAGGTCATCCCGATGCTGCCGACCCAGCTGTCCAACGGCATCTGCTCGCTGAACGAGGGCGAGGACCGCCTGGCGTTCTCCTGTCTGATGCGACTGGACGAGAACGGCGAGATCCGCAGCTACAAGTTCGTCAAGAGCGTCATCTGCAGCCGCGTCAAAGGCGTGTACAAGGAAATCAACGCCCTGCTGGAGCCCCCGGAATCTGAAACAGACGCCGACCTGACCGACCTCAAGACGAAATATGAGGCCGTGCTTGACCAGCTGCCCACGATGGACGAGCTGTACCGCAAGCGCCTGGTCCTGCGCAAGGCCCGCGGCGCCATGGATATTGAGTCCAACGAGGCTAAGCTCGTCATGGACGAGAACGGACGCTGCATCGACATTGTCAAGCGTAACCGCGGCACGTCCGAGTGCATGATCGAGGAGTTCATGCTGCTGGCGAACCAGTGCGCCGCCAACGCGGGCCGCACGAACAAGGCCCCGTTCGTCTACCGCGTGCACGAGGCCCCCGACGCCGAGAAGATGGAGAAGCTGTCCGCCACGCTGTTGGCCTGCGGCCTGAACGCCAAGTTCAAGAACCCCATCCCGACGCAGCTCGAGCTGGCGGCCCTGTTGGACGAGACCCGCGGCCAGCCCATCCAGATCCCCGTCCACACCGGCATTCTGCGCAGCATGCAGAAGGCCCGCTACGCCCCGCAGCCCCTGGGCCACTACGGTCTGGTGCTGGCGGACTACGCCCACTTCACCAGCCCCATCCGCCGCTACCCCGATTTGGCGATTCATCGTATTTTGACCGAGATGCTGAACGGTGTCTCTGCCAGCCAGCTGCAGCGCGACTTCAACGAGTTTGCCCAGCAGGCCAGCGAGAAGTCCAGCAAGCAGGAGGTCGCCGCCGTGCGCATTGAGCGCGATGTCGAGGACCTGTACAAGGCCGAGTATATGCACAACCATCTCGGTGAGGTCTACACCGGCACGGTGGCCGGCATCACGCCCCGCGGCGTCTTTGTCGAGCTGGACAACACGGTGGAGGGCTTTGTCCCCGCCGCGCAGCTCTGCAAGGGTGAACCGCAGGTCATCGACGGCGTCAGCATGCTGGACCCGCTGACCGGCAAGAGCTGGATGCTGGGTTCTTCCATGAAGATCCGGGTCGCCGCCGCCGATGTGGCGCTGGGCCGTATTGATTTTGAGTATATGGTGGAGTAATTTCCCACGCCATACAATAGAAAACTCCCTGTCCGCACCGGGCAGGGAGTTTTTTGCGTCTTATATCACCTTATGCTCCATCCATTTCCCGCGGGCAAACCGCACAAGGAAACACAGGCTGCGGCAGATCCAGTCGATGAACATACCGAACCAGACGCCGGTCAGTCCTAAGTGGAACTGCAGAACGAAGATATAGCTCAGAATCACGCGGAACAGCCACATGCTGACGATGCTGACCGACATCGTAAACTTGGCGTCGCCGCCCGCGCGCAGGGCGTTGGGCAGGGTAAAGCTCGTCGCCCAGAAGAAGATGCTGAACAGGTTGAACCAGTGGACCACGTGGGTACACATGGCGGACGCCTCCGCCGAGAGGTTGAACCAGGTCACGACCTCGGGCATCAGGAAGAACAGTGCCGCGTTCGTGACGGCCAGCCCCGTGATGGCGATGCCCAGCAGCGCGACGGAATAGCGCTGCGCCTGCTTTTTCTCGCCTGCGCCAAGGCACTGCCCGATGACCGGGATCATGGCAAGGCTCATCGTGTTACCGGGGATGTTCGCCAGCGTCGAGACCGAGTTTGCCACGGCATTGGCCGCGATGGCCGAGGTGCCTAAGGTAGACGTCAGGCTGCTGACACACAGCTTGCCGATCTGGAACATGCCGTTTTCCAGACCCGACGGGATGCCGATGGACAAAATCTGCATGATGGGCCTGCGCCGGGGCCGCAGATCAGCGAAGCGCTGCACGCGCAGGGGATTGTGCAGGTCCTGGTTCTGCCACAGGATGAACACCGCGGCGAACACACGCCCGATCAGCGTGGCCAGCGCCGCGCCGATAACGCCCATGCCGAAACCGTAGATCAGCAGCGCGTTGCCCGCAATGTTGATGACATTCATGACAAGGCTGGCCAGCATACTGATGCGGCTGTTGCCCTGCGCACGGAACAGCGCCGCGCCGCCGTTGTACAGGCCGATGAAGGGGTAGGACACCGCACTGATAAGGAAGTACTGCTGCGCAAACCGCATGACATCCTCATCAATGCTGCCGAACACCATCCGAAGGATCGGGCGGGAGAGCAGCATACAGACAACACCCACCGCAACCGTAGAGATGCCCAGCACGCTGTACAGCTGGGCGGCGCTGCGGCTGGCGTTTTCCTCATCCCGGCGGCCCAGATACTGGCTGGCAATGACCGCACCGCCGGTAGCCAGCGCGGACAAAATCTGAATAATCAAAATATTCAGGCTATCCACGAGCGATACGCTGGAGACAGCGGCCTCACCCACACCGGCGACCATCAGCGTGTCGGCCATGCCCATCGTGACGCTTAATGTCTGCTCCAGCAGCAGGGGCCAGATCAGGGTGAACAGCGCCCGCTTGGTAAACAGGGGACCTTGTGATTTTGCAGTGGCTGTCATGGTAAACTCCCATCCTCTTTTACTTGGATTTCACCATTAGTATACAGCAAAATCTATGCGAAATCAAGGATTTGACACTTGTACAAAAAATGACCGCGGACGCTGTAGCTGCGCCCTGTACAGCAAAAATCCGCAAAAATCAAATCGCAAGGATTTTGCCCACTTTTGCGGCGGCAAAAAGCCCCGGCCACAAAAGCTGGTGGCCGGGGCAGATCATGCGGCGGCTTGCAGGGGCCGCAGAAGGGCGGTGGTTAGAAGTCGACCTCGGTGTCGTAGTAGCAGCACTTCAGCAGTTTTTCCATCTCCTCCTGGGTCGGCTGGCGCGGGTTGGAACCGGTGCAGGCATCGGCGATCGCGTTCTTTGCGATCTCGGGCAGTCTCTCGAGGAATACGTTCTCGGGGACAAAGCCCTGCTCGGCGGGGTAGGAGTCGGGGCCGTAGTGGCCGATGCAGTGCGGAATGTTCAGATCGTCGTTCATGCCGCGCAGATACTGGATGAGCAGCGCGACCTTCTCGTCGTCGTTCCCGCCGCCCAGGTGCATCTTGTCAGCAATGACGCCGTAGCGTGCCTTGGCGGTGGGGTCCTTCGCGTTGTAGGCGATGACCTTGGGCAGGTACATGGCGTTGGCTGCGCCGTGGATGATGTGTGCGCCGTAATCGGCAAACGCCGCGCCGGTCTTGTGGGCCATGCTATGCACGATGCCGAGCAGCGCGTTCGAGAACGCCATACCGGCCAGGCACTGGGCATTGTGCATCGCGTCGCGCTTATCCATATCGCCGTTATAGCTGCCGACCAGATCCGCCTGGATCATCTCGATGGCGTGCAGGGCCAGCGGGTCGGTAAAGTCGCAGTTCGCGGTGGAGACGTAGGCCTCAATGGCGTGGGTCATGGCGTCCATGCCGGTGTGGGCGACGAGCTTCTTGGGCATCGTGTGGGCCAGCTCGGGGTCAACGATGGCGACATCGGGCGTGATCTCAAAGTCGGCAATGGGGTACTTGATGCCCTTCTGGTAATCGGTGATGATCGAGAAGGCCGTGACCTCGGTGGCCGTACCGGAGGTGGAGGAGATGGCGCAGAAGTGGGCCTTGCGGCGCAGCGGCGGGATGCCGAACACCTTGCACATATCCTCAAACGTGATGTCGGGGTACTCGTACTTGATCCACATGGCCTTGGCTGCGTCGATGGGGGAGCCGCCGCCGATTGCGACGATCCAGTCGGGCTGGAACTTTTCCATGGCGGCAGCACCCTTCATGACCGTCTCCACGGACGGGTCGGGCTCGATGCCTTCAAACAGCTCTACCTCCATGCCGGCCTCTTTTAAGTAGGCCTCGGCGCGGTCCAGGAAGCCGAAGCGCTTCATCGAACCGCCGCCGACGCAGATCATGGCGCGCTTGCCGGGCAGCGTTTTCAACGCTTCCAGCGCGTGGGGGCCGTGGTAAAGGTCACGGGGTAAAGTAAATCTAGCCATAGGGTTTGCCTCCTTTAAAAATAGCTCTCTCGGACTTTGATAATTAAATGTCAAAATCTGCTATTAACAGTATACACCTTATGTGTCTAAACGGTCAATCGACAATACAGAGAATTTTCCGGCGATAATTCAGCATTTTGCCAGTGGAACACTCATAGGCTGTTCTATGGGGAAGGAGGCAGGAGTTATGCGTCCGATCACGCCGCAGCAGAATACAAAAATGCGCCTGCGCATGCGGCTTTTGGCGGCGGTGCTGGCGGTGGGGTGCCTGGGCGGGCTGACGGTGCGGCTGTTTGTGCTGATGCTGCGCGACCCCGGCGGCTACGCGGCACGCGCCGCCGACCAGCAGCTGCGCGGGGCCACGCTGCCCGCCGCCCGCGGGGAGATCTATTCCGCCGACGGTACGCTGCTGGCCGCCAGTGAGACCTGCTGGACCATCCGCGCTGCCCCGCGGGAGATGGCCGACGACGCCGTAGAACCGGCTGCGCGGGCGTTGAGCGAAATTTTAGAGCTGGACTACGCCGATACGCTGGCCAAATTCAGCCAGCGAACCTCCAACGACTGCCTGCTGCGCCGCCGCGTGGATAAGACGATGGCCGACGCTGTGCGGGACTGGTGCCGGGCGAACGGTGTGGACGGCATACAAATTCGGCAGGATACCCGCCGCGTCTACCCGCAGGGGGATTTTATGGGCGGCATTTTAGGCTTTACCGACGTGGACAACGCGGGCCTGTGGGGGCTGGAGCTGCGCTACAACGACGAATTGACCGGGCAGAACGGGCGCATCCTGACCGCCAAGAACGCCTGGGGCTACGATATGCCGACGCACTACCAGACGCTGGTGGACGCCGTGCCCGGCAGCACGCTGACGCTGACCATCGACGCGAACATTCAGCACTGGCTCGAAAGCGCACTGTCCGCCGCTGTGACGGAGCATCATGTAGCCGAGCGCGGCGTCGGCATCGTGATGGACGTCCACACCGGGGCCGTGCTGGCGATGTCCTGCCAGCCCGACTACGACCCGAACGCGCCGCGGACCCTTATAAATAAGGAAGTCCGCGACGCTGTGAATGCCCTGACCGGCGAGGAGCGCAGCGCCGCGCTGCAAAAGGCCCAGCAGGCACAGTGGCGCAACAAGGCCATCAGTGACCTGTATGAGCCGGGCAGCGTGTTCAAGCTCATCACGGCGTCGGCGGCGCTGGACTCCGGGGCGTGTAAGGCCACGGACTATTTCACCTGCGCGGGTAAAATAACCGTCGCAGGCACGCGGTTCCGCTGTGCAAACGGGCATATCCACGGCACCGAGACCTTCGCCCGGGGGCTGGCCGTCAGCTGCAACCCCTGCTTTATCCAGATCGGTGCGCGGCTTGGAAAAGAACGCTTCTGCGATTACTTTGCGGCCTTCGGCCTGCGGGAGGCCACGGGCATCGACCTGCCGGGCGAGGTCAGGCGCAGCGAATACTACACCGCGGACCGGATGGGCCCGGTGGAGCTGGCGAGCTGCTCGTTCGGGCAGAGCAGCAAGGTCAGCTACCTGCAGATGCTCACGGCGGTCTGTGCGGTGGTAAACGGCGGCGAGCTGATGCAGCCCTACGTTGTGGCGAAAATCACGGCGCCTGACGGCACTGTTGTGAAGGAAGTGCAGCCGACGGTGAAGCGCCGCGTCATCAGCGCGGAGACCTCCGCCACGATGTGCCGCCTGATGGAGGGTGTCGTTACAGGCGGCACGGGTAAGCAGGCCGCGCTGGCGGGCTACCGCATCGGCGGCAAGAGCGGCACGAGCCAAAAGCTGGACAGCGCCAACGAGGGTGCGCGCATTGCGAGCTTTGTCTCCGTTGCGCCCATCGACGACCCCAAGGTCGCTGTGCTGGTCTGCCTGGATGAGCCCCACAGCTGGACGACGAGCGGCGGCGCGCTCTCCGGGCCGGTGTGCGCCGAGGTACTGGGAAAGGTGCTGCCGTATCTGGGGGTGGAGAGGGAAAGCGGCGAATAAAGACAGCCGGGCACGGGCCGATATGGAATCCGCCCCTACGTTGAATCGGGAAAGTGCAGGGTGAAGGGGCTCTGCTCGTTTGCCGCTGCACTATACAAAAAACTCTGCGCCGTCCCTCTTGACATTCCCCAATCCGGTGTTATACTTGTAAAGTACGCAAACGAACAGTTAGACAACGAACAATTCGAAATCTAACTTCTTGGACCCAAAAATCGTAAAGGAGGGAAGAAATGCACGAATCATCGTATGATGACTGCGGCTGCTGCGCGGATGTCCACTTCGGCGCACTGCTGAACCAGACCTCGCGGCTCATCCGCCGTGCGCTGGATGCCCGCATCAACGCCGAGGTCAGCTCGGAGCTGTCGGGCGTGCGCGGCATGGTGCTGGGCGACATCGTCCGTGCCGAGCGCCAGGGCCGCGACGTCTACCAGCGCGACATTGAGCAGTGGTTCAACATTCGCCGCTCCAGCGTCACCGCCATGCTGCAGGGCATGGAGCAGGATGGCTTCATCACCCGCAGCGCCGTGGCGAAAGACGCCCGCTTAAAGCGCCTTATCGCCACAGAGAAGGGCCGCGCCTGTCACAAGCAGATCGAGGCAAGCATTGCGCGGTTTGAGGATGACCTGCAAAGCGGCATTGACCCGCAGCAGGCCGCCGCGGCCCGCGCTGTGCTGGAGCAGACCCTGCGCAACGCACAGCACTTCCTGCAAGAGGAAAATACCAAACAAGAGAGGGGAAATACCAATTGTTAAAAACACTCGGACGTGAAACCAAGGGCTTCCGCCTGGTCTCCGTGCTGACGCCGATCTTTATGATCGCGGAGGTCATCATGGAAATGATCATCCCGAAGATGATGGCCTCCATCATTGACAACGGCGTCACGCCGGGCAATATGCAGGTCATCTACACCGTCGGCGCACAGATGGTCGTCGCGGCGCTGTTCGGCCTGCTGTTCGGCATTCTGGGCGCGGTGGCCGGCTCCCACGCAGCCACGGGCTTTGCCCGCAACCTGCGCCGCGGCATGTTCCGCAACATCCAGACCTTCAGCTTTGCCAACATTGACAAGTACTCCACCGCGGGCCTGGTCACCCGCATGACCACCGACGTCACCAACATCCAGAACGCCTACCAGATGATGCTGCGCATGTCGGTGCGTGCGCCCGCCAGCATGATCGTGGCGCTGATCATGTCCTACACGGTCAACCGTCGGCTGGCAAACATCTATTTGATCGCCGTCATCCTGCTGGGCTGCGCGCTCGCCTTTATTATGAGCCGCGCCACCAAGTACTTCGGCGAGGCATTCCGCAAGTACGACGACCTGAACGAGAGCGTGCAGGAGAATGTCTCCGCCATCCGCGTTGTCAAGGCCTATGTGCGCGAGAAGTTTGAGGGCGAGAAGTTCCGCAAGGCCAGCGAGAATGTGCGCAATCTGCTGATGCGTGCCGAGCTGATCCTGGCCTGGAACGCCCCGCTCATGCAGCTGACCGTCTACAGCTGCATCCTGCTCATCTCCTGGATCGGTGCCCAGCTCATCGTCAGCTCCGGCGCAACGACCTTCACCACCGGCGACCTGATGAGCATGCTGAGCTACTGCATGAACATCCTTATGAGCCTGATGATGCTGTCCATGGTGTTCGTCATGATCACGATGTCTGCAGCCTCCGCCAAGCGCGTAGCCGAGGTGCTGGACGAGCAGTCCGACCTGACGAACGGTGAGGATCCCGTTATGGAGGTCAGGGACGGCTCCGTCAAGTTCGACCACGTCAGCTTTGCCTATAAAAAGGATGGCGAGAAGGCCCTCGAGGACATTGACCTCGACATCAAGTCCGGCGAGACCATCGGCATCATTGGCGGCACCGGTTCGGCTAAGTCCAGCCTTGTGCAGCTGCTGCCGCGTCTGTACGACGTGACCGAGGGCAGCGTGACCATCGGCGGCGTTGATGTGCGCAGATATGACCTCGACACCCTGCGCAACAACGTCGCCATGGTGCTGCAGAAGAACGAGCTGTTCAGCGGCACGATTGCCGAGAACCTGCGCTGGGGCAACCCCGACGCCACCGACGCCGAGATCGAGGACGCCTGCAAGCAGGCCTGCGCCGATGAATTTATCGAGCGCTTTCCCGACAAGTACCAGACCCACATCGAGCAGGGCGGCAACAACGTCTCCGGCGGCCAGAAGCAGCGCCTCTGCATTGCCCGCGCACTGCTGAAAAAGCCCCGCATCCTGATCCTGGACGACTCCACCTCCGCCGTCGATACCGCGACGGACGCAAAGATCCGCCACTCGTTTGCGGAAAAAATCCCCGGCACGACGGTGTTCATCATCGCCCAGCGCATTTCCTCCGTGGAAAATGCGGACAAGGTCCTCGTGCTCGACAACGGCAGGGTCAGCGGCTTTGACACCCCGGCCAACCTGCTGAAAACAAATGCCATCTACCAGGATGTCTACAACAGCCAGACCAAAGGTTCCGGCGACTTTGATGAGAAGGGAGGGGAGGCATAATGGCACAGCAGCCTAAAGTCGTAAAGGTCGGCCCCGGCGGGCGCAGCAATGGCCCCCGCCCCAAGGTCGAAAACCCCGGCAAGGTGTTCAAGCGCATCCTCGCCTATGTCATGAGCCGCTATAAGGCACAGGTCATTGTGGTGCTCTGCTGCATTCTGCTGGCCGTGTTTGCCCAGCTGCAGGGCGTCATGTTCTCCCAGACGCTGATCGACAGCTACATTCTGCCGCTGCTCAAGGCGGGCAGCACGGACTTCAGCGGTCTGGCCGCGGCTATCCTGCGCGTGGCAGTCATCTACTGCGTCGGCATCGCTGCTGTCTTTGTGCAGAACCGCCTGATGGCAAGGATCACCCAGGGCACGCTGAAGGACCTGCGTGACGAGATGTTCACCCACATGCAGACGCTGCCCATCAAATACTTTGACACCCACGCCCACGGCGACATTATGTCAGTCTACACGAACGACATTGACACGCTGCGCCAGATGATCAGCCAGAGCCTGCCGCAGCTCGTCAACACGGTTGTGACCCTCGTCGGCGTGCTGGCCTCGATGCTCTATCTGAGCGTCCCCCTGACGGTGCTGGCCCTCGCGATGGTCGGCGTCATGCTGCTGGCGACGAAGTACCTGACCGGCAACTCCGGCAAATACTTCATCAAGCAGCAGCAGGAGCTGGGCAAGGTCAACGGCTACATTGAGGAAATGATGAACGGCCAGAAGGTCATCAAGGTCTTTTGCCATGAGGAAATTGCCATTGAGGAGTTCGACAGGCTCAACGATGAGCTGTTCCACAGCGCCGACAAGGCAAACTCCTATTCGCTGGTAGCAATGCCCGTCAACGGCCAGCTGGGCAACCTGTCCTACGTGTTCTGCGCCATCCTCGGCGGTGCGCTGGCTATCAACGGCTTCGGCGGCTTTACGCTGGGCGGCCTCGCCAGCTTCCTTGTGCTGACCCGCCAGTTCAACCAGCCCATCAGCCAGATCTCCATGCAGCTGAACTCCGTCGTTATGGCGCTGGCCGGCGGTGCGCGTATCTTTGCGCTGCTGGATGAAAAGCCCGAGGTCAACGAGGGCGACATCACCCTGGTCCACGCCAAGTACGAAGCGGACGATACTGTCACCGAGACGAACGAGTCCACCGGCATGTGGGCGTGGAAACGCATGGATGCCGACGGCAAGCCCCGGTACACCAAGCTGGAGGGCGACATCGTCTTTAAGGATGTGGACTTCGGCTACGACGAGAAGAAGATCGTCCTGCATGACATCAACCTGTATGGCCGTCCGGGGCAGAAGATCGCCTTTGTCGGCTCCACCGGCGCGGGCAAGACAACGATCACGAACCTTATCAACCGCTTCTACGACATCCAGAAGGGCCGGATTCTGTACGACGGCCACGACATCAAGTCCATTGAGAAGGACGCGCTGCGCTCCTCTCTGGGCATCGTCCTGCAGGATACCCACCTGTTCACCGGCACGGTCATGGAGAACATCCGTTATGGCCGCCTGACCGCCACCGATGAGGAGTGCATGGCCGCCGCGAAGCTCGCGAATGCGGATACCTTCATCAAGCATCTGCCCGACGGCTACAACACGATGCTGACCGGCGACGGCACGAACCTGAGCCAGGGCCAGCGCCAGCTGCTGGCGATTGCCCGCGCGGCTGTCGCAGACCCGCCGGTGCTGATCCTGGACGAGGCAACGTCCTCCATCGACACCCGCACCGAGAAACTTGTGCAGGACGGCATGGACGGCCTGATGTATGGCCGCACGACCTTCGTCATTGCCCACCGCTTGTCCACCGTGCGCAACTCGGACTGCATCATGGTGCTGGAGCAGGGCCGTATCATTGAGCGCGGCACCCACGACGAGCTGATCGCCCAGAAGGGCCGCTATTACCGCCTGTACACCGGCAACTTTGCCGAGAACTCTTAAGCGCAGAGATGTCGAAAAAAGCCGCAAAACGGCATAAAATCAATCAAAACTGCCGGGATAGCATCTGCCGTCCCGGCGGTTTTTGTGCAAAATGCCGCAACAGCGCCAAAAAGTTGACGGGAAGGTAAAAAGTGGTTATAATAGGATACGTAGACACGCAAAAAGCGGTGTTTGACCACGCGGCATGAGGGAAACTACAAACAAGATTTGCCGCATAATATACATGATATACCTATAGGAGGAACAAATATGGCACCGAAGAAGATTGCACAGACCGTACTTACCGAGGGTAAGTTCTATACCATCAGCGCCGCCAACGGCAAGGTCGTTGAGGTCGCTGACTATAACATTGACAATGGCGCGAAGATCCAGCTGATGGACAACGCCAACTTTGAGTGGCAGCAGTGGAACTTCGTCGCAGCAGGCGACGGCGTTTACCGCATCCAGAACCGCTTCACCGGCAAGATGATGGATCTGGACATGGGCGGCGTCAGCGATGGCACCCGCGTCCACCAGTGGGAGGGTGCCCAGGCATCCAGCCAGCTGTGGGTCGTGGAGCCTACCAACGATGGTCGCGTCAAGATCAAGTCCAACCTGGCCGGCAAGCTGCTGGACCCCGGCATGGCTACCGAGAACGGCACCGTGCTGCAGATCTGGGCTGACGTCAACGGTGACAACCAGTTCTGGACCATCAACGAGGTCACCCGCAAGCCCAAGACCAGCGTGAAGGCCACCACCGTGAAGGCCAAGGCCGCTGCCGAGAAGGCCGCCACCGAGGTCGTCAAGGCTGCTGAGCCTGTCGTCGAGAAGGCCGTCAAGGCTGCCAAGCCTGCCGCTGAGAAGGCTGTCAAGGCTGCGAAGCCCGTCGTCGAGAAGGCCGTCAAGGCTGCCGAGCCCGTCGTTGAGAAAACCGTCGAGGCTGCGAAGCCCGTCGTCGAGAAGGCCGTCAAGGCTGCCGAGCCTGTCGTTGAGAAGGCTGTTGAGGCTGCCAAGCCCGCAGCCGAGAAGGCCGTCGAGGCCGTCAAGACCGCCGCTGCCAAGACCAACACCCGCAAGGGCGGCAAGGGCAAGCGCCGCAAGTAATTTGCTTTGAACTTTTTCCCTGCAATTTTTGTGCTGTAACAAGAAAACCCCGCCCCGTCAGGATGCAGTTCCTGACGGGGCGGGGTTATTTTTTGTTTGTGGCTGAAAAGCCTTCCCCTACGGGGGAAGGTGGCCCGAAGGGCCGCATGAGGGGCGAGTGTGCCAGTATTGCCCGTGAACGAGCTGCGGCGGAAACGCTGCCCTCATCAGTCACCTGCGGTGACAGCTTCCCCCACGGGGGAAGCCTTCAGACTTACCCCAGCGCCGCAATGCTCTCCTTGATCTTGGCGGCCTTGTCCTGGGCGGCAGCCAGCTTGGCGCGGGTCTCCTCGACGAGTTTCGCCGGGGCCTTCTCGACGAACTTCGGGTTGTTCAGCTGGTTCGTGAACATGCCCAGCTCCTTCTCGGCCTTGGTCAGCTCCTTGTTCAGGCGGGCCAGCTCCTTGTCGCGGTCAATCAGCTCCATCATCGGGATAAAGCCCTTCGCGTCGGGGGTCGCCACGTTGACCATGCCGTCGGTGCTGCCCTCGTACTTTGCCGTGACCGTCACGTCGGTGGCAAAGGCAAAGCGGGCCAGATACGCGCCGCCCTTCTCAAACGCGGCGGGGGAGGCAGTCTCAATGACCATGCTCGTCTTTTTGGCGGGGTGGACGTTCATCTCGGCACGCATGGCGCGGACAGCCTTGATGTAGTCCATCAGCTTCTCAAAGTCGGCGCAGTCCTCGGCCCAGACCTTCATGTTCTCGTCGCCGGGCCACTTCTCGTTCATGATGGTCTCGGCGCTGCCGGGCAGAGCCTGATAGATCTCCTCGGTGATGAACGGCATGAAGGGGTGCAGCAGCTTGAGCGCCTTGTCCAGCACGTAGACCAGCACCTTGCGGGCCGCGTCGGCGGCTGCCGCATCCTCGCCGTTCAGGCGGGTCTTGCAGATCTCGATATACCAGTCGCAGTAGACCTCCCAGATGAAGTTCTCGACCTTCTCAGCGGCCAGACCCAGCTCGTACTTGTCGAGGTTGGCGGTAGCCTCGGCGGCGACCTTGGCAAGCTCGGACAAAATCCACTTGTCGCTCATGTCGAGCAGGCTTTCCTCGGGCAGACCCGGCTCAAAGTCCTCGGGCAGGTTCATCTGCACAAAGCGGGAGGCGTTCCACAGCTTGTTGGCAAAGTTGCGGCAGGCAAGGACTTTTTCATCGCTGTAGCGCATATCGTTGCCTGCGGTGGAGCCGATGATCAGCATCATGCGCAGCGCGTCCGCGCCGTACTGCTCAATGACCTCCAGCGGGTCAATGCCGTTGCCCAGGGATTTGGACATTTTGCGTCCCTGGCTGTCGCGGACAATGCCGTGGATCAGTACCGTGTCAAACGGTGCCTTGCCGGTGTAGGCCAGACCCGAAAAGATCATGCGGGACACCCAGAAGCCGATGATGTCATAGCCGGTGACCAGCGTGTTCGTGGGGTAGAAGTAGTTGTAATCCTCGGCGTTCTCGTTGGGCCAGCCCAGCGTGGAGAACGGCCACAGGGCAGAGCTGAACCAGGTGTCCAGCGTGTCGGGGTCCTGGGTCATGTTGGAGCTGCCGCACTTGGGGCAGGTGCAGGGGGCTTCCTTGGCCACGACGGTCTCGCCGCAGTCGTCGCAGTACCAGGCGGGGATCTGGTGGCCCCACCACAGTTGGCGGCTGATGCACCAGTCACGGCCGCCCTTCATCCAGTTGATATAGTTCTTGGTGAAGCGCTCGGGCACGAACTTGATCTCGCCCTTCTCGACGCTCTCGATGGCGGGCTTGGCCAGCGGCTCCATCTTGACGAACCACTGCTTGGAGACCATCGGCTCAATGACCGAGTGGCAGCGGTAGCAGGTGCCCACGTCGTGGGTCAGCGGCTCGGTCTCCTTCAGCGCACCGCAGGCCTCCAAATCGGCCAGAATGGCCTTGCGGGCCTCCAGCGCGGTCATGCCGGCATACTTGCCGCAGTCCAGCACGTCCGGCTCGTCGGCGGCAGCGCGGCCCGCCGCCTTCTCGGCATCGACGGCGGCCTTGTCGGCAGCGCCG
>OLRO01000703.1_pt1 | contig 23348 bp, 20 predicted proteins | sample 1673131 | NCBI WGS metagenome assembly OLRO01 (sample SAMEA3136757, study PRJEB25190) | human gut metagenome | biome: human gut; feature: human-associated habitat; material: faeces | place: Austria | collected 2013 | reverse complement strand
AATTGGATCATAAACCTGAGTGAACATATCAAGATCGAAACGACATCAGATCCGAGCATCATCGATCAGTTGTGTCAAAAGGCACAGTGTATTATAGAAAATTATCAGAAAATAAATAAAATCACATAATTCTCCGAAAATTCCAAAATAATGGGAATTTCACATTGTACAATCTCCTCGATGTAAATGTCTAAATCGTATGATAAATCATATGATTTCATGCGAAACATATAGGTTGAAAGATAAGTCGGCTCAAAAGTATACTAATTGTGGTTACAAATTGAGTATTGCAAGGGGGAGAGACAGATTAGCGGTACAGTAAGAAAAAGATTGATGGATTATCTGCGGGAAAATAATATGACGGCATACCGTTTTGCAAAGAAAAGCGGAATCCCACAAAGTACGATATGGAGTATCTTGAAAAAGGAAGACTATGAGGTGCGGGAGAAAAACATTCGGAAAATATGTAAAGCAATGGGAATATCAGCAAGTGAGATCATGGAATCCGAAGAGGAAGCAAAACGAAACCTCAGAGCAGGTGAGATCCCGGTGATGCATAAGTATCGAAAGCTGGATAAAAGCGATCAGTTTCGTGTACAAGGGTATATGGATGCATTACTGGAAAAGCAGGACGGGGAGAAGAGTACATCATGAAATCACCCAAATGACGAAAAAAATTGTTAGCGTAATTAAGTTTTCGGAAAATTAAATATTGAAAAGGGCAGTTCCTTTGTATAAAGTTTTAAGTGACGAAACAAAAAACGCAAAGGAGAACTGCCCCATGTATAACAGTATAATCGAATTTATCGAAAAAGACACTACTAAAATTGAAAAATTTATCAAAGAATCATTATTATCCGGAAATATGATGCGTTTTGAGGAGGAACTGCTTGATACAGTATTAGAGTTTGGTCGCAGTCTGTATCAGGAGATCCTCGAAAGTATTGAGCAGACAATCCGGAACAGTGAATTCCGTAAACAGAGCTATCATGTAGAGCATAAAGAAGACCGTCGCACTCTGCTGACAAGGTTTGGAAACATAGAGGTCAAAAGAGCTTATTATGCTCCAAAGCATGGTGGAAAAAGAATTTATCTGTTGGACAAATATGTGGGAATGGATTCCAATGACAAAGTCAGCCAGGCAGCGCTGGCGCAGGCACTAAGAGAAGCAGTAGAGACCAGTTACCGCAAAGGAGGGGAAGAAGCCTGCCTGACCGGCGATGTGGTCACAAAACAGACAGTCAAGAAACTGATCCATGGTCTCGAAGTGGAAATGCCGGAAGACATCCCTGAGAAAAAGAAACGGATAAAAAAACTTCATATCCAGGCAGATGAGGATCATGTTGCATTACAGTTTTACGAGAAAAAGGGCGATCTGCAGATCTCTGAAAACGGCAGAAAAAGTAACACGGTGATGCCAAAGCTGATCCTTCTCTACGAAGATATCGAGGAGGAAGGAAAGCCGGGAAGCAAAAGATACCGCCTGACAGGAAAGCACTACTTCGGAGGTGTTTATGAAGGAGCCGAAGCAAATGAGGATCTGTGGCTGGAGGTACAGCAGTATATTTATGACAACTATGATACGGAGTATCTGGAGAACGTATATATCGCAGGAGATGGTGCACCGTGGATCGTATCAGGCTGTCAGGTTTTGGAAAAAAGTAAATTTGTGCTTGATAAATTTCATCTCTGGAAATACATCAGTGCAGCGACCAGTCACCTGCTGGACAGTACAGAAGATGCCCGGGAGCTGATCTATGCAGCGATCCGAGAGAAAGATCAGGAAGAAGTGCAGAGACTTCTCAGAAAATGTGGAGCCAGTGCTTTAACACCGGGAAAGCAGAAAGAGATCGAAGCCTGCCGGAAATATATCCAAAACAACTGGCTTGGGATCATTGTGCGGTATAATGATGCCGGGGCAGACTGGGGATGCAGTGCGGAGGGGCAGATAAGCCATGTGCTGTCAGCAAGGGAATCAAGCCGTCCAATGGGCTGGTCAAAGACAGGTGTCCATAAAATGACACAGTTAAGAGTATATACACGAAATGGTGGAAATGTAATTGATCTGTTGGAGTATCAGCACAAAAAGGAGCAGATGCAAAAAAGGATCAAGAAACAGGATGAACTGGTAAGAGAAGTCAAAAGGAATCACAGGATCAGTGGCGAAGAAACCTTACGAAAAGAGATACCGGGACTGGAAAGAGCCAGCATGACATGGATGAGAGATATGATCTATGGATATGGAGCATAAAAATGCTGTGAAAAGGCTTAGTCCTCTTAATGGTAAAAAAGGCTGTAAGCGGCACCTGTCAAGGACAGATAAGAGGACTAAGCCATAGTCTGCCGGTTGGCAGAAAGTGATGGAAACAAAAATGGAAATATGGTATGATGCAGGTAGTTGAAGTTCTTAAAACTATCTAGGAGCTGGTCTGCTCATATTTTTCCGAAGAACAGTTTACACTATCAAAAAAATTAAAAATGGTTGATTTTTTCTGGGAAATAGCATAGAATAACAGTAACAGGACTTCCCGCACCTCTCACATATGTGATGTGTCCCATGGGGAGACATTTTTTTTAGGAGACAAGGATTGGATAATTCAAGCAAAGTGGAAATGGATTACAAACAGGATAGTCATTACGAAGAAACAGTAATGATGAAATCACCTAAAACCTATGAAGAACAGGTTAAAATCATAAAGAAAAAGGGATTTATCGTGGATGATGATGAAGCGTGCGAATCTTTTTTAAAACAGGCAAATTCCAATCTGGGTGATTATAGAGTTCTTCTCTATGGGGATGCTTTCATATCTATATGCTGATTTGAAGTCGGTGGATCAGAAAAAAATTGCAAGAGAGCTATATCATACATCAAGTGTGTGTCTAAAAAGCTGGTTGCGCTGCTTAACGGATTTACGCAATCGCTGTGCTCATTATTCAAGAATATATTACTGGTCGTTTCCGGCATTGCCTAGGATGCCGAAAAATGTGTCGTTTAATACTAACCGGAAATTGTTTTCACAGATATTGACGCTTAAATTTTTATATCCCGATAAAAATGAGTGGGAAAGCAGAATTATGACAGAGTTAAGAGCATTGATGGAGGAGTATGGTGATGATATTTCGTTGTCACATATTGGATTTCCGGGAAACTGGGATGAAATGATATAAATATCGTTTATGGAAAAGTATACGGGGGTTTGAAATAAATAATTACCGCAATAGGGAGCCGCAGCGCGGCTCTTTTTGTATTGGCAATGATACGATAAATCATACGATTTTGTGCGAAACATATCATCTAGTAAAATGGTAGATTCCTGTTTATACTTGTATTGTGTCCACAGGAAATAATCCTTTCAGACACGGACAACTGAATACGATGATTTCACTGGACGTAAAGAACAGTTACGCATTGCGCCGTGCCGCAGATGCGCCAGGAACGGTAGGGCAGACACAAAGGAGATAGCTTATCAGGTATTCTTTTGATTGATCTGTCTGATGTGAGATGCCGGGAGCGATAACATCCATGCAAAAGAGGAATTGTGGTGATTCCGTGGTTGCGACTGTTCTATGATAATGATACTCCCTTTATGGTCTATAAGAGATGGTGCGAGTCCAGAGTGTGCTGCTAACTACAGTGACCGGTGATTTCAACTGGAGATAATTAAAATTTCTGTTTGCGAGAACATATAATATTTGAATTGTAAGTTGTTGCAAGCGGAAATTGAGAAGGAGGTATTTGAAGTGCAGATAAAAAATGTCAATAAGCAATTGACAGAATATACAACAGATCAGATAAATCATACCATAGCGTTATATATAATGAAGAAATGCTGTGAAGATGGGAAGATCTCTCGAACGGCTTATGAAAAAATGACAAGAAAATATGAGAATAAAATACTTGAAAAAAATAACAGATGATGTTACTATATGTGATATAAAAAAGAGTAAAAAATAGAAGGAGATATTTGCTTTGGAGAAAAAAAGGACGGTAGCTATATATGCGCGTGTTTCTACAGAGCATGAAGCACAGATTTCTGCTTTGGAAAATCAAATTCAATATTATGATGACATATTGGAAAGACATCCAGAGTGGGAATTGTACGATAAATATATAGACGAGGGAGTTACCGGAACATCTGTAAAGAAGAGACGTAGCTTTATTCGGATGATGGAAGATGCTGCGGCAGGCAGATTTGATCTGATAATAACCAGAGAAGTGTCTAGATTTGCTAGAAATACTGTAGATACATTGCAACAAACAAGAATACTGAAACGACAAGGGGTTGAAGTGTATTTTACGGAGGACAATATCTGGACAATTAAAGATGAGGATGGAGAGTTTCGTCTAACGATTATGGCTACAATGGCTCAAAATGAAAGTAAAAAGATTTCCCAACGAGTAAAAGCAGGGCAAAAGGTATCTTTTGAAAACGGTGTCCTGTATGGAAATGGAAATATATTGGGTTATGATCGTATTGGGAAGGAACTGGTCATAAATAAAGAACAAGCGGCAACTGTTAGAAGAATCTTTGATTTATATGTTGAGGGAAATGGAGCCACAAAGATTTGCTATCAGTTAGAAGCGGAGAATCATTTGACAGCGACTGGTTTAAAACGCTGGCATCCAAGTAACATTACAAGGATTTTAAAAAATCCATTTTACTGTGGAGTTATTGTATATAGAAAACAGTATGTTCCGGATTTTCTGGAACAAAAGAAAATAAACAATTTCGGAGATGTGGATCAGATAGTGGTCGAAGGAACACATACGCCGATCATATCTAAGGAACAATTTGAACAAGCACAAAAAATTATAGATGCAAATTCAGTGCATCTGAAAACGGGAGAAAGCGGAGAACGAAGAAGAGGAGTAAAACGATCCCCTGATGTTTGGTGCCGTAAGTTAAAATGCCAATGTGGAAATACATTTAATCGAGTTGTATGGCACACAGGCAAAGATAAGCCAAAGCAATGGGCGTACCAGTGCTATGGACAGGTTAAAGGCGGCAGTATCAAAACACGCATCAAGAAAGGACTTAGCATAGAAGGATGCTGCGATATTAAAATTGTGCCTCGCTGGAAACTGGAGGCTATGGCAGATGTTATCTTCAAAAAGTTTTGGGGTGATAAGAAAGCAATTATAAAAATTTGTAATGACATGATTGATACTTGTTGTGAGGAACAAGTTGAAAATACACGACTTGCTGATTATCAGGCATTACAAAGAAAAATGGAAAAGTGGAATAACCGTTATGACAATCTCCTTAATATGCGAATGAATGGAGAGATTGAAAAGGAAAGGTATGACGAGAAAAGAGAACAATTGCTTAAAGAGCAACAGAAATTGCAGGAGGAATTTGCCCAATATGATGAACAGGAAGACCTAGAAGAAGATCTGTACGAAAAGAAAATACAGTTATTAAAGGCTGGAATAGAACGGGATTTTAAGTTCGATACAGCACATCTTCCGGATGAAATTATAGATGATTTTGTGGATGAGATAGAGGTACATCAAGATTATTTTGTCTGGAGATTGAATATATCTCCTGATGATGCTATAATGAAAGTGTCAGGGAGAGTTAACAATTATACAGTTTCTCAAACTGATAGAAGTAGCTTGGGAATATACAGTAATGGCAATAAAGCGATGTTGGCAAACATTTACTCTGAAGACGAACAGCAGCACAGGCAGCTATTGCTAACAAGTAATTAGAAAATCTTTCTAAGATTCTATGAGATATTGATATAAATCAATAGACATCTTTTGTCAGCCCCACATAATGTGGGGCTGATATTTATATAATTCATAAAATGATCCCTAAAAAATATAAAAAAACAGTTTCGGCGTTGATATCTGTCCTATAGCCTCAAATCTGTGTCCCAGGATAGAGAAGATAAGACTGTGCCGGCTCCAATTTCTACCCTGAAGCCTCAACCCTATGGCCCAGGATAGAGAAATCAAGTCTGTTAAACTCCCAAACTCTACCCTGAAGCCTCAACCTTATGGCTCGAGATAGAGAAATCAAGCCTGTTAAGCACCCGAACTCTACCCTGAAGCCTCAACCGTATGGCCTAAGGTAGAGAAAACAAGTCTGTTAAGCACCCAAACTCTACCATGAAGCCTCAACCGTATGGCCTAGGATAGAGAAATCAAGACTGTGCCGGCTCTAATTTCTACCCTAAAGCTATAATTCTACGCCCAAGGATAGAGAAATCAAGACTGTGTCGACTCCAATTTCTACCCTGTAGCCATAATTCTACGGGTGAGGATAGAGAAATCAAGGCTGTGCCGGCTCCAATTTCTACCCTGCAGCTATAATTCTACGGCCGGGGGTAGAGAAAATAAGTCAGTTAAACTCCCCACCTCTACCCTGAAGCCTCAACCGTATGGCTCGAGATAGAGAAATCAAGCCTGTCAAGCGCCCAAACTCTATCCTGAAGCCTCAACCGTATGGCCTAAGGTAGAGAAAACAAGTCAGTCAAGCGCCCAACCTCTACCCTGAAGCCTCAACTCTACGGCCTAGGATAGAGAAAACAAGTCAGTTAAACTCCCAACCTCTACCCTGAAGCCTCAACCCTATGGCCTAGGATAGAGAAAATAAGTCAGTCAAGCGCACAACCTCTACCCTGAAACATCAACCCTACAGCTTGAGGCAGAGAAATTAAGTCTCGCATGGCACACATCAACAAATATAATCAATGAGGAGGAAATCACTATGAGAAAAACAATAGAAAATCAGATCGCTTATTTAAAGAACACTTTGGCTCAAATAGAATATAGATTAAAGAATGTCCCGAAAGGTTATTTGAAAATTCAAGCGCGTAAAGGAAAAGTTTACTATTATCATCATTATAAGGCAAAAGATACAAAATTAGTCCAAAGAAAATATATTACCAGAAAAGATGCACAGCTTGCACAGGTACTAGCACAGAAAGGGTATGACGAAAGAGTTAAACCACTTTTGCAGAAAGAACTAAAAGAATTGGAAAGCTTTCTAAAAAAATACGATGAAAATAGAGTGGATGCGATCTATGATATAATGAGTGCAGAAAGAAAAAAACTAGTGCATCCTGTTCGTGAAAGTATACAAGAACAAATGAATAGATGGCAAGATGAAAAATATGAAGTTAATACAAAATATAAAGAAAATTTAATTTATGAAACTGAAAATGGTGAAATGGTACGCTCAAAATCAGAAGTAATCATAGCGAATATGTTACGACATCATAAAAAATATTTACTGTATAAATATGAACGACCATTAGAGGTAGTCATAGACGGAAAAGTAACTATTATATATCCTGATTTTACGATATTGAATTGTATAACAGGGAAAATAGTCTATTGGGAGCATGCCGGGCGAATGGATGATGTAAGGTATACTACAGGATTTGTGCAGAAGATGAATATTTATGCCAAGAATAACATTGTAACAGGACACAACTTAATTGTGACATATGAGACTATGAATTATCCACTTGATATTAAAGTTGTAAAGAACTTGATCGAAATGTTGATAAACGATATTGAAATATAGTCGTAGGGTAAAATTATACAAGTGAAAAACCAGATACTGCGGATTTGTGGAGAAATGCTAATCAAATGAAGAAAAATATGATATTATAAATATGAAGACAATAAACAATGTTTAGTAGATGCAAGAGGAGGAAAACTTGATGAAGAAAATATAGCCTAACATTTACAAATGGAGTTAAAGGTATCACGCGATGATTTAGAGGGGGCTTTTGCGTTTGAAAAGGTACATGAGAAATATTCTGTCAGTGCAAAAGAAAATAGATGTTATCGTCACCGTTTTTACCAATTTGAAATTAAAAAGTTTAGTGAGCAAATAGAACAAGATTCCTTTCAAATTGATGGAAAGAAATTTTATTGGATGTCCATTGCAGAAATGGAACAGGATAAAAGAATCATGGAAGTGAATAGCGACATTGTTAGTATGGTGAAAAGAGTGGCGTAGATTCCACATATAATGAAATATTGTATTAATAACTGTATCGTTTGAAAAATTATAGGTCTGAATCCCATCCCTGTGGTGATTCAGACCTTATTTTAACTTTATAGGAAAATTGTCGTTTCCTATAAAGTCATAGTCTGTCAGGCGCTTATTATTGCAGCTGAGGAGTAAATCGTGGTACAATTTCGAATATATGGATTTTTCGATTGGGAAAATAGATGGAATGAAACAGAGTATAGGAGGTAGTTGTGAAGACATTAGTGGCGATCGGAGAGGCGTTGATTGATTTTGCACCACAGCAGGCGGGCAGACAGATCAAAGATACAGAAAGCTTTATGCCAAAGGTGGGAGGTGCACCGGCCAATGTATGTGGGGCATATGCAAAACTTGGTGGAAAAGCAGTAATGCTGACGCAGCTTGGAGCAGATCCGTTTGGGGATAAGATTGTGGAAGAACTTGCACACAGCGGCATAGACACCACATATATCTCACGCACAGAGGAAGCTAACACGTCGTTGGCATTTGTGGCATTGTTGGAAAATGGAGACAGAGAATTTACGTTTTTTAGAAAACCCGGTGCAGATATGCTGTATCGACCGGAACAGGTACCGGAAGAAGTGTTTGCAGATGCATATGCGTTTCATTTTTGCTCGGTTTCTCTAGGGGATTATCCGATGAAGCAGGCGCATAAGAAAGCGATTGAAAAGGCTTCGGCGGCTGGAGTGATGATCAGCTTTGACCCGAATCTTCGACCTCAGTTGTGGCCGGATCAGGCGCAACTTAAGGCAGCAGTGACAGAATTTCTTCCCTGCGCGGATATTCTTAAGCTGTCAGATGAAGAGTTGTTTTTTATCACAGGCAAAGAACATATTGAAGATGCGGTGGAAGAGCTGTTTGCTATGGGAATCTCTGTGATCTTATATACGAAAGGAAGTCAGGGTGCGGAGGTTTACACAAGAACAGCGCATGTAGCTGTGTCCGGCACAGGGAAAAAGGCAGTGGATACGACCGGAGCGGGAGACGGATTTATTGGTTCTTTCCTTAACCAACTCGCTTATGAGGGGAGAACCCTGGATGACATGAAGAAGATGACGGATAAGGAGTGGGAGTCCTATTTGATTTTTTCAAACCGTTACTGCGGAGAAAGCATTCAGAAAAAAGGAGCACTATCTTCTTACCCTACCAGACAGGAAATGGAAACACTTTTTGGCTGAGGACAGGTCATTGTTAAGGAAACGTTAAGTTAAGGTGTTAGAATTTATTAGCAGACAAGGAGTACAGGAGTCATATGGAAAAAATTAATAAAGAATATCCGATTTTAAGTAATTGGAAGTTTGTGTTTAAGGAAATGTACGACCTAGACCACAAGTACCCTTGGTATATTGCAGTACGATCGGTAGCAGGATTTTTGGCGCCGTTTATTGCAGCGATCATACCAAGTGCGGCGATCAGTATGGTCGAAAAAAAGGCAGATTTTTTGACTTTTTTTGGAGTAATGCTGGCGTTTGTGCTGGGAAATATGATTATGGGGATCGTATCGACAAAGTATGATTTTCTGATTAAAAAGAAAAATTATAAGGTGCAGTTTCAGTCTGTTCAGAAGAAAGTAATCAGCAAAATTATGACAGTGGATTACCAAATTCTGGAGAGTGCAGAAGGAAAACGAGCAGCGGATGGCGCAAAATACAGCTACTCGGAGGAATGGAATGGCTGGAGTCGCATTATGGATATGTTTACGCCATTCGCATTTAATCTGTTGGGAATTATCGTATATACGATCATACTGATTCCAAGATGCCCCTGGGTACTGCCGATTTTTGCGATTATGAGCATTATGAATGTGATGATCGAGAAGAAAATTGCGCAACGGGGCTATCGGAAATATAGAGAGACAATTTGGGAGACAGATTCCAGAGTGGAGTATTTTTTTCAGAGAAGTACATCTGCTACGGACGGTAAAGACATTCGTTTGTATCGCATGGAAAAGTGGTTTGTGGATGTCATGAAAACACTGGTTCAGAGACGAATGAAAGTATGGAAACGCGTGGAGATGTATTATTTTCTGCCGCATCTGTCGGACACGATCTGGTCGCTCGTGCGTGACCTCATTGCGTATACGGTGTTGATAAATCAGTTTTTGGCAGGGGAATTGAATGCGACCACATTTACTTTTTATTTGGGAATTATTACCGGTTTTGCTGGCTGGCTGAATGGCGGTAATATGGGAGACGGTTTCGTTCGAGCTAACAGTGAAATGATCCGTTGCAACTGGGGCATTAACGATTACCGCAGTTTTATGGAGTTAAAGGATTCGGAGCATACAGTAGAGAAAGAGAATACGGAAAACACTTGTGCTAAAAATGGGACAGACAAAACGGAAAACGGTGTTACGCTTGAGTTTAAGAATGTATGTTTTCGTTATCCTGGTGCAAAACAGGATGTGATACATAATCTGAATCTCAAGGTAAAGGCAGGCGAAAATATTGCACTGGTGGGAGTAAACGGAGCTGGCAAGACCACTTTAGTAAAGTTGTTGTGCGGTTTTTATCATCCAAATGAAGGACAGATTTTGATCGATGGCAGGGAGATTTCTGATTATTCAGAGACAGAATATCGCAAATTAGTCGGAGCAGTATTTCAAGACATGATGGTGATGGCAACTTCGGTAGCAGAAAATATCGCTTGTGAAAAACAGGAAAATATTGATGAACCAAAACTGCAAACGGCAATGCAGCTTGCAGATATTGAGGATAAGGTCCTATCTTTGCCAAAGAAGGAAAAGACAGCGGTTACCAACTTTTTGGATAAGGATGGCGTGTTGTTTTCGGGCGGAGAATTACAGCGCATATTACTGGCGAGAGCTTTATATAAGGACGCACCGCTTTTGTTGTTAGACGAGCCAACCAGTGCGCTGGATCCTCTGGCAGAGACAGCGATTTACGAACAGTATCACCGGTTATCGGAAGGGAAAACAACGATTTTTATTTCCCATCGCCTGGCGAGTACCAAATTCTGCGACCGCATCATTTATTATGAAAATGGTCAGGTGAAAGAAGACGGCACGCACGATGAACTAATGAAAAAGAATGGTGCATATGCCAAGATGTTTGAAATACAAAGTCAATACTACAATGAGAAGGGTGGTGATTTCGATGAGTAAGCATGCGATCAGCAATGAAAAAGAATCTGTAGGGGCGATCATAAAGAAATTTATGCATGTCATCGGGATCAATCATCGGCTGTGCAAGTGGATCCTGCCTTGTAATCTTGGAAAAAATATAATTATGGCGGGTCTGCCTTATGTGGGCATTGTATACGGCTGCAATATCTTAAATGCATTAGTTGCACGGGAAGCGAAGGGACATATCATGAATATGGTCTACCAACTTTTGGTGATCACTTTTGCAATGACGCTCCTGTACCATATTTTGGATAAAGCAGGAAATGCGATGCGAGATAATATTCGTTACCGAATCAAGGCGGATATATCCAGTAAAGCTGCAAGCTTAGATTATCAAGATCTTGAGTCGCAGGATAGTATGCAGCTTTTGACGGCAGCGTTAGAAGGTGAAAAAGAAAGCGGTGGTATTTACTGGTTTTCGGATAAATTAGGCGTGCTGATCGGTGATGTTGCATCTATCTTTTATGCCTTTGTTGTGCTTGTCCCAATTTTGACACAGCAACAGCATTTGACCGGAAATGGTGTGATGCAGATCTTAAATTCTAAGTGGATCATATACCTTATTTACTTGTTAAATCTGTTTTCTATGTTCCTTTTTATGTGGATATCCAAGAAGGGCAACAAAAAGCAGTATGAAATTTATGAGGAAAGTTTGGATGCGATTCGCAAGGACGATTATTTTTATCGTGAGATCCTCAGCAAATATGCGACAGGTAAGGAGATCCGTCTGTATGCCTTGAAGGATTTGCTGTTGAGGGATATGACGAAAGTGTGGGATGAAAAGTGCAATATTCAGGATAGAAAGCTAGACATTCAGGAAAAGATCCGAATCCGTTATTTGATCGTACAGGCGTTGCTTTTAGTGATTTCCTATACGGTGATCGGAGTCAGAGGCGTTAATGGGATGATCACGGGAGCGGAAGTGGTCAAGTATGTATCGGCACTAACGGCACTCGGAGGTGCTTGTCAATATATGGTAGATCATTTTGAAACGGTGTTGCTTAATATGCAGTATTTGCATCATTATTACGAATATCTGCAGTTGCCAAATCGCAAACAGACGGGTGGAAAACCTACGGCTGATCTACCTCCACAGGATCTGGTGATTACCTTTGAGGATGTAAGTTTTAAGTATCCCGGTGGTAAAAAGGATAGTTTAGAGCATGTTAATCTCACATTTCACTATGGAGAAAAAATTGCGCTGGTAGGTCCGAATGGTGCCGGAAAAACGACCTTGATCCTGTTGCTGTGTCGACTGTATGAGCCAACACACGGACGTATTTTGCTAAATGGGATCAATATTCGTGAATATGATTATAAAGAATATTTGGCAATGTTTGGTGTGGTATTTCAGGATTTCAAACTGTTCGCTATGACAGTAGCAGAAAATGTTGCTGCCAGTGAGGAGTACGATGAGCGGGAGATTGAAGAGGTTTTGGAGAAAGCAGGCATTTGGGAGCGTGTCCAGAAAATGGAACAGGGAATCCATAATCCATTGTATAATGTGGGTATTAAAGGTGTTGAGGTGTCCGGCGGTGAGGCACAGAAAATTGCGATTGCGCGCGCCTTATATAAGAAAGCACCTTTTATCATTTTGGACGAACCAACCAGTGCACTAGACCCTATGGCGGAATATGAAATTTATTCAAGTTTTGACCGACTGATTCAAGACAGAATGGCGGTATACATATCCCATAGAATGTCAAGCTGTCGTTTTTGCCAACGGATTATTGTGTTAAAAGACGGACAAGTGCAAGAGCAGGGAACGCACGAAGAATTGATAGAAAAAGATGGAATTTACGCTATGATGTGGAATGCACAGGCACAAAACTATCAATAGAAGGAGATTGGACTTATGAAAAACAATTTTCAAAAGACGATGTACGCTTGTTTTGTAGGTTATATCGTTCAGGCGATCGTTAATAATTTTGTGCCGTTGCTTTTTTTGACCTTTGAAAAAAGCTATCATATTCCACTCAGTCAGATCACAATGTTGATCACCTTTAACTTTGGTATTCAGTTACTTGTGGACTTATTATCGGCAGGATTTGTTGACCAGATCGGTTATCGGGTATCCATTGTGCTGGCGCATGTCTTTTCTGCAGCCGGTCTGATCGGACTGGTGATCTTGCCGGAAATACTTCCGAATGCTTTTGCCGGATTACTGCTTGCGGTTGTCGTGTATGCGATCGGTGGAGGTCTGATCGAGGTGCTGATCAGTCCGATCGTTGAGAGCTGTCCTAGTGATAACAAAGAGAAAGCAATGAGTTTACTACATTCCTTTTATTGCTGGGGACATGTGGCAGTTGTACTTTTTTCCACGCTGTTTTTCAAGCTGTGCGGTATCGATCATTGGAAAGTGATGGCACTTATCTGGGCGGCTCTTCCAATCATCAATGGACTCGTATTTTGTAAAGTGCCGATCGCTTCTTTGATCGAGGAAGGCGAAACTGGCATGACACTTGGTGAATTATGCAGAAATAAAATATTTTGGATCCTTATGCTTATGATGCTGTGCGCCGGAGCCAGCGAGCAGGCGGTCAGCCAGTGGGCATCGACCTTTGCGGAAAAAGGTCTTGGCGTTACCAAAACGATCGGCGACTTGGCGGGACCAATGACATTTGCGATCCTGATGGGAAGTGCCAGAGCCTTCTATGGTAAATTTGGCGATAAGATCAATTTGGATCAGTTTATGATTGGCAGCAGTGCGTTATGTATCCTGTCCTATCTGACGATATCGCTGTCAGCATCGCCATTGATCGCGCTGATCGGCTGCTCGATCTGTGGATTGTCAGTCGGAATCATGTGGCCGGGAACGTTTAGCAAGGCATCGGCTTCTCTTAGAAATGGCGGAACGGCATTGTTTGCACTGCTTGCACTGGCGGGGGATGCGGGATGCTCCGGAGGACCTACTTTGGTAGGGTTTGTCTCTGATATTGCATCCGAAAATCTGAAAATGGGAATTTTAGCGGGTGTCATTTTTCCGGTATTGCTTGTTGTGAGTATTTTATTATTGCGGACAGTTAGGGAAAATAGGAAAGATTGAAAAGAAAGTAGATTGAAGAGAGAATAGATTGAAACAGCATAGATCGAAAAGAAAATAGATTGAAAAGAAAATAGATTGAAAAGAAAGCAGATTGAAGAGAGAATAGATTGAAACAGAATAGATTGAAACAGAATAGATTGAAACAGAATAGATTGAAAAGAGAGTAAATAGATATTTGTAATTTTGCACAAAGAAAACATTCTCGTAATAGTTTCGAAAATGTTTTCTTTGTGCATTATGGCGAAAATATGAACAAAATATGAATGAGTATTGTAAAAAATTCATAATATAGCTATAATTGTCAATATGATTATGTGCAATTCAAACAAAAAAGTGTGAATAGGGAAACGGCGGAACGGAACTGCGCCAATTGGGAAAAGTATGTTTGGGTGAGAAAGCAAATAGGGAAAATATCTGAATGGGGATCAGAAATCAAGCGTATTCCAAGGAATGGGTACAAAAGAATAAACAGTTTCAGAAAGGGAAGGTAATTTTATGAACAAGACAAAAAAATGGTTGGCGCATGTATTGACACTGGCAATGGTTATTTGTTCTATTAGCGTATTGTCATTCGGTCAGCAAGCAAAATCAGAGGCAGCATCCGGATCGTTTCAAGATCTGAATCAGAGCCAGTTTGTATCTGCGATGGGCGCAGGCTGGAATCTGGGAAATCAGTTGGAAGCAGCAAATAACGGAGTACCTAGTGAAACAGCGTGGGGTAATCCGACCATTACGGAAAATCTGATCAAAGCGGTGAAAAACGCAGGGTTTACATCCATCCGCATTCCGGTATCCTATATGGGACACATCGGCTCAGACAGCAACTATACGGTAGATGCCGGTTGGTTGAACAGAGTACAGCAAGTGGTAGATATGTGTGTAAACAATGGTTTGTATGCGATCATCAACATGCATGGTGATGGTTATACTACTTTGGATGGTGGTTGGCTGTTTTGTGGATCTTCCAACCAGACAGCGATCAAGGCAAAGTATAAGGCTGTGTGGAAACAGATTGCAACTAAGTTCAAAAATTATGATCAGCATTTAGTATTTGAGTCTATGAATGAAGAATTCGATGGAACATACGGAACACCTTCATCCACGGCATATGCAAATATTAATGCTTACAATCAGATCTTTGTAGACACAGTTCGTCAGACAGGTGGCAACAATGCAAAGCGTTGGCTCATGATCCCGGGATGGAATACCAATATTACATATACAGTTGGTAATTACGGATTTTCCCTGCCAACAGACAATTACAGAGACAGCAGCATTTCTACTCCAAGAATTATGATTTCTGTCCATTACTATGATCCATGGGATTTCTGTGGAGAGGAATCTTCTAATGTAACACAGTGGGGAGAGACAGCAACAAACAGCTCAAAGATATCTTCCTGGGGTGATGAATCTGCTCTGAAATCACAGTTTTCCAGCTTGTATAACAAGTTCGTAGCAGCAGGTTACCCGGTAGTGATCGGTGAGTATGGTTCAATTGATAAGTCAGCATACGATTCTACAAGCGCTGCACAGAGAGCAGAGTTTGCGAAAAAAGTATGTACTTATGCTAAGAAGTATGGCATGGTGCCGGTCCTTTGGGATAATGGCTATACGGGCACATATGGTTTTGGCGTGATTGACAGAAGTACCTGTAAAGTAACACAGCAAAAGATTATTGATGCCATTGCATCAGTATATCCAAAAAGCAGCAGTTCCAACAGCTCCAACAGTTCCGCATCTTCTTTAGAGGGAACATATTATATTAAGAGTTCCTTCAGTGGTTTATATTTGGACGTTGCTAATGGCTCAGCTTCTAACAATGCTAATGTGCAGCAGTATACGTACACAGGCACAGATCGTCAGAAATTCAAGTTGGTAAAGGATTCTGCAACAGGATATTACTATATTTATACAGGTGCCAGCGGATATTCAAAGGTAGTAGATGTTGCAGGCAAAAGTACCGCTGATGGCGCTAATATTTTGCAATACAGCTATAAGGGTTCCAACAACCAGTTATTTGACATTCAAAAGATATCAAATGGAGCCTATGCGATTAAGACAAGAGTAACCTCCAGTGCTTCCTGCCTTGATGTATATAATTGGAGTACGGCTGCAGGTGGCAATATCGCTCAGTATTCTTATTGGGGTGGTGCCTGCCAGTTATGGATCTTAGAAAAAGCATCAGACACAAAGGGCACAGACATCAGTCTGTCAGCCAATGATCTTACTTACGGAAACTATACAAATGCCATTACATCAGGAAGTTTTACAATCGGGGCATCTTCTGGCAAAAATGTAGCGGTGCTTAATCGCAACACTACTGTAAATGGCACAAGTTACAGCAAAGTATTGCAAATGAATGGTGGTGGTAACAGCACCGGAAGATATATCAAGTTTACGGCAACGGGAGCTTGTACGGTAAAAGTTACGGCAGCATCCACATCAACATCCGCATCCAGAACATTGCGTCTGGCATCCGGTAGCGTAGGTGAAAACACAGTAGGAAATGCTACGATCACAGGAACACCATCTACGGTAACATACAAAATTCCTTCTGCAGGTACCTATTATCTGTATTCAACGAGAAGTGGAATTTATGTATATCAGGTTAATGTAGCTTATTAATGAATTGTCACAACTAATCATCACAAGTAATATAAAATGATACAGAGGGCTTTTTGATGCTAGAGATTTCAAAAAGTCCTCTGTATTTTATCTGAAAATTTAAAACAGTATTCATTTCCGTTATACAATATATTAGGCTAAGTTGAACGGCCTAATATTAGAAAACCGCACCAAACGGCGGAGAAAGCAGGACGAAGATGAAACAAAAGACAAAGCAAAAAGTTATCACGGAGCGGGAAATTATTCGCTTCCGTCAATGTTTATACAAAGCAGAAAAGTCCCCGAGTACGATAGATAAATATGTACGGGATGTCCGTAAATTGCAGCAATACGCGGACGGAAGGATCCTAACGAAAACGCTTATGCTGGAATATAAAAGAGATCTGGAAGTGAGCAGCACCTACAAGGCTACCAGTATTAATTCGTACATTGCAGCTATCAATCAATTTTGTCAGGCAATGCACTGGAATGATCTATGCATCAAAACAATCAAAGTGCAGAGAACAGCATTTGAGCCCGAAGAAAGAGAATTAACGATAGGAAGACAAAAAAGCCGACATCGCTGTTCTTGCTGTTGTGACCTGCAGAGAAAGTAGAATGTTGTGAGATATGTACATAATAATCTTATAAATATGTGAATATTGCCTATAGTAATCCCTCTTGAAAGATGATATATTATCACGTACGAAACAATATATGCAAACACGTAATAGGAAAGAGGGTGAGTACACTATGGCAAGAGAAATAAAACCATACGAAGAACTGGAGCTAAAAGACGACTTTATGTTTGGATTGATCATGCATGATTCCAAATATGTAAAACCATTTTTGGAGATGATTTTGAAGATCAAGATTCGAAAGGTCGTATATCCGCAGTCACAGAAGAGTATTGATCTGTCTGCAAATGCCAAAGCAATACGGTTAGATGTGTATGTGGAAGATGATCAGAACACGGTCTTTAACCTTGAGATGCAGACGTCAGATAATAGGAATCTACCGAAACGGATGCGGTATTATCAGGGTGTGATAGACCTTAACATACTGCAGAAAGGTCAGGATTATACGAAATTAAAGAAAAGTTATGTGATCTTCATTTGCACATTTGATCCGTTCGGAGAAGGCCGGCATATTTATACATTTTGCAATACCTGTCAGGAAAATACGGCATTGACATTAGATGATGACGCAGTTAAGATAATCTTAAGTACGAAGGGGACGATGGATGATGTGAGTCCCGAAATGAAACGGATTTTGGATTATATTGATGGAAAAGGTGCGTCGGATGAGTATACGAAGCAGTTAGAGGAAGCAGTGCGTTCGGCCCGCCAAAATGAGAGTTGGAGGTTGGGATATATGACGTTAGAATACGAATATCGGCAGCGTTATGAAGAGGGCTTGAAGGAAGGTGAAGAAACAGGAATAGCCAAAACCAATGAACGGTCTATTCGAAAGCTATACAAACGTGGAGAAAGCATAGCATCCATAGCAGAATTTGTAGAGTTGGATGAGGAAGCAGTGAAGCGGATTATTAAAGCAATGGGATTAGAGTAAGAAAGTAGGATGAAAAATTATTATGATTAACAAGTTGCACGCCGAAATGATTAAGTTGTATGCAGGGGATCCGAAAAGAATACAGCATTTTTGCAAAGTTCACAGCTATGCAAAATTAATAGCAGAACTGGAGAATGTGGATGAGAAGACTAGGTTTATTCTTGAGACAGCAGCATTAACGCATGACATAGGCATTCATATATGCGAACAAAAATATGGCGACTGCGGGGGTAAATTACAGGAACAGGAAGGTCCGGGACTGGCGCAACAATTGCTTGCCAAGTTGCGGTTCCCGGAGGATGTATCGACCAGAGTACAATATTTGATCGCACATCATCATACCTATGAGGATATGGATGGGATCGACTATCAGATTTTGGTTGAGGCAGATTTTTTGGTGAATATGTATGAAGATACATTATCACAGCAGGCAGTACAGCATGCGTATACAACGATTTTTAGAACAGAGACAGGGAAGATGATTTGTAGGGATATGTTTGCACTTACTTAAAATCGTACCTGAAGATCATGATTCGTCCTGCGGATGGATTACAGGGATAAATAACTGCTTGGGATATATGATGTTTTGAACATGCAGTATTTCAGGAAAAGGAGTAGTATGTGATGGATGAACGATTAAAAAAACAGCTTGCATTTGCATTGGAGATTGATAAGGAGAAGAATATTTTTCGGCAGACGCATCTTTCCGGACATGGAAGAAATGAAAATGATGCAGAGCATGCTTGGCATATGGCGATTATGGCGTATGTACTTCGGGAATATTCGAATGAAAAAATTGACGTTGCAAAGGTGATGTTAATGTGCTTGATCCATGATATTGTAGAGATCGATGCAGGGGATACTTATGCGTATGATGCAGAGAATCTGAAGACGCAGACAGCAAGAGAGAATGCTGCAAAGGAGCGGATCTTTTCGCTCTTACCGGATGAACAAAAGGAAGAACTGATCGCATTGTTTGATGAGTTTGAGGCGTTTGAAACGCCGGAATCGAAGTTCGCACATGCTATGGATAATTTACAGCCGTTAATGTTAAACAACAGTAATGGTGGTGCGGATTGGAAAGAACATGAGGTTACGGCGCAGCAGGTATACGGACGGCAGAGTAAGACGCGTCTTGGATCAGAAACATTGTTCGAAGTCGTAGATTCGATCATACAGCAAAACATTGCAAATGGTCAGATACGTGAGGATTGAGTCACATCTGGACCAACTATTGCAAAATAAATCATCGTGATCCATGGAGGAAAGGTGTAAAGAATAGAATGATTATTTATGATAAGAAACAGCATATTTTCCAACTAAATACCAAGAGTACCAGTTACATGATCGGCATTACACCGGAAGGATATTTGGGTCATATTTATTATGGGGAGTGTTTACAGCACATTGACGGTGGATATTTGCTTCGGATGGAGGAATATCCATATACACCAGAGCGCAACAAACGCGAAAAATGCGTTTTTTTGGAAAGCTTTCCGATGGAACTGCCAACCGGCGGCATTGGGGATTTTCGGGAAAGCTGCTTGGATATTCGAGATGAACATGGATGCCTGGGAACGGAAATCCTTTACAAAGAGCATCGAATATATTCCGGCAAGACACCACTAGAGGGTCTTCCGGCTTCTTTTGTTACTGATTCACAGATGGATACGGAAGATGCCGGTACAGCAGTACAGACGTTAGAGCTTATTTGTCAGGATCGAGTGCTTGGTGTAGAAGTTGTGCTATCGTATACAGCTTTTGAGAGGGAGGATGTGATCACTCGTTCTGTGCGGGTACACAATCGGGGAGAGCAGACGCTTACCATTGAAAAAATATATAGTGCCTGTCTGGATATGGATTATGAGGAAGATTATGAGTTGCTGACTTTGCCGGGCGCATGGGCCAGAGAACGACGTATACAGCGCCGGAGAATTGGATATGGAAGACAGTCAGCGGCGTCGATCCGTGGGGAATCCGGGCATCAGGAGCATCCGTTTATTGCACTGGTTACACCGGGTACAACGCAGACCCAAGGAGATGTGTATGCAATGCATTTTGTCTATTCCGGCAATTTTTTGGGACAGGTGGAAGTGTCGCAGCATGACATGATACGTATGACAATGGGAATACACTCCTATGAATTTGGATGGAAGCTGACACCGGGACAGAGCTTTCAGGCACCGGAAGTAGTTCTCACCTACTCGTCGGAAGGTCTTGGCAAGATGACACGTTCACTTCATGATTTTTACCGGGAGCATCTGATCCGCAGCCGCTACAAAAACACAGAGCGTCCGATTCTGATCAACAATTGGGAAGCAACGTATTTCGATTTTACAACGGAAAAGTTATTGGATATTGCGCAGACTGCGAAAGACTGTGGCATAGAGCTGTTTGTGATGGATGATGGCTGGTTTGGCAGACGTAACAATGATGAGTCTTCGTTGGGAGATTGGTATGTGAATGAAGCAAAACTTACCGGTGGTTTAAAATATTTGGTAGACAGCATTAATAAAATCGGCTTGAAGTTTGGCATATGGTTTGAGCCGGAGATGATCTCTCCGGATTCGGATCTGTTTCGCGCACATCCGGACTGGATGATCCAAATACCGGGACGTGAGCCGGCTCTTAGCCGGGCGCAGGGAGTGTTGGATCTATCGAATCCGGAAGTTGAGGAGTATGCTTATGAATCGGTGGCACGTATTTTGCGCAGTGCACCGATCATGTACGTAAAATGGGACATGAACCGCCAACTGTCAGATCTTGGAAGTGCATATTTGAGCAAAGAGCATGGGCGGGAATTACTTCATCGGTATGTGTTAGCAGTATACCGTATGCAGGAGCGGCTGATCACGGAATTCCCGGATCTGTTGTTGGAAAATTGTTCCGGAGGCGGGGGGCGATTTGATCCGGGAATGCTATATTACAGCCCACAGATATGGTGTTCTGATGACACAGATGCCGTGGAGCGTTTAGGTATTCAGGAGGGAACAGCGTTAATTTATCCATTATCCACGATAGGGGCGCATGTTAGCGTCTGCCCAAATCATACGGTAGGACGCAATACTCCGTTTGTGACTCGTGGACATGTCGCATTGGCGGGAACATTTGGTTATGAGCTTGATGTGACAAAGTTATCCGAGGAAGAGAAGGCGTTGATCCGTGAGCAGACAGAAATGTATCATACCTACCAATTATTGATCCGAAATGGGGATTACTATAGACTCGCATCGTATGCAGAAAATCACTACTATGATGCTTATATGGTTGTGTCAAAAGATCAGAAAGAGGCTTTAATGACATTTGTACAGGTGCTCGCGGAACCGAACCGCCGAAGCCGTAAGGTACATTTACAGGGACTGGATCCGGAAGCGGTTTATTATTGTGATGTGATGCAAAGGGAATATACCGGTGAAATATTAATGAAAGGCGGCCTGTTGATCGGTGATCTCTGGGGAGATGCCGTAAGCCGCCTGTACCATTTTGAGAAAAGATAGAAACAATATGTGATTCATAAACGAAACGCATAGCTTCTAAACAAGTGTGAATAAATAGTTTGGTGAATTATTGTACTGTGTCGAGTGCTTCCAACAGTGCGGTTGCAAGCTGGTCCGAGCAGGATGTGCTTTTGAAACCGCACGTGATGCCCTTGACTTTATCTACGACCTGTTCTACGGTCAGACCGTCAACCAAAGAGCTGATCGCCTTTAGGTTACCGTTACAGCCACCGACAAATTGTACGTTATGAACAACATCACCATCCAGATCAAATTCAATTTCACTGGAACAAGTTCCTTTTGTAGTATAAGAATAATGCATAGTCATCAATCCTTTCTTTCTTGTTAGTAATTAGTCTTTTTATCAAACTCGCAAATCTGCTCTTTCAGAGCTTTGTCGCTTGTTTCACAAGCTTATTTGCAACGCTTATGCCAAAGCGTTCACATAGCGACCAGTCATCTGCCAGGTATAGATACCGGCATCTGACTGATAGCTATATGCAATTTTGCCTTCGCGCACATTAAATTTCAATCCGGGAAAAGACTTCCCCAAGTCCACATTGTAACAAAAGATCTGCATCTGCATCCATCGGGGTGGCAGATTTATTGATCAATACCAAATGGTTTCCATGGAAATAATGCAGTAGTCCGGCGGCCGGATATACAGCGAGAGAAGTGCCGCCGATGATCATGAGATCGGATTCGCTGATCGCTTTGACAGCACCGGTTACTGTTGCATCATTTAATCCCTCTTCGTATAATACAACATCCGGCTTGATAATACCACCACATTCACAAGTCGGAATGCCTGTGCTTTCGGTAATACAGTGAATATCATAAAATGTATGGCATTTGGTGCAGTAATTGCGGTGCACGGATCCATGGAGTTCGTATACCGTTTTGCTGCCTGCTGCTTGATGAAGCCCATCAATATTTTGAGTCACAACAGCAGTAAGTTTGCCTTTTTGTTCCATTTCTGCCAATTTCAGATGAGTGATATTTGGCTTGGCGTCCAGACAGATCATCTTATCGCGGTAAAAGTCATAGAACGCTTTTGTATTTCGCATAAAAAACGTATGGCTGAGAATGGTTTCCGGTGGATAATCATATTTTTGATGATACAAACCATCTACACTGCGAAAATCCGGGATGCCGCTTTCGGTTGAGACTCCGGCACCGCCAAAAAACACAATACGTTTACTTTCATTGACCCAGCTTTGAAGCTGATCAATGCCTTCTGCCTGTGAAGTATTCATATACTGCTCACCTAACCTTTCTTTCCATTGCTTTACGATACATATGCCCACAGCAAATGCCTTACGATATATCATTTACTCAAACTGCCCATACCTCCAACCTCCACAACCACAGATTGCTTATTATGTCAATGACCATGTTGCATTTTGCAGCCACCAAAGAGTGGCTTCTGCCATCCGAGAACTATAGTAATTGCCTTGCCGCATTTTGTTTTT
>OLRO01000699.1_pt1 | contig 23422 bp, 20 predicted proteins | sample 1673131 | NCBI WGS metagenome assembly OLRO01 (sample SAMEA3136757, study PRJEB25190) | human gut metagenome | biome: human gut; feature: human-associated habitat; material: faeces | place: Austria | collected 2013 | reverse complement strand
AACATTAGTAGAAATTAGAATAATTTGAAACATTAGTAAAATTGTCAAAAGTATAAAATATATATTTAAAAAAATTTGAGGTTGTCCAACTGAAACTAATAAATTTATAATCTTATAACTAATAAAAGATATAGCTATTATTATTATAAATATCATCCATAAAAATATAGATTTTTTTTCAATTTTTTTAGTCTTTATATTAAATACTTTGAAATTTTGATAAGTATCTTTTAAAAACACTTTTATTAAACTATTTATCTTTCTCCACATTTTCTGTTATCTCCATAAATATTTCTTCTAAAGAACTTTCTCCTTTAAACTGTTCTTTTATTTTTTCATATGTCCCAACAAGAATAATTTTTCCATTATTAATAATCCCTATTCTATCACATAATTTTTCTGCAACTTCTAATATATGAGTTGAAAAAAATACTGTATTTCCTTTTTTAGCATGTTGCCTCATTCTCTCTTTTAAGTAAAAAGACGCCTTTGGATCTAATCCTGTCATGGGTTCATCTAATATCCAATTTTTAGGATTATGCAACAACACACCTATAATTATTATTTTTTGTCTCATTCCATGTGAATACGTCTCTAATCTATCATTTAAAGCATCATATATTTCAAATTCCTTTGCTAAGGACTCTATTTTATTAATTCTATCATCATTTGAAACTTCATATATATCTGCTATAAAATTTAAATATTCTATTCCTCTTAATTTTAAAAATATATCTGGATTATCTGGAACAAAACCTAATAATTTCTTTGCTTCTACGGGGTCTTCAATTATACTTTTTCCATCTATAAGAATATTTCCTTGATCTATATCTAAAATACCAGTCATCATCTTTATTGTTGTTGTTTTTCCAGTACCATTTGCACCTAAAAAACCAAATATTTCTCCATCATTTATTTTTAAACTAATATTATCGATTACTTTTTCATTTTTTTTATAACATTTGGTAACATTCTTTAATTCTATCATACTATATAAGTTAGGATATATATAGAAAATCATATATATATCCTTCTCCTTCCTCTATTCTATACTAAATGACATAATAAAATTATTATCTTCTTTTAACTGAATCATTATTGTCATTTCTTTTTCTTCTTGACTATCTTCATTATTTAATATTTTTACTTTAAAAATATTAACATTTCCCTCTTTCTTATAATCTTTATAATCTACCTTTGAGTATACAAAAAGATTTTTTTGTATATATTCCTTTAATCTTTCTTCACTATCAAAATAATTATTCTTAAAAGATTCGGCTAGATGATTATAAATATACTGATAATCTTTTCTGTTTAATGCTTCAAAAAATTTTTCTACGTTGATACCTGATTTAGTTTGATCATCTCCATTTGTATACTTATTTAAAAATGACTTACTTTCTATAGTATATGTATCTAGTTGCAATTCATAATTGCTCATATTATTCTGAATAAAAATATAATAATTGCCATAATCGTCAATACATATATATTCTTTTTGGTTATCTTCTTCTGTTACCTGATATTTAGATATTATGCATTTAACTATTTCATCATAATTTTCTTGTATATAAGCCTTATACCCATCTAAGCTTCCAAATCTTTTTTCTCTATATTCCTTATCAAGCATATTGTATGCATAACTTACATCATATATCATATTATATCTATAATTATTAAAATATTCTTTTGCAATTTCACTATCATCTATAAAAGTTTTATATTCAAATCCATTATAATTATTGCTTTCAATACTATCAATAGTAATATCTATGCTTTCTCCTACATTAACATCATCATAATCATATTTTTTTAAATACTCTTCAGGAAAAATAGAAAACGTATTATGAAACATATCTAAACTTACTGCAATATTATACTTTTCTATTTTATTGTTCTCATTTTCTATTATTATTCCATTTACTAAAAAAGTTGATACATTTTCTGAACTTTCAATTTTATACATTTTCCTTATAATAATCTCTTCATTATTACCTATACTAAATTTTTTCTTTAAATCATCTTTTTTAATATCAAATTCTTTAATATATGTACTATTTAGCATACTATATAGCATTTCATTCGCAATTTCTCTCCTTTCCTTCGCTTCTTCTTCCTTATATTTTTTCATTTCTTCTTCATTTATCGCTTGCCTATATACTTCAATATTATCAGCTTTTATATCTAAATCCCCAGAATATTTATAATACTTACTTACAATATCTTTAACCACAAAATACTCATTAGCTACTCCACATTCTACAACTGATTTATTTACATTTATTTCTTCTGGACTTGTTCTATCTGTTCCTGTTTGTTCATTTATAGTACTTCTACTATTAAAATATATGATTGATAAAATAATAATTATTATAAATACTACTAATATTATCATTGCCGCAATTATTTTATTTGCCTTTTTATTAAACTCTATCATTATATTTTTCTCCTTCTCAACAATTTATGGTGCTCTTAAACCATAAGACTGATTTGTTAAATACCAGTTTGATGTATATGGATTTGCTCTTGAAATAGCACTATCAGATCCTGCATTATATATTTGACCATTTCCTGCATAAATTTCAATATGCCCATATGGATAATATATTACATCTCCTGCTTGTAACTGATCTCTATTTATTTTTTTCCAATGATATGTATCTTGTAAAATGCTTGCTAATCCTGGTGCACTATGACTTGTTTGATTTATCAATCCGCAATCCTTTAAAACCCACATAACATAAGTTGCACAACAAACTCCTCTTGAATTTTTAGATTCTTCAAATGTACTTTTTAATACTCCTCCATTTAATGAATAATAATAACTATGTTGTTCCATGTATGTATGAATTTTTTTTGCACTCTGTAATATTGCCGCTTTTCCTCCTCCTGAACCAGATCCACTATTTGTCAATACAGTTCCATCCGCAAGAGTATATATTCCCTCATTAAATAATTTCCATGTGTATTTTTCTCTTTGAGGATACTGTCCTGTCACAAAAAAGTGTGTCAATCCAACTTGTGTTTGACATACAGCATTATTCTTAAATCCGTCTTTATCTCCCTTTTTATAATAATTTTTATAAACTTCTGCAATATTCTGATTTCCTGAAATATATTGTCCACAATTACCATACTGGTAAGATACCATTGTTAATGCATCTATTTGATTTTCCTTCATTTCTATACCATGTTTAGCAATCTCTTTTTTAAGAGCATTTTTCTTATCAGAAACTATTTTATCTTTTATTCTATCTACAATATCTGCATCTACTAAAACTTCTTTTCCAGCATCATATTGATCTAGTAAAGACTTTAAATTTACGCCTTCATCTTTAAAATATGATTCATTATTAATATTTCCAGCAGCATTTCTAACCATTACACCATATGAAAAATTTAAACAACCATCAAAACTTGTATAATACATTTTATATTGTTTTCTATCTTGTGTTACATATTCACTAACACTTGAGTACGAGATATTTCCTCCATTCATATACTCTCTTAAAGCATTATTTTCAAAACTTTTCAGCATCTCAACAACGCCTCCAGATTCTCCACTATTTACACTTTGAAACTTGCTTGCATCAAATATACTAAAATCAAACTCTGTAACACCATAATTATTTCCTGTTGCTTTATATAGTAAATATTTCACTATATCAACCATATCAGCTGTACTTTCATTAGTTTCTAATATTTCAAATAACCAGCTTGAAGCACTTAATATATTAGATTTATTAGTTGAATACTTAGATTTCCTAAATATCGTTACAAAATTAGGTTTTAAATCCTTCTCGTCAACTTTATCTTGTCTATCCGTTTTTTCTTTTACTTTTGGACTACCTGCTTCATAATAAGTACTTTCTACAGTATTTGTTATACTATCCTTTATCTCCACATAATGTGTTTCTTTATTTAACGTTAAATGTCTTTTTATATTCACTTGCTCTTCAGGATAAGAACTAACTTCTCCTGTTTCCGTATCATCTTGACTCCTTGCTCTTTCTTTCAATTTATTTTCTGCTGCTATAATATTAGAATTCGAATATGTATTAGGGTCTGGTTGATCTCCAGCTTTTTTCCATTCTGTATTATCCACTTTTTCCTCATTATTATTTGTACTAGTCTCTGTATCTTGGTGTGTATATTCCCTTGTATAATCCACTATCCAAGTATCTGCTTTTGTTAAATCAATTTGTAATGTATTTGTTTGAGTTATTACAGTCTTAGTAGTTGTATAATTATATTCCGTTATGTCTTCAAAATCTTGAACTGTTTCTGTATTATTATGTTTCGTATCTTCTAAACTTCCTGAGCCTTTTACTTTATCTTGTTTTGTATATGTCCACTTATCAATATCAGTATTTTTTCTATAATTATCATAAACAGTAATTTCTATTTCACTATTATATGCTAAATCAGCTAATTCCATAACAAACCCTTGTGATTCTCCAACTACCAAAAGTGCCCATAAAAGATCAAATGGCATTGTATATTTATCAACTAATTCTTGATAATTTATTTCAGTAGTCGTCATATTATATACTGTTTTATCACTAGCTTTTACATTTGGATCATTTGTTTCTACTTTTGTATTAGTTTGAGTCCATGTTGCAACTTTTACATAACATGTCGTAGCAGCAGGTCTCGTTGAAGATTTACTATCATTTGAAGAAGCAGTATCTTCTGATGACTCCGTATCTTCTGAAGATGCCATATCATTTGTTGAACTATTACTTCCAGAGCCAAATCCACCTGAGCCGTCACCCATTCCATTATTATATTTAAATTGTAACGGATCAATCTTCACTCCATCCTTTTCTATTTGGAAATGACAGTGTGGTCCACTAGACGCTCCCGTCGTTCCAACCTTTGCTATCATTTGTCCCTTTTTTACTTTATCTCCTGGACTTACAACTGTACTACCTGTTTGATGATGCATATATTTACTAACATATCCATTACCATGATCAATTACAACCCAATTTCCTGCACCCCCATTATAATCACCACTATTTGTCGTATACAACACTGTTCCCTCTTCACAAGCATATACAGGAGTACCATCAATTCCGGCGCCAGCAATATCAATTGCCCCATGATTTTCTGAAGCTCCATCAACTCCAATATTTCCTCTGTATCCAAATTTAGATGTAATTGTTGTAAATTGTGGACTTACTGGCCAACATAATTCAGGTCCATCAACTTTAACACTACTAGACGTTGAATCTGCATTAGATTGCTTGTCTATTGTAAAATGACTAAGAACAAATTCTTTAGCAGAATCACTTCCACTTTCATTATATTCTTTTATTTTGGATTCAAATGTTTCTGAATCTGTATATATCATCGTAGAAACATTTCCATCTTTATCAACTCGCTTAAATTTAATAATCCCTTGAATCTGATTATTTTCAAAATCTATGTTTTTCCAATCAATAGGTTCATCTGGATTACTTCTAGTATCTGGATATTTTGTTACTATTTCTGCGTTCATTAATTTTGATAATTGTTCTGGGCCATCCAAATATAAATCTACTCTGCTATTATTTTTCTTCATCTCATCCCATATTTCTTGTGCTGTTTTTCCTGTGGTTATCTTTCCTTCTGAATCTACTGTTGCAGATGAACTATATACAGCTGCTGCATATGGTGGACTTGACCAATCATCTTCTTTATAACTTCCATCATCTATTGTTATAAAATATACTGAACCAGCTAATATAACGATAATTAAAACAACAGCCAATACTGGTATCAAAATTGGTAATACAGCCTTTTTTACAACCTTAAAAGCTTTTTTGGTCACATTTTTTAATAATTGTTTCATCTCATCCATCCATTATCACCTCTTTTACTATATCGAAATGTCTAATTTTTGTATACTATTACTATTTATTGTGTCACTTTCCCTGTTATAATCCATAACCACATTTGAAAAAACTAATTTCTCTATATTTTTAGCAGAATTATAGGAACTATAATACTTTAACTTCAATGTTCGCTTTTGTTTTCTTTGAACATATAAATCTGCAAAAGAAATTTCATGGCTATATGCAGAATATTTCACATCTTTTGAATCTTTAATATACATACTTTTTAAATTTTCTTTTGTATCCATAAGTATATCTTTTTCAGTATTATTTTTCACCTCTATTTCATAACTCTCATAATCCATATATATGTTTCTATTTATTATTTTTATTGTAACACCATCTTTTGATTTTTCTTTATTTAGTTCACTTCTTCCTATATAATTATTAATATTTAACTTATATGTCTCTCCTTCCTTTTTAACTGTTATATAATCTTGTACTACAGGTCTATCTTCATATTTTCCTGTAGCCATTATATCTTCAAATACTTTAACTTTATATGTACTATTTATCCAATTTTCTATATTAAAATTCATATTATCATCTTTAAAATTATTATTGCAATACTGCTCTTTAAATTTTTCCTCTGTATCATACATCTCATCCTTGCACTCTTCAGTTAACATATCATATGCCTTTTCAGTATCCTTTTTTTCGCAATTATTTAAAAATTCTTGAATAATTTTAACTTCTGTACTTATAATTGTAGATGATTTCTTCTCTCCTGTAATTCCTGATAATTCTGATTCTAAATTAATATTGTTTTCTGTTTTTATTACACTGTTTTCTATCTTTATTTGATTATTTGTTAATTCTTCCGTACTCTTTTTAGCTGTCCATAAATTTACTAGTCTTAATAAAATAAGGAAAAAGGCAATAATTATTGCCAAAGTCCATATTCCTCTACTATTTTGATTATAAAAACGTCTTAGTTTATTCATAATTATTACCTCTTAATTTATTTATAATTTGATTTTTTTATTTTATTAAATCTCGCTATTCTCTCCATTGTAGTTTTAGCTTCTTTTTTAGCAAAATTAGCATTTCTTCCTGATTTATTCTGAATATTTTCTGCCAAATTTGCCTCCCATTCCTTCGCTTTAAGTCCTTTATATTCACTTCCCATAGCATTAGCATTTTTTATAGTCAATATTGTTTTGTCAATTCCAAGTGTAGGATCCTCTCTTCTCATTCTTTCTCCGGCTACCATGTCATCAGCTGAAATCTCATTTTCTATATACTTATCTACTGTACCATTATCCATCATATTTTTAACTTCTTTTTTGTCAAAATTCTTCTTCAATGCTTTTTCCATTTCATCACGTTTACCTTTTATATAAGCATTTCTTTCTAATTCATCATATCTTTTATTGTTCATAACCTCTTGATATTTAGCATCAGGATTATCAAGCTTTCTTATACTAGGCACTTTATCCGCAATATTTCCTGTTATATTATTTCCTACAATACCTTTTCCTGCCATAGCACCTGCTGTTGTATACTGAAAAGCCTTATTAGGGTCTCCTGAAACAATTCCAGCCGCTAAACCTATAGAACCTCCTAAAACAGCTCCTGTTACATTTCCTACAAATCTTATAGAATTACTTGGTAAGTTTTTAGCCATATTTAAACCTTTTATAGCTAATTTTTTGCCACCTGCTCTTGCTCTACGTCTTGCTCTAGCTCCTAAATTTCTTTTTGGTTTTTGATATGGAGTCAAATTATTTTGAGCCATTTTTATATTATCAGATTTATCCTCCTTGTTTTCTGGCTTGCTACTTTCTCCCATCATTTCTTTTATTTCATCTTCAGAATAACCTGATTCTCTTAAAATGTTCTCATACTCATCATTAGAATATTTCATTCCTTCTCCTGAATTTAATTCTTTTGCCATAGCGTCTCTTTCTTGTGCATTCCACTCATCTGTGTTATAATTATCATCATAAGCATCTAATAATTCATTTTGTCTAATATTTTTATTATCACTAGTATTATCTAATTGTTCTTTATCTATATTATTAGTATCCTCTCCGTAAACAGATGCCTCATTTACTCCTCCATTTAATTTTGGCTGTCTAATACTATTAGAGGAATTTTCTATTCCTTTTTGATTAGAATTTTCACCCTTATTCCCAGTATTTAGTGCCTTTTTTCCTTTATTACTTAAATTTTTCATAGCCCCCATTGTCAAAGCTGCACCAGCAGGTCCTGCAAGCATACCTGGAGTATGTGCTTTTTCAAATCCAAAGAAACTTCTTAATAATTTTTCAGCTGGAATCAAAAATCCTAAAGCAACTAAACTATACAATATATTAGAAGCAGATAAATTCCAAGCTGATGTTATTAATATGTAATATAACAACAAATGTAATGGTTGTATCAATAAATTAAAAATATATTCTTTAAACCATTTATCAAATCCCTGAGCACTTCCATCTTTAATTTTGTCTATTGGATATGTAACAGCTACTAAAGGAGCAATTATCGTCAAAAAAGCCATATACAATACCCTCTTCAAATATGTAAATACAAAATATAATGTCATTAATACTAATATCATAAAACACAATGATTTTCCTATAAAGGTTGTTCCAAAATTTGTCAATTGAGCATCTATTCTTATATATCCCATTAAATTTGTAGGATATAAAATTCCTTTTGCTTTGCTTTCGTCATCTGTTTTTTCTCCACTTTCAGTCACATAGCATTCTTCTAATCCTGCTTCTTTAACGAATTCCTTAAATTTTTTTGCTTTGTTATTATCTGAACTAAATGGTATTAAACTATAATATTGTTTATTGTCGATACTCGAACTAACAATGTCAGTTAATTTTTCAACCAATTTAACAGAAAAAGCCATAATATAATGCATTAAAAATAATAGTAATAGTGCCATAATCCAATCTTGTAACATTTGTTTATATTTTGCTTTATCACTTGCAATTGTAGACAACAACATTCTAATTCCTATATAAATAAGTATTATCATCATCATTACTAATGCAATATTTCTAAGTGTAACATACCATTTACTAACTACCCCTCTCAACTCTGTTGCCATATTTTGTTTTGAAGTTTTTACTTCTTTACCATTTTCATCTAAATAATAATAATACTTAAGTTCCTGAATAGGGTTTCCCTCGGTATCTGTTACAACATTTCCGTCTTTATCCTTCTTATCTTCATATTTGGCAATTGGTTCCTTACCTTTCTCAAAAAAATTTACATTAAATAATAAAATTTTTCCCTGAAAAATCTCTTCTGGACTAATGGTATATGCCGGTAAATATAAAGTTTCAGGAATATTTTGATCAGAGTATGATGTAACAGCCCCGTGACACCATCTGTCCGTTGTCAACAACAACATCATCTACTACAGACATACCATAATATCCAACAGCAATTCCCACTAGTAAAGGTCCTATAATTCCACCAGTAAGAAGAAACAATCCAACAGCAATAGCAGCCGCAACTAACCAGACAAAAGCATTTCCTATAATCTCCCATATCGTAGAACCCATATCTGCCTCCAATAACGCATCAGTTGAACCCATAATAGAGGTATGCATTAGCGATACAATTGCATCTCCAATAGTAACACCTAAAGATAAAATAGGAGATAATAATTTTCCTCCCATTTCTAATGCAAAATCAGCATTTGCAAGAGTTGGTTTTGTTACTACAAATTGAAACAATAATACAAAAATGAGTACTATTATAATTTTAGACCATATTTTTTTATTCGTAAAAATTTTCATAAAGTTATCCTCCACTTTAATTTTTTTTCATTTTTGCTAATTGATTTAAGTTTGTTTCAACAAACTCAAATTCTTTTTTCGTTGGTGTTATTTTTAAAATAGCAGTATCTGATCCTACTTTCAATAATCCTTCTCCTCTTTGACAAGTAACTAAAAAGTTAGCTTCTCCTTCAGATAATTTAAATACCTCTTTTAAATATTGTATTTCAGATTTATCTTGTGCTAAAAATAATTTTGTATCAGATGACGTCAAAACTGCTTGTGCTTCTGGTTTTTCATAAAAATCTTGAAATCTTTGAGAAATAATAGCTAATGAAACATTTCTTTTTCTAGCACGTCTCGCCATTTTATTCAAGAAATCTACAGCTTCTGGATATGGTAATAACATCCAAGCTTCATCAACTAAAACTCTTTTCTTAGCAGCCTTCTCCCTATCTTCACTATTCTTTTTTACAAATTTTTCCCAAATCCATGAAAGCAAAATTTGCTGAGCTAATGGTCTAGCGAATCTTTCTTCAAGTTGTGAAATATCTAAATTTATAAAAGGAGCTCCATCTAATAACTCAAATGTAGACTGTCCATCAAAATAAGCCATTTGTCCATCATATTCTCTTATATATTGTTTCATAACTTTTAATAAATAACTATAATGATATTGATAATCAACATTTTTGTTATCTTTTGCCTTTACTTGTAATCTTCTATACCAACTTCCTATTGTAGGCATTTTTTTCTTTTGTTTTGAAAGCATATCGCCTTTTATAATTCCTGTAGTATCTTGTTCATATAAACTACTTGGATTACTATTTATTCCTAAAGCTGCATATTCTTCTGCAACAGTCTCAGCAATAATCTGTTTTGTTAACTCATTTACTTCTGTACTCCTTGTACTTCCTTTTGCCATTGTAAGTAACCCCTGTGTAACATCTTCAACCTTATTTTCAATGCTTAAAACCATTCTTTCTTTTCCTGTTATTTCATCTTTAATTGTTTCTGTTTCAACATCAAATATATTAATTACTGTTTTAGATGTTGGACTAATTACCACATTTATTCCTCCAAGACTTTCTGCAACTATAGTATATTCACCTTCAGCATCAAGTGCCAAACTTTCAATTCCCATTAATACTGATGACCTAGAAACTAACGTCTTCATTGTTACTGATTTTCCTGCTCCTGATTTTGCAAATATAACCATATTATAATTTGTTAATGAGCTATGAAAATTATCAAATAAAATTGGCGTTCCTGTCTGTTTATTAAATCCTAATGGGACTCCTGTTGGATGTCCTATTTCTGAAGTTGTAAAAGGAAAAACCGTTCCCATAGAATTTCTATCAAAAGTATGACTTTTCGTTATTTTCTTTTCCATTAACGGCATATTAGTTTGAAAAGCTTCTTCTTGCATTCCCCACGCACTTCTAATTCCTACCATTGTTTTAGACATTTCTGAGGATAGCATTTTAGTAGCCCTATCTAGTTCTTCCAAGTTATAAGAAAATAATGTTGATACTATTGTTGCTTCAAATAATTTATTAAATCCTGCAGCTATTTCATCTCTCAATTGTTCAGCTTCAAATCTTTTTTGAGTAATAGTACTCTCTCTGTTTATATTACCTTTATCAGCTGCTACAATCCTTTCTGTTTCAAGTTCATTAATCACTCTATTTAAATCATTTTGAGATTTTTCTTCTTTTATAGGTGTTATATAAATAGATGTATTTATATCTCCAAAAAGATACATGTCTCTAAAAAGTTCAGGAAAAGTACACATTCTTGGTAAAGCTGAAACAAAAAAGCTTCTAGCATATCTTTTCGTATTTGATATAATCTCTAAATGGTCAATATTTGTAAAATCTATTCCTGATGGTGCAATAATTTCTTTCAATGTTCTTCTCTTTAATATTCCTTGTTCTACGTTATTTGTATCCTGAACATCTTCTTTATTCTTATTTTTCATCGTACTATTCTCCTTCCTTTGTTATTTTCTTTTTTCTTCCTTGTTTACTTAGTTTCTCTTTAGCTTTTTCAGCTAGCTCTGATCCTACTAAACTTTCATTCTCTTCAATAATAAGATTAGCCATTTGATTAATTAAATCTTCCATCTCAGCTTCCTTTTGTTTTGCTCTTCTCTCCTTCTCACTCTCTTCGGCAGCTTGTATTATAACTTCATTTGCTTTTTTCTGTGCTTCTTCTTTTATTCTTATATTAATTTCTTTTATTCTCTTTTCAAACACATCTGGTGCTGTACTATACATTTCATCATAGACACTATTAAAAGCCTTTTCTAAATTATATACTTCCGAATCATCTCTATTATAAGCTATGTACAATAATTCTGCTAAACCGTTAGAATCTAGTATTTTCCCATTAATGCCACAAACTCCTAAAGCACTTATAATCGACTGTGCTCTTGTATATAAATCTGAAAAAGCTATGTTTTTAATTTCGTCTTTACTATAATTTGAATTACTCATTTCCTCTGGCGTGTAAGAAATAATTACATAATAATGTTTTCTCAAAATATTTCTATTCAAACTCATTCTTTCTGTATTATTAATTATATCTATACCATATTCATATAAATTCTTTTCTCTTGTAAGTTCTAGTTTAGCATTATCTAATTCCTTGCCTATAACGCCTAATCCTTCTAGCTTATTATATTCCATCTGTTTTTTTAATAGCCTATCTTGAATTTCTTTTACTCTAGCCTTATATGAAATAATGCTACCTTCTAAATTAACAGTTCTTGTTTGAACATATATTTGAATTGGATATCTTAATGTATTTAAAAATTGAATAAAGCCTTGCTCAACTCCATTTTTTTCCATTCCAGACATTAAGTCATAATTTATTCCTTGACATTCTATAATCATCAAAAATTTATTCCCATTTTTTCTAATAATCATATTATCTTCAACTTTATCAAAATCCATAAAAGAAAAAATCGATTGTTTATTATATACTGTAGCATTATCTATTGCTGATTTACTTTTTTCTACTTTATTTACCTTTGCCTCTTTTTTAGTAGACATTTTTAATCTTAAAACTATATATATAATTACTAAAACTGATAATATCCCTATCATAAAAATTAAAACAGTAGTAAGTAACCCTGTTATTTCATTATCATTCATCTTTTGTTTCCTCCTTTAAATAAACATATATTTTATTTTTTCCTTTTTTAAACTTAATCCATCTTTTTATAATATCGTCAATAGCTTCTCCTCCTGTTTTCTCAGTTAATTTAAATTTTTTTGTTTCAGGAACTTTAAAAGTGCCTATTATAAATCCAATTAATCCAAAAAATAAAATAAACCCAAATCCTATCATTTGTTGTCCAAATAATTTACATATAAAATAAAATATGCCTCCTATCGCTGCTCCAACTCCTGTATAAGCTAAACCTTTTATTGAAAAAATATATAAAATTCGGCTTTCACCTTTATAATTTCTTGGTATTTCATGAATTTGCATTTTTATTCCTCCCTCTCAATATTAGCTTAATATTATTATAACAGAAAACTCATTAATTTGCGACATTTTATACTTTTTTTTTTTATTTTAATAAAATTTTAATTGTTTTGTAATATTACTGTAACATTAATTCCTATACATATAAAAATCCCTATTAGTGTTTTCCTTACGGACAACACTAATAGGGGCTTTTAAACTTTATATCTAAATTGATGATGCAAAATTAAATATAACACTTGCAATTGTCGATGCTGCAAATACAAAAGCTGCACCAATTATGTATGGTAATAAAGTCTTTTTATATTCTGCTTTTTCTTCTGAACTTCCAAGCATATACTTTATTCCTAATATTACTAAAACAATTACTGATATGATAGATCCAGCTGTAGTTACAATTTTAGCTATGTTATTACCCAAATTTGACATTTTGTCTGTGCTAACAGTTCCTTTTGATGCATCAACCTTTCCTGGATCAAAAGTACCACCCGTAGCAGGTGCTGCAAAAACTGGTGCTACAGATACAGTAATTGACATTAATATTAATAATGTAATAAATATTGTCTTTGCCATTTTTTTCTTCATTTGACTTCACCCTTTCTATTTTTATTTATGTTTTTCTCTTTGTGTAACCAAAGAATTTTAATAACTAATTTAATATTATTATACTATATTTATAATTTAATTGCAACATTATAAATTATACTTACAATTGTCGATGCTGCAAATAATATAGTCGTTCCTATTATATATGGCATCATCGTTTTTTTATATTCTGCTTTTTCCTCTACACTCCCAATCATATATTTTATCCCTAAAATCATAAGTACTATTACAGAAACAATAGCTCCCACAGCAGCAATAACCTTAACTATATTATTTGTTGTGTTTGTTATTTTTTGTGTATCTACTGTTGTCGTATCTCCATCTATATCGCTTACTGAAAAACCAAATGAAATCACTTGATTACTTAAAACAAGTATTATAATAACAATTGCAAATATAAAAATTTTATATTTAGTATTCTTTTTCATGTTTTCACCTTCTATCTAAATTTTTGAAACTATATTTACAGCTAATTTCCATATTCCAAATGCTCCAAAAACAACAAAGCAACTAACAAAATATGGCAATAGTAACTGTTTACATTCAGCTTTTTCATCTATGCTTCCTATCATATACTTTATTCCTATTATTATACCTACAATAACTGCCACTATAATTCCTAATCCTAATAATAAATTATACAAAAAATTAGATGTATTATGTAGTTCATCTTTATTATATGATACATTTTTTTCTCCATCCGTTATAAAACTATCTGCTCCTGCCATAACACTATCTGGAGTATCTGCAGCATATATTTTATCAATTTCAACTATAAACAATATAGCAGAAACTAATATTAAGCTTAAAAATATCTTTTTTATAACACTCATATTTTTTCCTCCCAAGTTATAGTATTCCTGACGTTATATCAACAATTATCGCTAATATATTTGTAATTCCAAATACAAGAAAGCACCCTATTACATATGGCATCATCGTCTTTTTATATTCGGCTTTTTCTTCTACACTTCCAACCATATACTTTATAGCAATACACATTAATACTATTACTGATATCGAAGTTCCTATTACCCTTACCACTTTAACAATAGAATTTCCTTTATTTGCAATTTTTGTTGTTCCCGTAGTATCAGTTGTTGAATCTGGTTTATAATCATCCGTCTTAAAATCGAAATAAAATCTTTCTTGTTTTCCTTGAATTGTAGTTATACTAGTTTCTCCGAATATTATTTTCATTAATTTTTTTTATATCTGCTGCTAATGACTGCTTGCTGAAAAAACCTAACATTATACAATACAAAAATATTATATATGTAAAAAAAATTTTTTTATATTTTTCATATAATTCTCTCCTTTTGCTATTATTTTTTATTAATCAAATTATATTTCTACATCCAATTCAATTTTACCACATAAAAAACTGTTTTTCAACTGTTTCATGGCAATCGCTTAAAAATTTATAAACAATACCTAGTATTTATGAAATGCTAGGTATTACTTCAAATATAAGCATTTCAATATTTTTAAAGTCTAGCATATATCTTGTCAATTTTCTTTGCAATGGCATTTTTTTCGTTCCAAAACTAGTATCCAAACTTGCTAAATTAAATACTATTTTTCTAATAATTGCTAAATTATTTATTGAATTTCCCACTCTATTTCTTGAATGATCTTCATCTAAAATCACATCTAACCTCCAATGCAACCCACATTCTATATTCCAATGGTCTCTAATTACTTCTTCTAATTTATCTATTTCTAATTTATCTATTTCTATTTTATAATCTATTATATAATAATTATCTGTTATACTAGTTTCTTCTCTTATTGTTCTTTGTACTCTTACATATGCAATGCCTTTAATTGTTTCCCATTTTTTCTTATCTTTTATTGAGTTTACATCATAACTTAAATAATAATTCTTTTTTTCTATTCTTCCATGATTTTTCTTATCACTTACTTCTTTCCAGATTATATCCTTATGTGCTTTTAAATTATTAATTTTATCAAAATATCTTCTTATATCTTTTTGCAATTCTCTTTGATTTTCTTTTACCTTAAAAACATAATGCCCACATTTTTTTACTATCTTTTTTGTTATTTTTTCTTGTGTTCCTATTGCATCTATTGTTATATGTGCATTTGTAATATCTAATAATTCTAATAACTCTGGAATAGCTGTTATTTCGTTTAATTTCTCATCAACTTTTACTTGACCTATTGATAATCCCACATCGCCTAAAACGCTGATACTATATATGGTGTGTTTCCACCTTTTATCGCTTCTGTCGCTGACTTTATTGCTTTTCCATCTATACTTATATTTTTGTTTGTTTTCTTTTTTATAATTTCTTTTGTCCATTCTATAAATATTTCCATGAATTTTTTACTATCTATTGCTGCAAAGACATCTGATAAACAATCATGTGATGGTGTACCATGTTCTAAGTTTAATAATTGCGTAAAATATTCTTCTTTTATTTTCAAGAAATCTGCTATATTTGTAAAATCTGTTAAACCACATAATATTCCGCATATTGTCATATCTATTAATTTATATTTTTTCCTCTTATATCTCTTGGATCTTCTAATACTTCAAATCTTTCAAATAATATTTTCATTTGTTACACCTCTTGAAAACATTATACTACATATCTTTAATTTGTCTATAAATTTTTTAAGCGATTTCCATCCATACAACTGTTTTCTTTTTTATACAACATAAAAGTCAAAAATTTTTATATCTTATTTAATTAATTTTAATAATATATTCGCACCTCAAATTTCCTTTAAAATATAAAAAGACAATAAATCATAAATCTATCGTCTGTAAAATTATTATTTTATTAAATTTATGGCGGAGATGAGAGGGTTCGAACCTCCGCGCCCCTTTCGGGACCTAACTGTTTAGCAAACAGTCCCCTTCACCACTTGGGTACATCTCCATCTTATAAATAAAAGTTAGATATTTTTTGGTTTTTAATATCTAACTTAAATTGTTTGGCGGAGAGGGTGGGATTCGAACCCACGGTACGCTATAAACGCACGCCAATTTTCAAGACTGGTGCCATAAACCAACTCGACCACCTCTCCATATCTTAAGACAAATGTCCAGTGACAGTATTTATCTTAGCATTTTTCAGGGCATTTGTCAATAGGAATTTTTAATTTTTTTATCTTCCAGATTTTGTGGAATTTATAGCCCTTTCTATCGCCTTTTGCTCTTCATCTGAAAGAGTATAAGTAGACTTTCCATTTTCAATTGGTTTTGCATATATGTTTGACATTTCTCTAGAATAAATTCCATTTAATACAACTCCATTGTTATTTTCATCTAACAAGGCAAGCGTAAAACTTAAATCACTTCCTGTGTCTTTATATGCATTATATCTAATAATTCCAACCTTTTGTATACTTTTTTCAAAATCTTTATCTAATTGCTCTATAAATTTAGCTATTTCTATATTTTGTTTTTCTACTCTTTCTACTTTATACATATAATTCTCTAAGTCCTCTTCTATATTTTTCCCTTCTCCTAATTTTTGCATAAAGTTCTTGTATTTTTTACTAATTGCGTTTGTTTTGATAATATTAATAATAAATCCTATTAGTAAAACAACATTAAAAATTAATACAAACAGTATAATTTTTTCTATTCCTACTGAATTTATAAAATTTTCCATAATATCACACTTTCTTTTTCGAATTTATTTAATCAACCCTAAAATTCTTTCTAAATCATCATTTGATGTATATTCTATTATAATCTTTCCACGTCTTTTTCCTGCATCTAACTTTACTTTTGAACCAAAAAATCCTTGAAATGTATCTTCTATATTTTTATATAATATATGATTTCTTCTTTGTTCTTCTCTTGTTTCTTTTACTTTTGCCTTTTTTTCAACTTGTCTTACTGTTTGTCCTCTTTCTAACATTTGTATTGCTGTTTGGTATTGTTTTTCTGGGTCTGTTATTGCTAATAATGCTTTACAGTATCCTTCTGATATTTTACCTTCTTTTGCCATTTCTAATACCCTTGGCTCTAAGTTTAGAACTCTTACCCAGTTAGCTATTGTACTTCTACCTTTTCCCAATTTTTTTGCTACTTCTTCTTGTGACATTCCATAATTGTCTATTAAAGTTTTTATTCCCATAGCTTTTTCTACAGGATTTAAATCTTCTCTTTGCATATTTTCAATTAGAGATATTTCTGAGTTTATTTTTTCGTCATCTTCCCTAATAATTGCTGGAATTTCTTTTAACCCTGCAATTTTAGAGGCTCTCCATCTTCTTTCTCCTGCTATGATACTATAATATCCATCCTTTTTGGTTACTACTATTGGTTGAATTAATCCATATTCTTTAATTGAACTTGCTAATTCTTCTAACGCTTCTTGATCAAATCTTTTTCTTGGTTGGTCTCTATTAGGTTCTACTTCTGTTATTTTTAAATTCTTTAATGAGTCATTTTCTTTTATTTGCTCTTCTTCTGGAGCTGGTCCAAATAAGGCATCTAGCCCTTTTCCTAAGCCTGTCATTTTTGCCATTTTTATTCCTCCTATCATTTGTTTTATTGTAGTTGTATTGTACTTAAATATATTCTTTTTACTTTTACATCATATGTTTTGCTTTTTTTTGCTCGTCATTTATTTTTAAAAATTCTTTTGCAAATTTCATATAGCTTTTTGCTCCCTTTGATCTTGGATCATATTCTGTAATTGGCATCCCATAGCTTGGAGCTTCACTTAGTCTTACATTTCTTGGTATTACTGTTTTATATACTTTGTCTTCAAAGTATTTTTTTACTTCTTTTACTACCTGATTTGAAAGATTTGTTCTTGCATCATACATTGTAAGTAATGCTCCTTCAATTTGAATTTCTTTATTTAAATGTTTTTTTACAAGATTTATTGTATTTATTAGTTGTCCTAATCCTTCTAATGCAAAATATTCACATTGTACAGGGATTAGTACACTATTTGATGCTGTAAAAGAATTTAATGTAATTAGTCCCAAAGATGGTGGACAATCAATTAAAATATAATCAAATTCGTCTTTTATTACATCTAATTTTTCTTTTAATCTTTGTTCTCTTGACATCATTGAAACAAGTTCTACCTCTGCTCCTGCTAAATTCATGTTTGCTGGACATACTTTTAAATTTTTTATAATTGTATCTTGAATTGCATCTTTTATTTCTGTGTCATTTACTAATATATCGTATGTAGAATTTTCAACTTCTTTTTCTACTCCTAACCCACTTGTTGCGTTTCCTTGAGGGTCAGCATCAATTAAAAGTACTTTTTTACCCTTTTTTGCTAAAATCGTACATAAATTAACTGTTGTTGTTGTTTTTCCTACTCCACCTTTTTGATTTGCTACTGATATTATCTTTCCCAATTTAATTGCCTCCATTTTAGTTAATATTTATTAATAAGTTTTATTTATTCTTCAATATAATAATATATAAATATATAAAAAAAGTCAATAAAATTTAAGAAATTTATTGACTTTTTTTGCTTTTATTGAATTTGTTTTTTTGCAGTGTAAATAGCAACTTCTTATGTTTTTATGATATCGGCTCTTTCGCTGGAATTCCTGGTTTTCTAGGATATTTAGCTGGTGTGTTTTCCACCTTTTTAATAACAATTATATTTCTTTTAATATCACTATTTGGTAAAGTAAATTCATCAACTTTTAGTATTTTTCCACCTAAAACTTTTATTGCCTTTTTACTATTGTTTAGTTCTTCTTCTATTTCAGAACCTTTCATGCAAATACTTTTTCCTTGCTGTTTTATTAATGGTATTAAATATTCTGACAGAGTAGCAAGATTTGCCACTGCTCTTGATGTTGATACATCAAATTTTTCTCTGTACTTTACATTTTTTCCAAATTCTTCTGCCCTACTATGGATTGCTTTTATTTTTTCTAGTTTTAATTCTTCTATTACTATATTTAGAAAATTTATTCTTTTGTTTAACGAATCTACTAATGTAACATTGATATCATCTCTATATATCGTAATTGGTATTCCTGGAAATCCTGCTCCTGTACCTACATCTACTAAAGATTCTCCTTTATTAATATATTCTTCAATTGTTAATGAGTCTATGAAATGTTTTAAAATGATATCTTCTGGATTTGTTATTGCTGTTAAGTTTATTTTTTCATTCCATTCTAATAATAGTTCCATGTATCTATAAAATTTTAAAATCTGTTCATCTGTAATTGTTTTATTAATTATTGATAAATGATTCTTAAATTTTTCCTTGAATTCTTCAAATTCCATATTATCTCCTTTCTTTTTTCTTTTGTTCTAGATATACTAAAAGCACCGATATATCTGCAGGTGAAACTCCTGATATTCTTGAAGCTTGGCCGATTGAATATGGTTTAAATTTATCTAGTTTTTGTCTTCCTTCTAGACTTATTCCCTTTATTTCTTCATATGATATATCTTCTGGCAATATTTTAGTTTCAAGTTTCTTAAATCTTTCTACCTGTGCTTCTTGCATTTTTATATATCCTTCATATTTTACTTGTATTTCAACTTCTTGTGTTACAGCTTTAAATAATTCAGGTCTTTGCGGATCAATTACAGACAATTTGTCATAATTCAATTCTGTTCTTTTTAATAAATCGGCTAATTTTACTCCAGCTTTTATCGTTGACGAATTATTTTCCTCCAAAAACCTATTTACTTGTTCTGTCGGTTTTATTGTTAATTTTTTTATTCTTTCAATTTCATTTTCAATATCTCTCTTTTTATTTAAAAATCTCTCATATCTTTCATCTGATATTAAACCAATTTCATGACCAAGCTCAGTTAATCTTAAATCAGCATTATCCTGCCTTAATAATAATCTATATTCAGCCCTTGATGTCATCATTCTATATGGTTCATTCGTGCCTTTAGTAACTATATCATCTATTAAAACGCCTATATATGCTTGTGATCTATCTAATATTACAGGATTCTTGCCTTTTAATTTAAGTGCAGCATTAATTCCTGCAATTAATCCTTGTGATGCTGCTTCTTCATATCCAGATGTCCCATTTGCTTGACCAGCGAAAAATAAATTTTCAATTTTCTTATATTCCAATGATAATTTTAAATCTGCTGGATCTATACAATCATATTCTATTGCATATGCAGGTCTTGTAAATTCAGCGTTTTCAAGTCCTGGTAATGTTCTATACATAGCAATTTGCACATCTTCTGGTAATGAAGAACTCATTCCCTGCACATACATTTCATCAGTATTTTCTCCCATTGGTTCAATAAATACTTGATGTCTTTCTTTATCGCTAAATCTAACAACCTTATCTTCTATAGATGGGCAATATCTTGGTCCTGTTCCTTCAATCTTTCCTGCATATAATGGTGATCTATGTAAGTTTGCTCTTATAATATCATGTGTTTTCTGATTTGTATATGTAAGATAACATGGCAATTGCTCTTTATTTTCATCAATTTCATCTTCTAAAGAAAATGCCTCTATATCTTTTTGACCTTCTTGTATTTCCATTTTAGAAAAATCAATGCTTTTTCTGTTAATTCTAGCTGGGGTTCCAGTTTTAAATCTAACCAAATTGACACCTAAACTTTTTAAGCATTCTGATAACTTATTTGCTGGAAAAACTCCATCTGGACCACTTTCAAACGATGTTTCACCAATAAATATTTTTCCTTTTAAATATGTACCTGTAGCCACAATAATTGCATCAACATCATAAATAGCACCTATATTTGTCTCTATCGATTTAACCTTTCCGTTTTCTAATGTTATATTTACAATTTCAGCTTGTTTTAAGTATAAATTTTCTTGTCTTTCCAATGTATGTTTCATTTCTGCTTGATATTTTTTTCTATCAGCCTGTGCTCTCAATGAATAAACAGCTGGACCCTTTGATGTATTTAACATTTTTAACTGAATATAACTTTTATCTATGTTTTTTCCCATTTCTCCGCCAAGACAATCAATTTCCCTTACTAAATGTCCTTTGGAGCTTCCTCCTATATGTGGATTACACGGCATATTTGCAACAGCCTCCAAACTAATTGAAAACATCAATGTTTTCATTCCCATTCTTGCAGCAGCTAATGCTGCTTCACATCCTGCATGACCTGCTCCAATTACTGCAATATCATATTTTCCCGCATTATATTTCATTTTTTCCTCCTCAAGTTTTATGTGAAACTTTTTATTTTATTTTCCTAAACAGAATTTTGAAAAAATCTCATTGATTATATCTTCTGATATATCATCACCTGTTATTTTTCCCAAATCTGCTAATACCTGTTTTAAATATATTTCTGTTATATCAACTGGCATATGGTTGTTTATTGTATTTTTAACCTCATTTAAGCTTTTAAGTGCTTCATCTATTTGTCCTTTATGTCTAATATTAGTAACAATTTCACCATCGTCTAATTGTATATCATTTATTTTATACATTTCAGAAATTTTGTTATACAATTCATCTATACCTGTTCCTGTCTTAGCTGATATTCTAATTATATTGTTATTATGTTTTTTTAATTCATCTGCAATTGCATTACCATCAACAATATCTATTTTATTAATTAGTAGTATAGTATTCTTTTCTTTTATAAGATCTAAAATCTCATAATCTTCATTTTCTAACGCATGAGAACCGTCAAAAATAGCTATTATTAATTCAGCATCATCTACTATCTTCTTTGACTTTTCAACGCCTATTTTTTCAATTTCATCGGTTGTATTTCTTATGCCAGCTGTATCTATTAGCTTAAGTGTTATTCCATTTATCGTTACGAATTCTTCTATCGTATCTCTCGTTGTACCTTTTTTATCACTTACAATAGCCCTTTCCTCATTTAAAATATTATTTAATAGTGATGATTTACCTGCATTTGGTTTTCCTACTATTGCAGTCTTTATTCCCTCTCTTAAAACTTTTCCATTTTTAAAAGATTTACTTAGTTTTGTTAAATTCATTTCAATCTCATTAATAACAGTTAAAATTTTCTTGTTAGTAACTTCCTCAATATCATATTCCGGATAATCAATTGATGCTTCAACATCAGCCATTAAATCTAGTAGCTTTCCTTTTACTTCATTTATATTTTTTGATAAGTTTCCTTCTAATTGACTAATTGACGCTTTAGCCTCTTTTTCGCTTTTAGAATTAATCAAATCTATTACAGATTCTGCCTGTACCAAATCAATTCTTCCATTTAAAAATGCTCTCTTAGTAAATTCGCCTGGTTCAGCTAAAATCGCTCCATTTTTTAAACATTCCTCTAAAATTCTTCTTTCGATAACAAATCCTCCATGAGAATTTATTTCACACATGTTTTCGGTTGTATAACTTTTTGGCTCTTTAAAATAAGAAACAAGTACTTCATCAATTACATTATCATCTTTATCAACAATATGTCCATATTTCATTGTATATCCGTTTATTTCATTGTTTCTATTTGTTGGTTTAAATACCTTTTCTAATACTTTAAAACAATCTTTCCCACTCATTCTTATAATTCCAATGCCCCCATTTCCGGTTGCAGTAGATATTGCAGCTATAGTTTCCATATTTCCTCCTACAAAAAAAGTCAAAGTTAGATATAGCTAATACTAAAATCGAACTTTGACTTCTGATTTTTATTTATTTTTTTCTATTACAATTCTTCTATGTGGCTCTTCACCAATACTATGAGTCTTAATATCCTTCATATCTTGAAGTTTTGAATGT
>OLRO01000693.1_pt1 | contig 23498 bp, 27 predicted proteins | sample 1673131 | NCBI WGS metagenome assembly OLRO01 (sample SAMEA3136757, study PRJEB25190) | human gut metagenome | biome: human gut; feature: human-associated habitat; material: faeces | place: Austria | collected 2013 | reverse complement strand
CACCGTATACATTATTAATATCCTGGTAGTAGCTTCCATGTCCGCCCTTGGCATACACAGTTCCGCCGTTGATGATAATGGTACCGCTGTCGCCCTCTGCACTGCCGCCAATACCTGCCGCCAGCGCGCCGCCATAAGCTTCGATATCGCCTTCTTCGATCACAATCGTTCCCAAGGAACCATTTCTCCTGCTTGACGCACCAATTCCTGCTCCTTCTCCACCGGTTGCTTTTAAGCTTCCCTCTCCGCTGATCGTCAGGGTGCAGCCTTCCGGCACCTCAATAGCCGCACACATATCACCGCCCTTGAGCGTGTTTTTCCCCTCCAGAATCAGATTCAGGTTTGCACCATTTCCCAGTCGGATTGCCGGTACCCAGGTACTCGCTGTCTCATCGTTCTTAACAAGCGGTATCTGGATATCCAGATTCGAAATCGTGATTGTAGCCTCCACACCACTAACCAGAATAACATTGGTCGTACTGCTTCCCGTGATAGTCGCATCATTATACTGTTCCAATGTGTTGCTGTTGATGACGATACCGCCATTCGCAATATCATAAGTACCTGTTGATGCCAGCAAAGCGATTCCGCCGTCCATGCTGACCTCGATCTCCGGAAGCTCCACGCCCGCTGCCAAAATATACTCTCTCGGAAGAACCGGAAGATAATAATAGAAACCACTTTCATCTTCCCGGTTCTCATCCGGCTCCCAAGTAACGCTGATATCCGTCAGCACCGGGATATCTTCTGAGATTTCCTCATCTTCAAACTCATAATCCTCAAGAAAATCCCCGGCATTGCTGTCGGTCGCGATCAGAAACGTACCCTGCTGGTCTTTCTCCTGAACTTCCTGTTTATCTGCTTCCTCCTCATCATTACTATCCGGCATGTTTTCTGAATTTTCTGTTTCCGGAGTTTCCTCCTCATTCAGATTTTCTTTCTTTGCATTACTGCCGGTAGCAATTCCAAAGTCTTCTTTCTTATCACGGTCGTCTGCTGCCGCTTTCTCATCTTCCGCGCCCTTATCGCGATCCGCATTATTTTTCTGATGATTCACGTTCTTATATTCCACCACCGAAGCCTCGATCGTCTCCGGGAAATTCAGATAATCCTCAAAGTTTTCTCCGGCATCCGCAGGGATCTGAATATGCGCGACCTCCTCCGGTAATTCCGTAAATCCCGTGATCACTTTCAACTTTTTTGTAGGAACTGCAGCAAACGTTGCAGACGGTATGCATAACTGCATCGCCATCATTGCCGCCAATGCTGCAGATATGATCTGCCGTTTCTTCTTTTTATACCTCATATCCATTTTCTCCTGTTGTCATTATTTTCTATATAGCGTGACGGTTTTGTTCTCTCCGGTAATATTTTTTATTCATACGTTTCCTCCTCACCTGATTCATTACTTCCCCTTTTTCCCTGAAGAAGCCGGGAGACTGCTTCCCCCAGCTGATGCTCTGTAACGGGCTTCACCCAAAAGTCATCTACCCGCATCCTGCAGCTTTGGGGTTCAAATTCTGCCTGATCGCTGATCCACAGGAGCGGGACATCCCTGCTGTAGCCTCGTATGCTCATGCAGAAATTCATCCCCCTGACTCCGTCCTCCATGACCACCACAGCATCATAAGGTCCATCCCGCTGCATGGCATAGACGCAGAATACGCCATTGTCAAAGCGGTCTACTTTGCCAAGCTTCATCAGCAAAGCGGTTTCTTTTTCTTTCTGGCTATAACTGCATAGCGCAATTCGCATGTTCGCACCTCCATTTCGTGATGGGTTTTATCGCCTCATATAGCTCCTGATCACTACAATCTATGGAGAGGAATGCCGGGATATGAAGCTGATACGCGATCAGGGCGAAGTTTTCATCATCACTCCACCAGACAAGCGGTACTTCCGGTGCCAGCTGCTTTGCCAGAATGGCAGCCTCCAATCCCCTTGCCCCGGTCATTGCGATGACAACCGCATGATATCGGCTCCGCCGCAGTGCCTGAGATAGCTGCTTCTCATTCCATAGCTCGTCGATGACAAGCTGTCCGTCCCCAGCAAAAAGGGAGCGCAGCCTGCTCTCAAACCATTCTGCATTCCTTAATTCCGTACAAAGTGCGATTTTCATGCCGGGCCTCCTTTCCCGAAAAGAAATATGAAAAAGAATACTCTAATATAGAAATAATTAGTACTGATATATTTCATGATAGGTTTATTATAATAGATAATAAAGAATTATATAATATTGGTAGTAGTCTTAAAGATATAGGTAAGAAGTGCAGTAGTGTAAATAAAATAGAAGATACAGTTATAATAAGTGAATTGATTGATAGATTGAAGTTAATTTATGGATAAAATAGTATATTTACAATTGTTTATTTATCTGCTATAATTATGGTAAGTCTATAAGATAGGGGGAGGTATTATTTATAGATTAGCGCCTGAACTATAAATAGTTGACGAGGATGGTAGTTATCGAATTTTCGGCGGATGCTACTTTGGGTTATATGCTCATAGGTTATTATTAAAAAGCAAAATTAACATTGTAACAAAGTAATAACTAAATATAGAAATGAGGTAATTATGTGTGGCATAGCAAGTTATGCTGGTGATAAAAATGTTATAAAAACGATAATGACTGGTTTAAAGTCTTTAGAATATAGAGGTTATGATTCTTCAGGAATTGCTTATATGAAGAATGGTAAAATTAATATTATAAAAAAAGAAGGACCTATTAAAAATTTAGATAAAATATTAGATTATGATGATGAGGCTAATATTGGTATTTCTCATACTAGATGGGCTACGCATGGTGGTGCTACGGATATTAATGCTCATCCTCATAGACAAGGTAGGATTACACTAGTTCATAATGGTATTATAGAAAATTATAATGAACTTAGAGAAGGACTTATAGAAAAAGGATATGTATTTAATACTGAGACAGATACAGAAGTAGCCGCTGGAATTATAGATGATCTATATAATGAAGAAGGCGATATGCTTAAAGCATTAAATAAGGCTACTTATGTTCTTAAAGGTAGTTATGCTTTTAATATTATAAATGATGATTATCCTGATACTATTTTTGGTATAAGAAAAGATAGTCCCCTAATAGTAGGAACTAGTAATGAAGGAAATATTTTAGCTAGTGATATTCCTGCTATTATACATGTTACTAATAAATATATTATTCTTAATAATTATGATATCGTAGTTCTTACTAAAGATAATATTAAATATTATGATAGAGATTTAAACGAAATACATAAAGATATAAAAATATTTAATGGTGATAGTGAAGAAATTAGTAAAAATGGTTATGATCACTATATGTTAAAAGAAATTAATGAAGAGGGTGAAGTCGTTAAAAGGATATTATCTTTATATACTAAAGATAATAAAGTAGGGGATATATTTAATATAAAGAAATATAAAAGTATTGATATTGTAGCTTGTGGTAGTGCTGCTTTTGCGGGATATATAGGTAAATATTATATAGAGAAATATGCTAATATTAGAACTAATGTTCACTACGCATCAGAATATAGATATCAAAAGAATTTCTTTGATAAAGATACTTTAGTAATATTAATATCTCAGTCCGGAGAAACTGCTGATACATTAGCTGCTATGAAATTAGCAAATGAGCATGATATAGATACATTATCTATAGTTAATAGACGAGATTCTTCTATTGCTAGAGAAAGTAAGTATGTAATATATACACCTGCTGGTATTGAAATAGCGGTAGCTACTACTAAGGCTTATTTAGCTCAAGTTATTATTCTAATATTACTTGCTATAAAGAATAGTAGTATGGAAGAGGAAGGAATAAGAGAGTTAAAACTTCTTCCTAATATTATTACTAAATATATTAATGATTTTAATTATAAAGAAATTGCTAAATTAGTAAGTGATAAGAAGAATGTATTTTATTTAGGAAGAGGTATTGACTATTACTTGGCTTTAGAGGGTAGTTTAAAACTAAAAGAGATATCTTATATTCATAGTGAGGCTTTTCCTGCAGGAGAACTTAAACATGGTAGTATATCATTAATAGATGAGGATTTTGGCGTTATTGCTATTGTACTTGATAAATCTATTAGTGATAAGACGATAAGTAACTTAAAAGAAGTATCTTCAAGAGGTGCTGAAGTTATTGCTATTACTAATATAGATAAAGATGATTTTTCAACGCATAAGATATTACTTGATAATCATAGTGAATTTTTAACTCCTCTTACCGCTATTATACCAATGCAACTTCTTGCATATAATACTGCTTTAATTAAAGGCTATGATATAGATAAGCCTAGGAATTTAGCTAAATCTGTTACTGTAGAATAAGAGTATTTGACTACTCTTTTTCTTTATGCTATAATACTTTCCAAGAAATGGGGTGCTACATGCCAATAGTTAATGGAATGAATAGTGATTATATTAATTATTTCTCTTTATTTGATTATGTGAATAAAATTAAATTGTCTCCTGCAGTGTTAGAACATTTAGAGGCTACTAATAGGGAATTTGATAATTATATGCATACTTTATCTTGTTATGATGAAGAATATATTGTTAATTATTTTATTTATTCTTTATATAGTGAACTTATGTCCAGTACTAGAATTGAGAATGTTAATTTTGATGTTAAAGAATTAACAAATAAAGACTTGTTCTTTGATACTTTAACTATTAGTAATAGAAGAATACATCTTTTACATAATTTTATTACTGAAGGGGAAATGGAACCTAGTTTTGAATATAGAAAAAAAGAAGTTAATGTTAGCAAAATTAATGATGATGGTACTGAAGATATTAATGCATGGTTTAACTTTATTTTGGATATGGCTGATGAACAATTATTTGTGGCAATTGGAAGAATACCCTCTATTGATAATAGATTTATTGTTAATGATAATGATATTAAAAAGATTAGATCTATGCGTTTATCTAAGATTAAATAATACTAAGAAATTGGTATTATTTTTTTGTAAACACTAAGTAAATTATATTGCTTTATTTTTTTCTCTATGATATCATTAAGTAGATGATAATAGAGGAGGTAAGTTTTTATGACTGAATTTGATAAAGAATATTTAAGATTACTTAGAGAAATTATTAATAATGGGGTAGAAGTTGAAAACAGAACAGGAATTAACACTTTGAAAATACCTGAATTTCATTTTTGTTTTGACGTAGAACGTGAGTTTCCTATTTTACAAACTAAGCAAATGTTTTATAGACAGGCTGTTACCGAGATGCTTTGGATATGGCAAATGGGCTCCAACGACGTAAGAGATTTACATGAAAGAAATGTACATATATGGGATGAATGGATGGTAGATGATGATGGTATTTATCGTATATATGAGCCTAGTGGTAATTATGATCCTGATAAAGAAGTTGTTGTTATGGATCCACTAAGCACAGGAGTAGATAATCCTTTTGGAGAGTTAAAACCTAAACTTGATAGCGATGGTAACGTTATGAAAGCTAAAAGTAGAATAGAAGGTAAGACTATTAAAAGTGCTAAATATTATGGTAAGGAATTTGCTTATACTATTGGTACTGCTTATGGATATATTACTAATAGATATAAACATGCTAGAAATTTAATTGACACTATAAAGAATAATCCTACTGATAGAAGAATGGTTAAAAGTTTATGGCAAGATGAATTTTTAAGAACTGCTGTACTTCCATCATGTGTATGGTCTACTGAATGGGATGTTACTGATGGAACGCTTAATTTGTTTGTTCATCAAAGAAGCTGTGATGTACCTTTAGGACTTCCATTTAATATTACACAGTATTCTTGTTTCTTAGCAATGATAGCTCAAGTTACTGGTCTTAAAGTTGGAAAACTTAATTACTCTATTAAAGATGCACATATTTATGTTAATCAATTAGAAGGCGTTAAAGAACAAATAAGAAGAGAAGATAGATATAATGAATTATCTTTATTACCACATGATGAACTTATTAAAATGAAAAAAGTACTAGAAGATAAACTTAGTTTAATTCAAGATATTAAGAGTGATGAATATAAGAAATTAGATACAGAAAATAGAATTATTGATTTGATATTAGAACCTGCACATCCAAAACTTGAATTAAATAAAGATATTGATGACTTCTTTAAATTTGATAATTCTAAAGAACTTAAAGATGTTAAAGTTAAAAGTTATAAGCATATGGGAAAAATAACTTTTCCTATAGCACAATAGGGGGAATAATATGAAGAGTTTAAGTTTAATTGCTGCAATAGGATATAATAATGAACTTGGTATTGATAATCATTTACTTTGGAAGATACCAGAAGATTTAGCTTTTTATAAAAAGATGACTATGGGTAAAAATGTTATTATGGGTAGACGTACATTTGAGTCAATGCCTCCGAAGGCTTTTATTGGTAGAAAACCTATTATACTTACTTCTCATGATATTGATAGTGTTTGTGATGTTTTATGCTTTGACAAGTTTGATAATCTTCTTGAATATATTTATAATACTGATGAAGATTTTATGGTAGTTGGTGGGGCTATGGTATATGAACTTTTTATTCCTTATGTAGATGAAATGTATTTAACAGAAGTAGCAGGTGAGTATATCGCAGATACTTATTTTCCTTATTTTGATCCAAATGATTTTGATAAGGAAGAAATTGGTAATTTTATGGATAATGATATTCCTTATGTTAGAAACAAATATGTTAGAAAGAAGGTTAAATAATGGGAAAGCTTATTGTAATTGAGGGCTCTTGTGATGGAGTTGGTAAAAGCTTGCAATATAAATTATTAGTAGATAGACTTTTAAAGGATAAAGAAAAGGTTGTTACTACACATCATTTTCCTAGTTATGGAACATATCAAGGTAGACCAGTAGAGGAATATTTAAAAGGTAATTATGGCAAAATATCTAGTTTATCTCCTTATTTTGTTAATAGTTTATATGCTCAAGATAGAGCTATTACTTGGATAACTGGTTTGAAACAAGAATATGATAAAGGTAATATTATAGTACTTGATAGATATACTACTTCTTCTTTAATATATCAATCTTCTGTTATTGACAATCCTAAGGAAAAGGAAGATTTTATTAATTATGTTTATGATTATGAATATAATAAAATTGGTATTCCTGAACCTGATTTAGTAATATTTTTACATGTTCCTTTTGAGCTTGCCAGAAGTTTAAAAAATAAAAGAACTAATAATGAGGGAGTTAAAAATGATATTCATGAGAGTGACTATGAATATTTAAAAAGAGCTTCTGATACTTCTATTGATATTGCTAAGAAATACAATTGGAGTTTTATTGAATGTTCTTCAAATAATGAAATGAGATTACCAGAGGATATTCATGAAGATATATATAAATTAGTAAAAGAGAAATTCTATAATTAGAGTTTCTCTTTTAATTTTTGTCTTGATATAATACATATGTTTTCTATTATATTTTTATAGAAACGCTTATAAATAAAGGATTTATAAATTGATTATGGAAATATTTAATTTAATATTGACTTGAATATTTAATTTATATATAATTGTTAAGTGGTAATACTTATATGGGTGTTCTCTCCTTTTTTAAATTAATTAAGGAAGGAGTGATTTTATGTCTAAGAATAATTTCTTACCTTCAGGGGGAGGTTATTATTAGATGGAGTTAGTCTTGGCTTTTGCTTGGATTACTCTAATTACTATTGTCTATATAGTCAGTAGTAGTCGTAAGAAATAAAAAAAGGGCACCCTCAGGGGGTGCTCTATGTAAATAACATGGAGAGAACACCTTTCGAATGTAGGTGTTACCCATTTTTATTATGAGTAAATTTCTCTTTCCATATACATTATATAATATATTTTAAAAAAATACAAGTTTTAATGATTTTAAATATGGACTTTACTTTAATATTTTGTTAAAATATAGATAGTAAGAGAGAAAGGGATGATACTATAAATGAAAGATATTAAAGTTATATTTATGGGTACTCCAATATTTGCTTCTATTATATTAGATGAATTGATTAAGAAATATAATGTTATAATGGTTGTTTGCCAGCCAGATAGAGAGAAAGATAGAAAGGGTAATATTATATATTCTCCATGTAAAAAGCTTGCTATAGAAAATAATATCCAGGTATTTCAACCTTTAAAGATTAGGGATGAATATCAAAAGATATTAGATATGAATCCAGATATTATTATTACTGCTGCATATGGACAGATTATTCCTGATATTGTATTAAATTATCCTAAATATGGTGCTATAAATGTACATGGATCATTATTACCAAAATTAAGAGGAGGTGCTCCTATACATCATGCTATTATTAATGGCGATAAAGAAATAGGAGTTACTATTATGTATATGGATAAAAGAATGGATGCTGGGGATATCATTAGTCAAAGAGCTATTCCTTTAACTATTGATATGAATCTTGATATAGCATATGAAAAACTAGCTATAATAGGAAGAGATTTACTTATTGAGACAATCCCTAGTATTATTAATGGTACTAATAATAGAATTCATCAAAATGAGAATGAAGTTACTTTTGGTTATAATATTACTAAGGAAGAAGAAAAAATTAATTTTGATGATACTTCAATGAATGTATATAATAAGATACGAGGTTTATCTAGTGTTCCTGGTGCTTATGCAATTATTAATAACAAAAGAATGAAAGTATATTCTTCCACTATTAGCGATATTAAGTCTAAAAATTTACCTGGAGTAATTGAGGATATTAGGAATGATGGTATATATGTTAATACTAAGGATTATATAATTAAGCTTACTGATATTAAATTAGAAGGTAAAAAGAGATGCCCAGTACATGAATTTATTAATGGTATTAAAAAAGAAGATTATATAGGAGTTAAATTTAAATGAAAGAAAATGAAAAAGTAGATAAAAAGAAACTTACCTTAAAGGAAAAATGGAATGATAAAAGAGAGAGAGCTAAAATAGAACTTCTATTATATGTTATCTTTTTTATCAGTGTAATTGTTTTTGTTAGAATTGAAAATAATACTTCTTCTAATAATAATAATATAAATGATTTAGATAATCTGTTTATATATCAAATAGAAGATAATTATTGCTATGATACTAATGTTAATATTAATGATAATAATTATGAATATATTGGTAAAGTACTTGGATATAATTCTACTATTGAAAAGAAAGAAAATAATACAGATGAATATTTTTATAAAAAGAATGATAAATATTATAAATTAGATCAAGATAATGGATATATTTTATCTAATAAGAATGATATATATGATGTTATCAACTATGATTATATGGATATTAATAATATTAAAGAATATATTAAAACTTCTAATAATGATAATGGTATATATAAAGTTAAAATTAGTGATATTATTCTTAATAGTAGTAGTTCAGATTATATTACTATTAAAATAGACAATATAAATAACACTATAGAAATTGATTATACTAATCTATTAAGAATTAATGATAATAATATTACTAAGGCTATTGTTACTATTACTTATAGTAATATTAATAAACTTAATTCTTTAGAAGAATAATTATTGATAAATATTTAAATTTATGATATTATTTATATGTAAGGTAAGAAGGGAGGCCCTCACTATGAAAAATATGCTATTTAAAAACGTTAACTCATTGTTAATTTGGGGGGGTGTAAATTCTTATAATATAATAAAATATGTAAATAATAAGGACTATGAAATAACTAATAGAAATATTAGTAATTTTTCATAGTCTTTTTTGGTGGTGAAGATATGAATAAAAAGAAGATTATAATTATATCGGCGCTTATAATCATAGTACTATTGGGGATATACTTACTTTATAATACTTTTGCTATTAATAACACAACTAATGCTAATAATACTTACACAATAAATTTAACTAATGGCAATAATACAATAGATGTTCCTAGTAAAAGTAGTAAGATAGTATATTACAAAATAAATAATACTAATAATGGTACAGTTAAGTATGGAGTAGGTTATAATAGCAGTAATATTATAGTTAAAGTATATGAAGACTCTAAAGATCCGGTAACTGGACTTATATCTAGTAATGATAATAAGTTTGTTAAATTAAAATTAATAAACAATAGTACTAGTAATGATACGGTTACTTTAAGTACAATATTTGGCTATGAAAATGGTGGTGATTTAATTGTACCTTCAGGTGTTACTCTTGTTACTCAGAAAATAAAAAAAGTTAATACGATAAAAAATGCTGAGAGTAATGTTAGTGCCACTTCTAACTTTCTTGGTACAACTTTAGTTAGAAATACTATTGAATCTATTACTATAACTAATGATAATATAGTTCCTGTTAATGCAATAGGAAGTTTTGATGTATCAAATAGTAATGACGGTAGCATAATGCTATGGTATACAAAAGGAAGTAGTGATAATTTATATAATGTATATATTGGTAGTGAAAGTGGAAAGGTATATGCTCCTAGTAATTGTTATATGTATTTTAGTAATTTAACTAATGCTATTAAAATAGATTTATCTAATTTTGATACATCTAATGTAAAAGATATGAAATATATGTTTTCAAATTGTACTTCATTAAAAAGTTTAGATTTATCAAACTTTAACACATCAAAAGTAACAAATATGCAAGATCTTTTCAGTCATTGCACATCACTTGTATATTTAAATATAGAAAATTTTAACACTTTAAACGTTACAGAAATGGGTGCGATGTTTTATTACTGTGAGTCATTTACTAGTTTAGATTTAAGCATGTTTGATACTTCAAATGTAACTAGTATGAGAAATATGTTTGGACATTGTTATGCTTTAACAAGTATAGATTTATCTAGTTTTAATACTTCAAAAGTTACGAGCATGTATCATATGTTTTTGGGATGTAACTCTTTAGAAAGTATAGATTTATCAAATTTTGATACTTTAAATGTAACTACCATGAATGCAATGTTCACTAAATGTTATGCACTTAAAGAGTTAGATTTAAGTAATTTTAATACTTCAAAAGTTACAAATATGTATAATATGTTTCAATATTGTACATCACTTACTAATCTGAATATAAGTAGTTTTGATACTTCGAATGTAACGAATATGTCTGGTATTTTTTCTTATGATAATAAACTTACTCTTATTGATATGCGAAATGTGACTTTTAGTAGTAAACTTACAGATGCTAATTCAATGTTTTATAACGCATCAAAAAATGCCACTATATATGTAAAGAGTAATACTGAAAAGCAATGGCTTAATACTAAATATAGTGATTTAAGTAATATTATAGTTACTAGTTAATTAGCAATATAAGTATTTCTGATTACTAATATAAAAATGTTAACAAATTATTAATTTGCTTGTAAATATTTATAATGATATTAAATATGCAAATAATAAGACTATGAAGAATATTTTTAGTAATATTCTTTTCTTTTTCTTTAATTTATATTATAATAAATATGAAGGAGAATATTATGATTATAACTTCAGTAAATAATGATAAAATTAAAGATATATGTAAATTAAATGAAAAGAAATATAGAGATAATACTAATACTTTTTTGATAGAAGGAGAGCATTTGGTATGTGAAGCTATATGTAGTAATTTACTTAAAGAATTAATACTTTTAGAAGGTGTTAATATACCTTTTGATGGACCTATTTTATATGTTAATGATAAGGTAATGAAAAAGATATCTTGTATGGATAGTTATCCTAAAGTTATGGGAATCTGCTACAAAAAGAAAGAAGAGAATATAGGTAATAGAGTATTAATACTTGAAGATATTCAAGATCCTGGTAATCTTGGTACTATTATTAGATCTTCTGTGGCGTTTGATGTAGATACGATTATTTTAAGTAAGAAATGTGCTGATTTATATAGTTCTAAAGTTATTAGGTCTACGCAAGGGATGATATTTTATATTAATATTATTACTCGTGATATAGAAGATACTATTAAATATTTAAAAGATAATAGTTATACTATATATGGTACTAAAGTAGATGGTGGTGTAGATATTAGGGATATTGATATACCAGGGCGTTATGCTTTAATTATAGGAAATGAAGGAAGAGGTATGAGTGATAATATTAGTAAGTTATGTGATGAGTATTTATATATTAAAATGAATGAAATGGTAGAAAGTTTAAATGCAGGAGTAGCTACTTCGATACTTTTGTATGAGATGTATAATAAGTAATATGGATTATATTAAAATTGGTAAGATTGTAAATACTCATGGTATAAAAGGGGAAGTTAGATTATTATCTAAATTTCCTTATAAGGATAAAGTCTTTGTAAAAGATATGAATATATATATAGATAAAAAATATAAAGAAGTTATTAATTCTTATCGAAAACATAAGAATTTTGATATGATTACTTTAGTAGGATATGATAATATTAATGATGTGCTTAAGTATAAGGGATTAAATGTATATGTTAATAAAGATGATATTAGGTTAGATAGTAATAAATATTTAGATGATGATATTATTGGTAGTAATGTTATATATAAGGGTATAAATGTAGGTGTGATTAAAGATATTGAAAGATATGATAAGTATAGTTTACTTGTTATATTAGGTAAGAAGGAATATTTAATTCCTTATAATGATAATTTAATTGATAATATAGATATTAATAATAAGAATGTTTATATTAAAGATATAGATGGTTTATTTGATATTTAGAATTTACAATTGTTTGATATTATATTATAATATTTAGTAGGGTGGTAATGATATATGGTAATAGATGTTTTAACTTTATTTCCTAATATGTATGATAATTTTTTAACAGAGTCTATTATTAAGAGAGCAATAGATAATGGTAAAGTTAAAGTTAATATTCATAATATTAGGGATTATACTGTTTATAATAATAATCAGGTTGATGATTATCCTTTCGGAGGGGGAGGCGGAATGGTACTTATGTGTGATCCTATCTTTAGAGCTATTGATGCTCTTAAAGATGATGATGCATTTATTATTATGATGACTCCTGGAGGAATTGTTTATAAAGAAAAAGTAGCTTATGATTTATCACAAAAGAAACATTTAATAATACTATGTGGCCACTACGAAGGATTTGATGAGAGAATTAAAACAATAGTAGATATGGAAATTTCTATCGGTGATTTTGTTTTAACTGGTGGAGAAATTCCTTCAATGGTTGTTATGGATAGTGTTATTAGACTTATTCCAGGTGTTATTAATAGTAACTCTCTTACTAGTGAAAGTTTTAATGATAATTTACTTGATTATCCTAATTATACTAAGCCAGTGGAATATAGAGGTATGAAAGTACCAGATGTACTTCTTAGTGGTCATCATGAAAATATAAATAAATATAGGCACGAAAAACAAATAGAACTTACTAAGAAGAATAGACCGGATTTATTAGGGGGAGAAGATGCGTAATTATTTTATTAATAAGGATAATAAAACAGGGGAAATTGTATATTTAGAATATGATAAGAATGGTTATAGTGTGTCTCCTAAAGCTAAGAAGAAAAATGATATAGAAGTTAATAAGATTGTTTTTGTTTCACCTGAGCTTACTAGTAAATTACTTAAGAAAAAAATAGATATAAAGATTAATAAACTTCTTAATGAGTATAATACTATAGATGATGATGAAGATGATGATAATGGTAGTAGACTTAGAGATAAACTTAAAGAAGCTGAAAGGCTTAAAATTACTATTTTAAATGAATATGGGAAGTATTTAACTGATGCTTATATTAAACTTACTTTGAAAAAGTTAGAACTTATTATTGATGGTTATCGTAGTAAGTTATATAGTTTAAGAACTAAGAAACAAAAAGAAGTATTTCTTCAAATGTTTAATCAAATAGAAGATAATGAAAAAAAGGGAAGAGGTAGATAAAATGGAATTATTAGATGGTAAAGTGGTAAAGGCTAAATTATTAGAGGATTTAAAAGAAAAAGTAGATAAACTTGATACTAAGCTTGGTCTTACTGTTATTCAAGTTGGTGATGATCCCGCTAGTAGTGTATATGTAAAGCAAAAGAATAAGATGGCTGAAAGTTTAGGATTTAATTTTAATCATATTAAATTAGATGAAAATATTAAAGAAGATGAACTTTTAAATATAATAGATGAAATGAATAATGATAATAGTGTAGATGGTATTTTAGTACAAATGCCTATTCCTAATCATTTAAATGCCAAGAAGATACAAAATGCTATATTACCTAGTAAAGATGTAGATGGATTAACTGATATTAATATGGGAAAACTAAGTCATAATGTCGATTCTTTGGTTCCTTGTACTCCTATGGGAATTATAGATTTACTTAAATATTATAATATAGATATTAGTGGTAAGAATGTTGTTATAGTAGGAAGAAGTGATTTAGTTGGTAAACCTCTTGCTTCTCTTATGATTAATCATGATGCTACTGTTACTTTATGTCATTCTAAAACTGAAAATTTGAGTTTTTATACAAGGAATGCAGATATTTTAGTGGCTGCTATAGGGAAAGCTAATTTTATTAAAAAAGAAGATGTTAAAGATGGTGCTGTAGTAGTTGATGTTGGAATTAATAGATTAGAAGATGGTAAATTACATGGTGATGTCTTCTTTGATGATGTTAAGGATAAAGTTAGTTATATTACACCAGTGCCTGGTGGTGTTGGACAAATGACTGTAGCAGAACTTGGATATAATACATATAAGGCACATTTTATTAGGGCAAAAGAAGACTAAAAATATAGTCTTCTTTACTTTTTCCTTTTTTTGTGATATTATATAGGCATTCAAAAGGGGGAATTTATAATGATATTTTATAATGAAACTGGTGAAAAGATAGATTATCATTTACTTAAAAGGATTGGTGGTGGATCTTATAGTAGGGTATATATGCTACCAAATGATAGTTGTATAAAAGTATTTAAAGAAATTGATAATGGTATTGATAAAAATAATTTAAGTTTTATTAATAATTTAAAATTAGATAATTTTTACCAGATAAATGATTTTCTTTTTGATGGTAATAATAATTTTGCTGCTTATACTATGAATTATTATAGACCTTCTAATGATTCTATACTTTTGATGCCTACTATGTATACTCTTGATAATTTGAATACTATTGGTAAATCGATTGGTGTTCTTACAGATAATCATATCTTTATCTCTGATTTACATAGTGATAATGTAATAATAGGGGATAATAATATTACAGTAATTGATACTGATATTTATGCTAAATCTTTATTCTTTGATAAAGATAAATTAGAAGTTAGAAATTATAGAGCTCTTTATTGTCTTTTTAAAATGTTATATAAAGAAGCTTTATATTGTGGTTTTAAATATTGTGATGATGATATTGATAATATTAATAATTTATTTGATTATAATAATGCTGATAATGTTAAAATACTTAGAAGATATAAGTATCCAATTGATTATATTAGAAGTGCTAGGAGATAGTAAAAGACCTCAGATGAGGTCTTTTTTTAGTTTTCTCCTTCTTCTAACATCTTGGTAATTAGTATTCCATATCCTTTTTTAGGATCATCTACTACTACGTGAGTTACTGCTCCTATTATATAGTCGTTTTGAATAATAGGACTACCACTCATTCCTTGGATAATACCTCCTGTAGCTTTAAGTAGTTTGTCATCGGTTACTTCAAATAATATATTTTTACTGGCATTATTATTGATATTTAATTTGAGAATATTGATATCAAAGGCTTCGATAGTATTATCATTTATTACGGTTAATATGGTTGCTTTACCTGTAGTTATATTTTCTTCTTTACCTACAGCATATAGTTTTTTCTTTGGTAGTTCTTTGGTATATGTACCAAAGATCCCACTGGTGGTATTTTCATTAATATTACCATATATTTCTTTATTATTGTATCTTGCATTTTTTTCTCCAGGACTACCTATACTACTTCTTGTAACACTAGTTACAGTGGAACTATATATTTTTCCATCTTTTATTTCTAATTTTTGACCAGTATTTTTTTCTATTATTTCATGACCTAAAGCACCAAATAACTTGGTATTTGGATCAATATAGGTTAATGTACCAACGCCGGTGATACTATCTTTTACATATAGTCCTGTCTTATATACGTTATTATCACTTTTTATTAAATTTAGTGTCGTAGTTAATTCTTTGTTTCCTCTTTGATAGGTTATATTTATTTTTTCTTTGTCATTAGATGTTTCTATTACATTTAACATATCTTCAATATTAGTAATGTTATTATCATTTATTTTGATAATTTTATCACCGTTTAATAATCCTGCTTCTTTAGCGGGATTTGTATTATTTACTTCATAGGAACCCACTATTATGACACCTTTGGAATTTAATTCAATACCGATATTTTCACCACCTGCTATTATATAATCTGAATAAGCTTTAACGTAATATGGAATAATAGTTAATGAAAGAAGAAGAATAAAGAAACTGTTTTTTATTTTTTTAAAAAACATAAAATAACATCTCCTTTAATTAATTTTCACAGACTACATTATTATTATTTACATTAATGATAAAAGTATATAAGTGAAATATTGGTAACTGCTAAAGCCTTGACAAATAAGGACTTTTGATGTATTATATTATAGCAAAAAGGAGATGATAGGATGAATAAAAGTTTTTTTGATAAACAAGTTAAATTAGCTTATGATAATTATAATTATTTCTTTATGAAAATGATTGTTAAAATTTTACAAATTTCTTTAAAGTTAGCTACTGTTTTATTAATAAGTGAAATATTTAATTATACTTTTGTTAATGTTATAGCTCTTATTTATACTATTATTTCTATTTATAGTATGTATGAAACTATTTGTAATTATAAGTATATTATTATGGATATTAAGAATACACTTGGATATGATAATATTTCTTTTGAAGTTGATTTGAATTTTATTAGTAATAATATTTTTAAGGGACTTGTAAATTATGGAAAATAATTTTTTTGTAGGAAATGTAGTTCATAAAAATAAAAAGGGGAATAATTTGTATAGTGAGAAGATAGTTTTATATACTTGTGATAATGTTTACTTTATTGATTTGCTTACGGATAATACTTATACTACTAATAGTGAAAATAGGGATTATGTTGTTTATGATTCTTTGGTTCCTACTAATAGTGAGGAATTTAGGATTGATTATGATTATTTGCTTATTAAACATAATGATGGTAATAATAATAAAATTAAAAGAAAAAGATTTTTATTTAAAAAATAAAAAAATTAATTACTAGATATTCTAGTAATTTTTTTCATATAGTTTAATAGGTGATATGATGAATAATACCATGTTTGCTTTTGTTTTAACTTTTTTGGCTGGTTTTTCTACTATGATTGGTACGATTATTATTTTTATTTCTAAGAGTAATCCTAAAAAGATAGTTTTAGCATCTTTATCTTTTGCTGCAGGAGTTATGATTACGGTTTCTATAACGGATTTAATACCTGAATCTTTATCCTTACTTAGAGATATGTTATCTGGTACTAGGGCTATGCTTTTGTGTTTTCTGGGAATTATTTTGGGGGTTATTATTTCTATGCTTATTGATTATTATTTACCTTCTAATAAGCTAGATGGGGCTAAAGATAAATCTTTGTATAAGGTTGGTATAATATCTATGCTTGCTATTATACTTCATAATATTCCTGAAGGTATTGCTACTTTTGTAGCTACTAGTAGTGATACTTTGCTTGGTGTATCTCTTGCTATTGCTATAGCTATGCATAATATTCCTGAAGGTATAAGTATATCTGTACCGATATATTATTCTACTAATAGTAAAAAGAAGGCTATTATATATACTTTGGTGTCAGCATTATCTGAACCATTTGGGGCTTTGATAGCTTTTATATTTTTGAGAAATATTATTAATGATATAATACTTGGTATATTATTTGCTATAATAGCAGGAATTATGTTACAAATTGCTTTTTGTGAACTTATTCCTACCGCTAGAAGATATAATAATAAAAAATATTTATTTATTTTCTTTTTAGTGGGAGTTATCTTTATGTTATTTAAATTTATTATTTAAAAATGATATAAAGTGTGTTATACTATTTACAGTGGTGATAGTTATGAACGTTTATAATGATTTTCCTAAGAATATGTTATTTGATAAGGAATTAAATGAAGAAGAATTGGAACTTATTAAAAGTGAATATAAAAAGTTACAATCTATTAATAAGATGAAATTAGATAGTAATAGTTATCAATTATATTTGGATAAGAATAATGATGTTTATTTTCCAAAAGGAACTTTAATTTATGGTACTAATGCTAATTTAGATAATATTAAATTTATAAGTAATAATGGTATTTTAGCTTCTGAATTTAATGGTACTACTAATAACTATGGTACTTATTATTCTTCTTTATTCTATAAAACTGATAGGGATATTTTACTTAAGGAATATGTTAATGATATTGATGATGATAATATGCCTTTTAATAATTGTAATGAGAAGATTGCCTTTATTGTTAATCCTACTAGTAAGATTGGTGGACTTCTATATTATGATTTACTTGATACTAAGTTTGATAATAATCCTATTGTAAGAAATATTATTGATCCTTTGGTTAAGAATGATTTGTGCAAGAAAAGAAATGAACTATCTTTAATATTGGTTGGTGTACCCGCTAATAGTATTAGTGGTATAGTACTTGGAGATAAACTAATTATAGATAAAGATATTGTAGATAAAATTAAGAGGTTATTTCCTAATGCTTATATTATTAATAGGAGAGGTATTATTATTAGAGATAGATCGAATATTATTAAGATAGATGATTTTGATGATATGGCTTATAACTATACTAAAACAATTGTTAGTAATGAACTTCTTGATATAGAAAATGTTAAATTGAGAAAAGAAATTAAAAATATTATTAGTATTCTTAAGAAAAATACTTCTTATTTTGAGCAAGCTAAAATATTTACTTCTTTAGGTTATAAATTGCCTAAAGGTCTTAGTAGTAAGCTTTCTATAGAAGAAGCTAAGGCGTTAAAAGAAATTAAACATTAATTTGGAGATTATAGCTCCAAATTTTTTTCTAATGACTATGGCATTAGAAAACGGCGAACAATGGAATGTGAGACGAATAATATATAATTATTTATAAAAAGGGATGACAAACTCTTTTTTTTCTGATATACTTAGATAGTAGAGTAGGAGGATAAGATGAAAGAAACTTTAATATGTAGTTTAGATAAACATAATATTTACTATTTAAGTGATGCTAATTGTAGTTTTTATATATTAACTCCTTATAAAGAATTTAATGAAACGAATATTTCTATTAGGTTAAAGAGTAATTATCAGAGTTATGATTTAAGTCGTAATTCTATAGATAATGTTACTAATGAACTTATTAATTATTATAAAAATATTGATAATTATAATATTACACTTATTTTACCTGTGTTTTATGATGATTTACTTCTTAGAATTAGGACAGTTGATGATATGGATATATATCATAAGATGGATAAATATTTGGGTTATATGTTTAATAATGCTTATAAGTTTTTGACTAGTAATAATATTAAGGTTAATAGTAATATATATGTTATTAATAATGATTCTTTTAAGAGATTTACTAATTGGTTTGTTTCTAGATATAATAATCGTATTGAGTATAAAACGATAGTTGATTTAGTAAGGCAAAGTGGTAATTATAGTAGTTATAATATGGTTGAAACCCCAAGTATTAATTTTGTGGTAGGAAAGAATAGTGAGCCTAAAATTGAAAAGACAGTTGAAATAGAATCTGAAACTTTTGATAGTTATGCTAAAGATGTTCAGGAGAATGAACCAAAAAAAATTCCTATTGAAGCAAGAAAAGAAAGCTCGGGATTTGTATCTTATATTTTATTAGGAGCTATTACTTTTATTGTGTCAATGGCTATGTTATATTTATTTGTTAAATAAAAAAAGATATTAGTTGAAAAATACTAATATCTTTTTTAACGTAATATATAAGAAAGTATAGCGGTTATTGGAAAAGATAAGGCTACGAATAACATTACGTAAGCGAATATTTTTCTTCCATTAATTTTCTTTTTCTTTTTATTTTTGCTCATTATTACACCTCTATTAATATTATACTAAAAATATGGTATATTTTCAATACTTAATAAATATACTTAAGTGGTGATAATGAATGAATAAGAAAATTAATAATGGACTTGCTATTATACTTCCTAATAAAAGAATTAATTTATTTGCTATATTTATATTAATACTTGGTATTATTTCTGGTTCTATTTTTTTGATTGTACTTAAAGATAATGATAAGAATATGATTGTTGAACAATTTAATACTTTTATTAAAAATGTTAATGAGAATAATATTAATAATTCTTATGCTTTTAGAAATGCTTTATATGAAAATTATATATTTATTATTTTGGTATGGTTACTTGGTAGTTCTATTATTGGTATTATTGTTAATATATTTTTGGTATATTTTAAGGGATTTATATATGGCTTTAGTCTTAGTAGCTGCTACTGGGTATTTAAATATAAGGGATTAATACTTGGTTTTATATATGCTTTTCCTACTATTATTATTAACTTGATAGTTGTTTTAATTCTTTTGGTATATTCTATATTGTTTACTAGTTATTTATGGAAGGTTATTTTTGCTAAGGATAGGAATACTGGTATTAAGAGGTTTTTGAAAAAGTATTTATTTGTTTTACTTATTTGTTTGGTATTGGGGCTTGTTTCTTCTTTCTTAGAAGCTTATCTTGTTCCTTCCATGATTAAACTAGTTATAAAACTATTTATTTAATGTTATTTTTATGGTATAATTAGCTAGAGATGAGGGATTTTATGAAAACTGTAGTAATTGGTATGTCTGGTGGTGTTGATAGTTCTGTAGCCGCTATTAAACTTAAAAATGATGGATATAATGTTATTGGTCTTTTTATGCGTAATTGGGATAGTACTATTAATAATGATTATTTGGGTAATCCTAACTTGGATAATAATATTTGTCCACAGGAGAAGGATTATAATGATGCTTTAGAGGTATGTAAAAAGATTGGTATTCCGTTAAAGAGAGTGGATTTTGTTCGTGAATATTGGGATTTTGTTTTTACTTATTTTTTAGATGAACTTAAGAAAGGTAGAACTCCTAATCCTGATGTTATGTGTAATAAATATATTAAATTTGATTTGTTTTATAAGAAAGCTAAAGAGTTAAATGCTGATTATATTGCTACTGGTCATTATGCTAGACTTATTGATGGTAAACTTGCTAAGGCAGTTGATACTAATAAGGATCAATCTTACTTTTTAGCATATGTTAATAGAGATGTATTTCGTGATGTTCTTTTTCCTTTAGGGGAAATAACTAAACCTGAGGTTAGAAAGATAGCTCATGAATATGGTCTTATTACCGCTGAAAAGAAAGATTCTACTGGTATTTGTTTTATTGGTGAAAGAAACTTTACAAAGTTTTTGGAGAATTATTTGCCTAATATACCTGGTGATATTGTAAATATTGATACTGGGGAGATTCTTGGCAAACATATTGGCCTTATGTATTATACAATTGGTCAAAGAAGAGGACTTAATCTTGGTGGTACTAAAGATAGATGTTTTGTTGTTAAAAAGGATTTGGATAAGAATATTCTTTATGTAGCAATAGGGGATGAAAATAAGTATTTATATTCTACATCATGTATAATCGAAGATTTTAATTTTTTAACTGATGAAAGACCAAATAAATGTAAATGCAAATTTAGATATCGTCAACCTGATGTGAATACTAAAGTTGAATATTTGGATAATAATATGCTTAAGCTTGATTATGTTAGAACTAAGGCAGTTACTGAGGGACAAGTATGTGTTCTTTATGATGGCAATATCTGCTTAGGAGGGGGAATTATTAAAGAAGTAAAGGAAAATAATTAACAATTTTTCTTTTTTTATTTTGGAAGTAAATTTTACTATTTACATTTTTACCTTGACATAAAATTAGTATACATGGTAAAATATATATAGGAGGTTAGCTAAAATGAATGTTGTTGAAAAAGTTAATCAAATATTAAAACAAGCAAATATTTCAAAAGTTAATTTAGCTAAGTATTTAGGTGTATCTAGACAAATGATTTACAATTATTTTGATGGTGAGGATTTGTCAAAACTTCCTAATGACAAGTGTCAACTATTATATGAATTACTTGATGTTAAGTCTAGTGAAGAAATATTAGACTTAAAAGCAGATAGTGATTATTTACAAAAAGTTAGTAATAAAATGTTTAGTACTAAGAAGAATACATCTAAAAAAGAAGAAGTTATTGAGCTTTATGGTCTCGATAAAGAAGAGGTTAATTTAATAAGTGATATTAGTTTAATGCTTAAGAATATAATTTTAGATAATAAGAGTAGAGAAGGGGAGGCTATTGAAACTGTTAGATATGTATATAATTTTATTCAGAATTTAAGTACTAATAAAGAGCTTAAATATGTACTTGGATATTTCTCAAAGAATTTTGGTTATACTGATCCTAATAAATTTGTTTTTGATGAGAATAATCAATATGTATTTGAAAGTATTATGTATTCTGCGATGACTTTATATTCTAATGGTGGTGCTTCTAGAAGTAGACTTACTGAATCTCATAAAAAATGGGAAGCAATGCTTGCTTCTAAAAAAGAAGAAAAACTTAGTCGTACTCAGGAATTAAATACCGCTAAAATAAGAGCATTAAGAGAACTTGGTTATAATGAGATTGATAAGAATAATGCTAGTGAAGTTTTATCGAAAATAGCGGAAATTATGTCACAAAATTTTTAATACTATCCCCCTACTTTGATTTTTAAATTTAAATAGGGAAGATGATATATAATTTTATTAAATATATATAACTATATTATAGGAGGATTCATGAGAACAAAACTAACTGAATTACTAAATATCGAATACCCTATCATCCAAGGTGCTATGGCTTGGGTATCTGAACACAAATTAGTTGCTGCCGTTGCTAATGCAGGTGCAACAGGTGTTATCGCCCTTGGTGGCCGCGATGCTGAATGGACTCGTAATGAAATTCGTGCATGTAAAGAATTAACAGATAAACCTTTCGGTGTTAACCTTATGTTAATGGCACCTAATAAAGATGAGTTAGTAAATGTTATTATCGAAGAAAAACCTGCATTTGTAACACTCGGTGCTGGTAATCCTGTACCATATATCAAACCGCTCCAAGAGGCTGGTATTAAGGTTATCCCTGTAGTACCTTCCCTTAAATTGGCTAAACGTATCGAAGAAGCAGGTGCTGATGCGATGATCGTAGAAGGTATGGAAGCTGGCGGTCACATCGGTTCTCAAACGACAATGTCTTTGATGGAAAACATTCTACCAGAAATCACTATTCCTGTTGTTGTGGCTGGTTCCATCGTTGATGGTCGTGGTTTGGCAGCAGCTTTATTGATGGGTGCTGAAGGTG
>OLRO01000687.1_pt1 | contig 23551 bp, 10 predicted proteins | sample 1673131 | NCBI WGS metagenome assembly OLRO01 (sample SAMEA3136757, study PRJEB25190) | human gut metagenome | biome: human gut; feature: human-associated habitat; material: faeces | place: Austria | collected 2013 | reverse complement strand
TCAAGTCAGCCAAATCCTGTACGAGGTCGGCACGGAGACCATTCCAGTTGTCCTCAGGAAAGAGAGAGATATGGTCGAGATCTACGCTCTCAGAACCCTTCTCCAGATAAACACGCATCAAACCCTTGGCATCGGTCTGAGGAGAAGTAAGGGTAGCAGTAAGCTTCTGCCATTTATTATTGGTGATGTTGATGACCTGCTTGGCAATCACATCATTCTTTGAATTGACGAGTTCTACGCGAATCTTGCCCTGCTTGCCATCGATGAGATGAAGACGGCCATATACGGTGAAATCGTACTTCATATCCTTCTTCAAGCCCATGCCGAAGAAGCCACGGTTCTCAAGACCAGTCTGCTTCTCACGTGCGCCTGCGCTCTCAAGTGTTACATAATGAGGATTGCGGTCGAAGGCTGGCTTCACGTCGCTGAGGGTTACATTTCCGAATGTATTCCATCCCATCAGGCGCTGTGGGAATTCGAAGGAACGGTTCTCTACCATCTCTGCATAGAGTCCACCATCGGCACCGAAGTTGATATCCTCGAAGAAGATACCATACATGGTAGGCTGGATTTCTGCTCCAGGCTTGTTGGCCTGAACAGTAAACTGATGCTGTGCGAAAGCTCCGAGTGAAGACATCGCCAGCAATGCTGCTGCGAAAAATTTTGCTTTTCTCATATTGTTCGTTATTTTATTTTTTAGGTCTGTACTTACACCTTATTAAATATAGGTGGTGCAGTAATTTGCTGCAAAGATTACACAAACGAGCGCAATGAAAGCTTGCTTTCAAATTGCCGAGTGCAGTAAATCTTCTGCAAAGATAAAAAAATCCACCCCGAATGAGGTGGATTTTCTGTTTAAATATATTGGATTTTCGTATAAATCCCTGCTTTTCTACTATTTATCTAATGGAATGAGCACGAAAGTGAAGTTCTTATCGCCATAATGGAGGCGATATTTCTCCAATGGCCATGCACCCCAAGAGTTCTCACCAGCCACACCAGAATGCTCTGCATCGAGGAAGAGATTGGTGAATTTTGACTTCTTCAGATTGAAACTGTGGCGCTGATCCTTGTCATCACCATCATCCAGTTCTTCGGTATCGAAGTGGATGGCGGAAGCATAGAACGGCTTGCAGCTCTTCACCTTGAATCCGAAGCCGGAAGCATCGGTCTGGTTCCACCAGCGCATATCGCCCTTGGTTCCACTCTCCTGTGGACGGATGTATGGGAAGTACTGGTTGTCGGCATCATCGCTGTAGATTCCGATGCGCATGCAGTCCTCACGGTCTGAATAGTTCTCGATAGGACCACGGCCGTAATACTGGCTCTTGTCCATATCGTATGGCAACTGCATCAGCATACCGAAACGGAACAGATCGCTGACCTTGGCATCATCAGAAGCATCAAACTCCTGGCTTACCTTCATCGCACCGGTGTTAGGCATGATGAGATAATCGATTTCCAGCTCACCCTTCACCTCTGGCATCTCATAGGTTGCACAGATGCTGATGGTGTTTGCCTTCTTATCCTTTTCAACAGCTACACCCTTCAGGTTCATGACAGGGTTCTTCCAAACCTGGAACTTCTTCTGCAGGCCGGCACCGAAATCATTATCGGTAGGAGCACGCCAGAAGTTTGGCTTCAGGGTACCGCCCTCGCCGAGGAGCGACTTGCTACGATAGGTATATTCAGAGATGAGACCGGTGGTACGGTTCACCTTCACGGTCAGATCAGGAGTAGTAACGGTGATATCCTGCTCGCCCTTCTTGTCGATGAGCTTAGCCTTCACCTTCTTGCCGTTCTGAGCCTTAGCCATGTTGTCTGCACAATGACCGCAGCACTTCTTCTCCTTCACTGCCAGCTGGGCATAAGCCACAATCTGACCAGCCTCCATCAGAGGTTCAGCCTTCTTCAGACGGAAATCGATGTTGAGGAACACCTCCTTGCCCTTTACCTTAGAAAGGTCATAAGGGATGGTGAAGTTCTTGGTCTGCTGGGCAGCCACATCGATATCAGCGATGGTACCGTTCTGAGTCTCCACGCCATCCTCAATGAGGCTCCATGCCAAGGCATAGTTGCTCAAATTGCGGAAGAAGTTCTCATTGTATACACTTACTTCGCCCTTCTCTGCATTCACCATCTTAGCCCAGATGTTCTGATACTGGTAGGCTACCTCGTAGGCATGAGGATTGAGCTGACGGTCAGGACCGATGATACCATTGCAGTTGAAGTTGTTGTCGCTAGGGTCGTAATTGTTGTAATCGCCACCGTAGCAATATTCTATCTTGCGGAGCTCTTCATTGCTCATCTTCTCAGGATTCTTGATGGTCATCGGCTTCAATACCTTGCGGTGCAAGCCCTGGTCAACGAAATCCCAGTCGAAACCACCCTGGAGGATAGGATACTTGCGAATCAGAGCCCAGTAATCCTTCAGGTTACCGCCTGAGTTACCCATGGTATGGTTGTACTCGCACTGGATGAGCGGCATCGGACTGTTAGGGTCCTTCGCATACTTTTCGCAAGCACTTACAGGATAGTACATAGGGCAGAAGATATCGGTACCCTCGCCTCTGCGAGCCTGCTCATACTGAACCGGACGGCTCTGGTCCTGGCTCTTGATCCACTTGTAAGCCTGCAGGAAGTTATCGCCCATCACAGTCTCATTACCCATACTCCAGGTTACGACACTAGGATGATTGAAGTACATGGAAACATTGTGCTGGTTGCGCTCCATAATCTGCTTGGCAAACATCGGTTTCTTGGCAGCTGCATCATCGCCATACTGGAAACCGTGACTCTCCTGGTTAGCCTCAGCTACCACATAGATACCATACTCATCGCAGAGCTCGTACCAGCGTGGATCATCAGGATAGTGGCAGGTACGGACAGCGTTGATATTCAGGCGCTTCATAATCTTGATGTCCTGAATCATGCGCTCCATGCTCAATACATAACCTCCGTCAGGGTCCATCTCATGACGGTTGGCACCCTTGATGAGCACAGGCTGACCGTTGACAAGGAACTGCTTGTTCTTGATTTCCACCTTGCGGAAACCTACCTTGACAGGAGTCATGCTAGCCGCCTTCATAGCGTCCTTCTTCTGAGCACCCATCAGGGAAACCTGCAGGGTATATAAATAAGGTGTCTCAGCACTCCACTTGTGTGGATTCTCTACGTTCATCGTAATGTTGGCTGTTCCATTCTTTGCCAATCCTGTAGCTGTAGCCACCTGCTTGCCCTCTTTGTCGAAGAGGATGAAGTTCAGCTTGCCGTTACCCTTTACCTTGGTAGAGATATTGAGCACACCATCCTTGTAGTTGTTTACAAGGTCAGGAGTAACACGGATATCCTCCAGCTGCAACTTGGCATCGCGGGCAAAGAGATAGCTTTCACGAGCCACACCACTCAAGCGCCAGAAGTCCTGATCCTCATCCCAGGAGCCATCGCACCAGCGGAAGGTCTGGAAGGCAATCAGATTCTTGCCCTTCTTCAGATAAGGAGTGATGTCAAACTCGGCAGCTACCTTGCTATCCTCTGCATAACCGGCAAACTTGCCGTTTACATAGAGATAGATGTTGGAAGTTACGCTACCGAAATGAGCTACAACCTGCTTGCCATCCCAGTTGGCAGGGATGTCGATGATACGGCGGTAAGAACCTACATGGTTATCCTTGGTAGGAACTGCTGGTGGCTGCTGGTCGAAATGGCCGCGCCAGCCGAAGCCTACGTTCACATACTCCGGATCACCGAATCCGTTCATCTCCCAGTTGCCTGGAACATTCATGGTCTTCCATTTGGAGTCATCCAGATCTTCCTTGTAGAAGTCAGTAGGACGCTGGTCGGCATTAGCCACCCAGTTGAACTTCCAGGTTCCGTCGAGCGAAAGGAAATACTTGCTTTCCGTCTTGTTCATGTGCAGGATATCCTTGCTCACGATCTTACCGTCTTTCTCAGAAACCCAGTCATCTGCCGGATAGGTGAAGAAATTGGTGTGCAACGGAAAACGATTGATGGCATTCACCTGAAGGTCGTGCCATTCTGTGTAAGTTGGCTGCTGGATGGTCGTCTTATTCAACGACTTAATGGCTGCCTTCGGTTTGGTTGCACCGAAGGTTGCCATAGCCAATCCTGCCAAACTTAATGTAACGAACAGTCTCTGTTTCATGTTTGTCAGTTATTAATATATCAGATTGAATTTACACCTTATTATATATAGGGCTATTCTATACCTTATTATATATAGGCATCTTACTTGATGGCAAGATACTTATCATATTCGCAGGCTGTAAGAAGCACAGCGCCTACACCGAAGTTTGCCTGAGAGTTGGCATCTACGGTCTGTCCTGGGATGGCTCTTTCGCCGATAGGCTGAACATAACCCACCTTGCCATCTGCCTGAACGGCTGTCTCTGTGAGATAAGTCCAGGCACGGTCGATGACCTTCTTGTACTCCTTCTTGCTGAGATAACCATTGTTTACTCCCCAAAGCATACCATAGGTAAAGAAGGCTGTACCACTGGTCTCAGGACCTGGAGCGTGCTCTGGGTCCATCATCGAACGGGTCCAGTAACCTTCCGGCTGCTGGATTTCAGCTACCGCCTTAGCCAGTTTCTGGAATTTATCTACGAAGAACTGATAGTGCTTGTAGTCCTTCGGCATGTCCTGCAGCACCTTTGCCAAGCCAGCGAGAACCCAGCCATCACCACGTGCCCAAAAGTCTTTCTTTCCGTTGGCACTCTTGTGCTTTGGATAAACGTACTTGCCATCACGGAAGTAGAGGTTGGTCTCCTTGTCGAGCATAATCTCATCGGTGGTGAGGAGATTATCGTAAAGCTTGTCGAGATACTTGGTATCGCCGGTCAGCTTATACATCTTGGTCATCACAGGCATCACCATATAGAGGGCATCGCTCCACCACCAGTAATCTGTTGGCTGAGAATAAGCCTCGTAGTGCATCACCTCCTTGGCACGCTTCACCATATATTCTGATGCTGCAGCATTTCCCTTGGCAGCCTCGATGTTATAGAGGTCGATGTAGGTCTGGAAGCAGATCTGCCAGTCGCCGAAGAGTACGTGCTGCTTTCCTTCGCCGTATGGTTTGTACTTCCACTTGGCAGGATTAGCCTCTGTAGCACCCGTCCAGTCGTTGTGTTCAGCCCATCGGATGGAGTAATCGAGCATCTTCTGGTCCTTGAGCATCTTATATACCTCCATGTTTCCGGTATGATAAGCGGCATTATCCCAGAAGGCACGAACCTCAGGCTTGTTGTTAGCCTGCCAGTAGTTATTCACTTTGGTGATGAGTTCCACCACCTGTTCATGATCCCATTTTTTGGAAGCCTTCACTTCCTTCTTATTCTGTTTCTTGACCTTAGCGGTCTTCTTGGCTGGCTGTGCTGCATTCAAAGGCAAAGCCAAGGCTGCAGCTGCCAACATCATCATTATCCTATTCATTGTTTTTAATGTTGAGTGTTGAGTGTTGAATGTTGAGTGTTGAATGTTGAGTGTTCTGTGCTTGATGTTTTATTTAACGCTATACTTTGAGCAAGCAAGTCAACATTCAACACTCAACATTCAACATTCAAATGAAAAAATTACCACTTGTCCTTGGTAACGATATCGTCCTTCCACTGGTAATCCTTAGGGAACTGCTGGTTGTTCCATGCCTTCACCTGAGTCCAAGGCTGTGCTGCATCGGTCCAGAAAGGATGGTCGGCAGGCAAACCGAGAGGCATAAAGGCGAGGGTTGTCATATAGAGCGAGCCGTTATTGGTGTACCAGTCGGCAACGTTCTTCTGACTGTTTCCACAGAAACCGATAGAGAGATAACCCTTCTCGTTGAAGTTGTTCTCCTTATCGAACATGCGATGGAGCACCTTGGTAAGCGCTGCACGCACCTGACCGTTGCTCAAATCACTAGGCAACGTCTGATACCATGCCATCAGAGCCAGCGGCTGCATCGTAGCCATACGGTAAGGAATACTTCTTCCGAAAGCTGGGAAGGTTCCCTCTGGAGAGATGAATCTTTCGAGAATGATGCTGTACTTCTGGCAGCGTCTCAACTCTCTATCGTAGTATTTCTGATAGTCGAGACGGGAATTCACCTTGGCATCTACCATCGCCTGGAGAGTTTCCAGATACATTGGATGGAACACATAGCTGCTGTAGTAATCGAAGGCGAACGAAGGACCATCAGCATACCAGCCATCACCCACATACCACTCCTCTACCTTGCGGCAGGCAGAATTGACGCGATATTCATCGAAATCGCCACCCGCCTTCGCCATGAAGCTCTCGATGGTTGAAGAGAAGAGCAACCAGTTGGTATAAGGAGGGTCGATGTGGCGGAGCTTGGCAAACTCTGCGAGATAACGCTTCTTGGTCACCTCGTCGAGAGGCTTCCAGAGGGTATCGTAGGCACGGAGGAAACTCTCAGCGATATAGGCTGCATCTACCAGGTTCTGACCACCGATACCCCAGCAGAGATAGTCAGGACTCTGAGGGTCTACGGCATTCTTATAGGAAGCCAATGCCCATTCACGCAGCTGCTTGCGCTGCTTGCCTTCGGCAGTAGCATCATCAGGAAGGGTGAGCCATGGAGCCACACCTGCCATCAGTCTGCCGAAGCACTCCATATAGAGCACCTTCTTGTTACGGTTGTCGAAGCTAGGACTGAACTCAGTCTGCATGTTCTTCTGCAACTCGCCCTTAGCCATGTTTTCCAGCACAGGCTGCGCCATCTTGTAGGCAAGCGAGCACCAATATTGGCGGTCGCTCTGCTGTATAGTCTTTTTCTTGGCAGAAATTCCCATGAAAGGAACCAGCGCCAAGACGAGAGTCATCATGATATTTCTATATATATAATTCATAGATAGTTGTGAGTTTGATATTGTTTGTTATTTTTGATATTTTGAATGCAAGTTGTAAGTTACTGATTACTTCAGCTAAGCAACTGCAAAGATATGTATAATTAATTAGAAACAAGCAGAGCGACCGTATTTTTTATTGTTTTTTCAACACTGGTGCACCGTTTTCCCAAGAAATTGGTACCCACAAGTGTCTACTGTCACTCAAGTGTTTAGGATTCCACATGTCTGCCATGAATACATAGTCGGCACCATGGAACATTTTCTTCTGTGCTGCAGTTTCTACCTTATATATAAAGGTACCCTGTCCGCCGAAGGTCTTGTTGGCACCCTCACCACGGCATGGATTAGGCAGCTGTTCCCAAGGACCATAGATATTCTTCGCCTTGAACATGCGGGCTGCATTAGGCGCCCAACCGGTACATCCGCTGGTAATCATCCAGTAGATGCCATCCTGCTTGAAGATGGTAGGAGCCTCATTCTGTCCACCTGCTGCCACACGAACATAGCTGCCGTTGTGCTGCATGTAGTCATCCGTCAACTGTGCGATTTGGAGCGTTAAGTTATCCTCAGAAGAATAGATATGGTAAGCCTTTCCATCATCGTCGATGAAGATGGTCATATCTCTTGACATTTGTCCTCCCTCGAAATCTCTCATCCAGAACATGCCGCGCTCTATCTGTTTGCGCCACTCCGGAGTCCACCATTTCTTCAGCTCCGGGAAGAGAAGCTGATGCTTGAGGTCGGTGGTATCTGGCTTGGCAAATCCTACAGGATAGATACCCGGATTCACTCTGCCTGAGCGGATGAACTTGAAAGGTCCGAAAGGAGTATCGCTGGTTGCCACGGCATAGCGGGCAGCACCATAACCCCTACCCTTCAACTCGAGATGGAACCACATCACGAACTTCTTGGTCTTCTGGTTGTAGAGAACCTTAGGACGCTCGATGATGCAACCACCCTCGATATCGCAGCCTGCTTCGTTGGATACAGGGAGTACCAATCCATGATTCTTCCAGCTCTTGAGATCCTTGGAAGTGAAGCAACTTACGCCGAGAGAGCTGTAAGGCTTGCCATCCTGCGAGCGGCTTTCGCCATACCAATAGTAGGTACCTTTGTAGTTGAAGATGTTGCCACCGTGCGCATTGATATGCTTGCCGGTATTGTCTTTCCACACGCCTCCGTCCATCGGAGCCTGTGCCATTGTTAGAAGACAAGACATCATCCACAACATGATAAATACGAATAGTTTATTCATTTTGCTGATGTTATTATTAAGTTAGTGAATACGCCAATTGTTGCAGTCGTTTGTCGGGTGCAAAGTTAGAGAATATCATCAACTTCATAGTTCAATTATCGGTAAAATAAGGACGCAAATTGAGATAAAAGGGCTGAAAACAGTCAAAAATGACTATTGCAACCCTCTCATCATCTACTTAACCAAAATATCAATCTTAATCCTTATCTTCATTCTTATTCATTCTCCGGGTCATAAACCACCTTGTTGGCTTCGAATACTGCAAGCTCTGCGAGGTTGAAGTACTTATTGTCGCCGAAGGTCTTGGTAACAACCAGACGGAGATGGGTGAACGATTTGCCGGCATCGATACCCTCAGAGGTATATTCAGCCTGGCTGGCAGAAGGAAGACCAGAGAGGATTTCCTTGATGCCCTCCCACTTCTCTCCATCATTGCTGATCTGGATATCGAGATTTTCAGGACCTACCTGAGAACCGTTACGGTTGCGATACCAGAACATGAATACTTGATGAGCCTCCTTGAAGTCTATCTGGATATACTGAGGAAGAGGCTTCTGAGGAGATGACCAGCGGGTATGGAAGAAACTGTTATAGTTGCCATCCACCAGGTTCTTGATAGGCCCCTCAGAAGGTTCCTGATCATCGGTACTCAACATGTCTGCTGTGACATTTATCTTATCACCCTTTGTATAGGTAACGGTAGCAGGGAGCAGCCCCGACTGAGCCTTTACCTGCATAGGAGCACCCGCCTCGTTCTTGTCGTTGAATGCCTGGAAGGTGAAGGTATAATCACCATACTTCTTCAAAGTATTCTCGATGAGGAGCGTACGGGTATGGATAGAAACCACATTGGTTACGTTCTCCTGATTAGCTGGATTCACATACGAAATCTTCATATATGAGAAGGTGGAATCGGCAGGAACAGTCCAGTTCAGGCGGATGGCACCAGGAAGAGCCTCGGATGTAACAGCAGAAGCATCAATAGTCTTTGGAGCTCCTGTATAACCCTGATATTCGAAATCGGTGATATTGCTATCACAGGAAGCCAAGGCTGCCATTCCAACTAATGCACTAAATATATATTTAATTGCTTTCATTGTTTTGTCATTATTAAATTAAACATTACTCCCAACCTGGGTTCTGCTTGAATTCAGGGTTAGTATGCTTCAGGAGCTCACTCTTGGAGATTGGGAAGAAATACATCTTGTCGTTCCAACCACGGTTCACCACCTTGCGAGTGTAGTTGAAGCTACCATCCTCGTTCTTGGTAATCTTCATCTCTGTGATAGTAGCGAGCTTGTTGCCTTCCTTCCAGCGACGAACATCATAGAAGCGATGATCCTCGAAAGCCAACTCTACCATGCGCTCGTTCTCATACTTCTTCCAGAACTCGTCGTTGCTCAAGCCCTCTGCCAACTCAGGCATCTTTACATCCTCACGATTGCGGATTACGTTGACTGCCTCACGAGCAGACATTGGGAGGTCGGCACTGACTGCATCGGCACTACCGAGATACTTGAACACAGCCTCAGCATAGTCGAGATAGAACTCACCCAAGCGGAAGACCACCCAAGCATGAGGAGTAGAAGTTGAGTTGACTGAAGAGATGTTGACATTGCCATCGCAATACTTCTTCAGGTAATAACCTGTAGGAGTAGCACCTACGATAGGTTCACCATTCTTGCCACCATAGTAGGTCTCCAAGGCATCGCCATTGTAAGAAGGCCACTTCTTCTCACCGTTCACGGCGATAGTCATGCCGAAACGTGGGTCGCGGTTGGCGTATGGATTCTGGGCATCATAACCACTACCCTCCTCGTTCCAAAGCTTACCGTTCTTCATCTCGTAAGCATCTACGAGTGTCTGGGTTGGGCAGTTGCCACCATTACCATTCTCCAAGCCACGTGGATAGTTATCGTACTCGAAAGCATTCATAGCACCCATACGGATAGCGTAGATGAGCTCCTTTGCCTGCCAGTTGTTGGAACCCCACAGGTCTGAATACTTACCGAGCTGCACACCATTTGCCAAACAAGCATCGATAACAGCTTTGCTAGCAAGAGCAGCCTGATGGTAAAGTTCTTTGTCATCATTGGTATTGAAGAGAGGACTTGCCTCATAAAGCAAGGTACGAGCCTTCAAAGCCAAGACAGCAAGTTTGCCTACGCGTCCCGTCTCGTTAGCAGCAGCATCATCACCCAACTTAGAGTAATCCACAGGCAACTTGTCTGCAATCGCATCACATTCCTTTACAACGAAGTCCAATACCTCTTTGGCAGGAGTACGAGGAAGCGCATTAGCCTCGTCCTCTGTCAGCACCTCTGTAGTGAAAGGTACATCGCCGAACTTCTCCACAGCTGTGAAATAGAAGTAAGCACGAAGGAAACGAGCCTCATACTGGTAGCGATTGAAGCGCAACATCTGGGCATCATAGTCCTTGTTGAACTTATAATCAGAGAAATCACACTCATCCATGTGAGCCAAGAAATAATTAGCCTGACGGATAGCAAAGTAATTGTAGCTCCAGTTATCCATGGCGTTCAATGCACTCCAAGAGCCATTGGTAAAGTTCTGTACGCTACCGTTCTTCCAAGAGTATTCTGCCTCATCACAAGCGGATGCAAGCATTCCCCTGCTATATGGCGCAAAGCCATCCTCTAAGAAACCATATATATTGGTAATGAAGCCTGCTGTATTATCGAAATTGGTAAATACATATTTGCTATCATAATCGGTGTACTCATGATAGTCCATCTCATCACCGCAAGATGCGAGCAATGCCAAGCAAATCATGCCACCAAAAATCTTATTTAATTTCATTGTCGTATTCTTTTAATGTTGATGATTAGAAACCAAGTACGAGACCGAGAGATACTGAACGGTTTAACGGATAGGTTGCACCATAGCACTCAGGATCCAACTCCTTGATATGATCGAAGCAGAGCAAATCTACACCACGAACATACAACTTGGCATTGTTGATAAACTTTGTTGCACCCAAGAGAGACTTAGGGAAGTTGTAGTAAACTTCTACATTTCTCAGCTTGAGGAATGAACGGTCAGCCAACCAGATAGAGTTGTATCGGTTGTTGTTGTCATTGGTCTCAGCAGACAAACGAGGGAACTTGGCTGTTTCTGCTGTTGCTGGAGTCCAACGGTTGTCGAAATAGTACTGACCGATATTGGTATTGTTTACCAAAGGACGGTACATTGACTGCGTATCCAGATAAGCACTGTAGTTAGCTGCACCTTGGAAGGTTGCTGTGAAACCTAAGCCCTTATACTCTAGACCGAGATTGAAAGAATAGTAAATCTCAGGACAGGTAGTATTGTAACCCATCTTTACCACGTCATCTTCATTGATGATGTTATCACCATTCTGGTCCTTATACTTAATGTCACCAGGTTTAACCTCAGAGAACTGCTGTGCAGGACTGTGATCAATATCAGCCTGATCCTTGAAGAAACCTACTGCCTGCAGACCGAAGATCTGACCTACAGGATTGCCGGTACGCTTCAGATAATCGTAAGCACGTGGCTCCTCATATTCTTCCTTGATTTCGTTCTTTGCCAAAGTGTAGTTCACACCAGCTGTCAACTTCAGGTCCTTAGCGATTTCCTTGGCATAGTTGGCACCGAGTTCTACACCCCAGCTATCTACGATACCACCGTTGATATAGCGGTTGGAAGCACCGAGAACAGAAGAAACCTTACCACCAGCGTTTACCCACTGACGGTCACGACGCTGGTAGTAACCATCTACGGTCAGGTTCAAGCCGCCCAATACGGTAGCATCCATACCCACATTATACTTGGTAGCACGCTCTGCCATCACATTGGTAGAAGCCAGACGAACTTCAGACCAACCGCCGGAAGAAGTTGCATTGTCCTTTCCTACGAAGTAGCTGTTGCCACCGCCAAAGGTCTGGTTCCAATATCCTTCTGCTGGAATATAGTCCAGATTGATGATACCCCATGATGCACGGAGCTTCAGAAAGTCGATGAAGGATACATTCTGCATGAAATTCTCCTTGCTCAACACCCAGGCAGCAGAAACTGTTGGTGAGAAATTGGTACGATGACCCGGAGCCAGCTTATTGGATGATGCCAAAGACAGAGATACATCTGCCAGGTATCTCTCCTTGTAACCATAATGGTTGTAGAGAGTGGCTGTGGTACGATACTGGGTATTGTTCTGCCCATTCCAGTTGCGATACTCATAATTCCACATCAATACAGAGCTGATGCTATGGCTACCGAAGGTATGGTCATAGTTGGCACCAACGCCGAAGTTGAAGTTCTTATTCTGCCAGTCGAGTTTACTGTCACCAGACATCTCACCATCCTTGCCTCCTACATAGTTTCCCATACCATATTTGTATTCCTTAGTATGATTCTCCCAGTAAGCAGCAATGTTATCATAGGCGATACGAGTCCATACACTCAAACCATCTGTAACGGCAGAAAGATCCTGGCTCAGCGTCATATCGGCAAAGAGAGAACGGGTATGAGCCTTGCTGTAAGCACGGCCTTCTGTCAATGCTACAGGATTGTAATATCCGGTCCATGTTGCATTACCACCCCAGAGACCATTTTCGGTCTTGATAGGGAAAGCTGCGGCAGGAACTGTATAAATCTTACCCCAAAGATCATCACTGCTCAAACCTGGGCGAGATGCCTCCATCAAGACTCCGTTCAAGTTGGTCTGCAACTTGGTAGTTGAAGTCAAGTCAATGTCCAGGTTGGTACGGATGCTACCCTTGGAATACTTATTCTGAGTAGAATAACCAGAATTCTCCTTTGGATGAGCAATGAAACCGAGATTGCTGATGAGATTCACATTGGTATAATAGCGAAGACGTTCGCCACCACCACGGAAGGCCAGGTTGTAAATATCGCTGGAACCATTATTCTTGAAGGTCTCGCCTATCCAATCTACATTAGGATAGAGGTATGGATTGCTTCCATCCTTAAAATAACCTAGCTCCTCTTCGGTATAACGAGGTGACTTACCATCGCTCACGTATGCCTCGTTCAAACCGAGAGCATAGTCGTAGGCATTCACGAACTTAGGACGACGAGCCTCCCAATTGAATGCATGGTCGTAAGTAAACTTGATTTCATTGGTCTTATACTTACCACGCTTTGTTACGATGTTTACCACACCATTAGCTCCCTTGTAACCATAGAGAGCTGTGGCAGCAGCATCCTTCAATACGTACACGTTCTCCACTTCCTCTGGCGAAAGATAAGTGATGTTGCGCTCGATACCATCTATCAAGATGAGCGGAGAAGAGCCGTTCAAGCCTTGCAAACCACGCACATAGAAGGAAGGCTCATAAGAAGCGTAGTCGCCAGCACCCTGAAGGGCTGTCAAGCCGAGCACACTACCACTGAGCAATGAGTTGCCAATATTCTTGGAAGAACGCTTATTGAACTCATCATTGGAAGCACTTGCAACAGATACTGTAGATTCCTCTACATTCTGCTTGATGCCAAAGCCAATCTCCACAGGACGAGAAGCATAGTCCATCACCACCTTTATCTCCTTGCTGCCATTGAGGGCTACAGTCTTCTTCGACTGGTCAGGAGCATCAATAATCAACTTATCGTTGGCATTGGCACCTATCTCGAAGGCACCATCCTTATCGGTATAAGCCTTGATGAGCTTATTATTCAGGATTTCTACCAAGGCACCAGACACTGGGTTTCCCAGCTTATCGACTACCACACCTGTGACATTACCATTCTGAGCGAATGCAGAGATGCTAGCCAAAAGTACCGAGGCAAATAATATATGTCGTTTCATATCTTATATTCTTTAATATTATGATAAGATTCGTTATTTAATACCTTTCTTCAGAAATTACCATCCAGGGTTCTGAGTCAAGCCATAGTTCTTGTTGATTTCAGTTGGAGGGAATGCAGAGAGGAACCACTTGTTGTCCCAGTTTCTCCACCAAGAACGGCGAACATTCTGGATTTCATACTTCTCATATCTATAATGAGTAGGATAGTTTGGTTCATAGCCATCCTCCTTTTCTTTCTTACCCTGCCACTGGAAGTTATAGTCCTTGCCATCTTTCTGTCGATACATCCGAAGACCATGTAACTGCTTCTGGAAGATGTCAGAGCGACGATAACGAATCAAATCGAAGAAACGAGTCTCCTCGAAACCAAATTCAACAGCACGCTCCTTCATGATGGCATCAAGCACGGTCTGCTTATCGCCCCAGTTCTTTGAGGCATCAGACTCTTTCAACCCCTTCAAGCCCACACGAGCACGAACTATGTTCACATTGTTGATAGCCTTGTCGAGCTGACCATTCTGTGCCAAAGCCTCTGCATAAATAAGATACACCTCTGCCAAGCGAACGTATGGCCATACATGAACTCGGTTGGTCTCACCATTAAAATAGAACTTGTTGTTGGCGAATCCTGTAGCAAACTGACCAGACTCCGATGTACCAGCGCCCTTACCGCCATCAGTACCTTCTACCCAGTTCTCATAACGGCGACCACTATAGTTACCATTATCATTCATAGTTGTCTGTACACCATTCACAATCATGGTCTCATAGAGACGAGGGTCACGAGTCAAGTCAAAATTCTTGTCAGGATTAACGAACATGGTATCTGGGTCTTCCTGCAATACCTTGTCTAGATTGAATGGACGGCCATCCTTCCAGTCAAACATTTCCATAAATTCCTCTGTTGGAGTATAACCGCCATAGGCATTCCATTCACTTACAAATAAGTAGTTATGGCCACCAAAGGCATTGTCTGTCCACCCGTTACCATCGTAACGAACACGAGTGCCCATCAACATCTCGGTAGTACCACGCTTAGAGTAAGCTGCACGGAAAGCTGCACGATACTGTCCAGACGTTGGATGACTACCTTCTGCCTGTACCAACTTATAATATCCCTCAGCCCCTAGGTCTTGGAAGAACTTTTCACAAGCGGTCAGACATCTCTGCCAACGCTCAGCCTTATAATCGCCATACCAAGCCTGATGATTGGCATTGGCGGCATCAGCCTCCGAGCCTGCACAAGGAGTCTCACTATTAAATAAAGGTGAAGCAGCAAATAAGAGAATCTTGCACTTCAAAGCCTCAGCGGCAGCCTTGGTAAAGCGACCATCCCAAGCCTCTTCTACGGTCCAAGGCAAGTTAGAGGCAGCCTCATCAAGCAAGCCTACCATAAAGTCTACAGTTTCCTCTACCGTACCACGAGGCTCCTCATAAGTAGCATCGGTGCCAGAATAAGAATTCTTCACGATAGGCAAACCACCATAATGGCGGAACATGTCGAAATAACGAGAAGCGATAATACACTTAGCCTCTGCTTTCAAACGATTCTTCTCACTTTCCTCCATATCTGGAGTTTTATCCACATTCTCTAAGAAAATGTATGCTGAACGTACGCCTTCCCATACGCGCTCGTTGGTATAGCCAAACTTACCACGATCACCTGGAACGTATGCACCAGGGTAGTAGAGACGATTTACATCATCCCAAGAGTTGTGGCTGTGCCAGCAGTCAGACAAAGTCTCGAAAACACCAGTGTTCATCTTTACGGCTACACCGCCATCCCAATAGTAAGGGATACCATAATACATGTAGGCATAAGTTCTCCAAAGGAACTCACGAGTATATTCAGCATTGTTGAAAATGGTGTCCTTGGTAACATCACCGCCTGGGGCTTTCTCCAAGAAGGAATCACCAAACTTCCAATCATCTACACAACTAGTAAATATGGAAGACAATGCAAATGCAAAGAATGCACCTATTAATATCTTATTTAGTTTCATAATAATCTATATTTTTATTAGAATCCAACTTTCAAACTCAAAGAGAATGATCTTGTCAATGGATAGGATGGACGAGAACTTGTACGAGACTCTGGATCACCCCACTTAAAATCGGTGATGGTGAAGAGGTTATAACCACTCAAAGCCAAAGTCAAGTCATTCATCTTAATCTTCTTCATGAATGGGAAGTCGAAATGATAAGCTATCTGTGCATTCTTCAAGCGCAAGTATGAAGCATTCACCTCATAAAGGGTTGAACCTGCATAGTTGTTCTTAGCTCCACTCATAGTAGCACGAGGGTACTTGGCGTTAGGGTCTGAATTATCTGGAGTCCATGTATGGTCGTACTGATACTTCAGCAAGCCCTTCTGTCCTGTATCACCCAATGGTTGGCGGAAGGTTTCATCGAGCATACGACTCACATTCCAAGCACCAGTCCACTGCGTGCTTACCTCCAAGTTTTTCCAACGGAAACCAATGTTGAATCCGATAACATACTCTGGGTCATCTGTATGACCAAGCTCGTATGAAGCATCGTTGGAATCGATGATACCATCACCATTCAAGTCGACATACACTGCATCACCATTCTGAATCTCAGATGAACCATACTGAGGAAGTTTGGTACCATACTGTGCCATATATTCCTCTTCGGCAGTGTCACTATAGAGTCCCCAATATTTAAAGATGCTGCGAGAGCCGATACGGTGTCCCTTCTTATACATCCAAGAGTAGTTCTGAGGAGCCTCATAGAGTTCCTTAATTTCATTCTGGTTGTAAGACAAGTTGCCCTCTACCCAATAGCTGAAGTCCTTACCTATCTTATCATTCCACTTGAGGGAAACTTCATAACCCCAACTGTTCACCTCTCCGAGGTTGGCTGCAGGCAATGTGAAACCGAGAAAACCAGGAGCCATATCACTAGACACAAGGATGTCCTTACGATGCTCGATATAGTAATCGAAGGTTGCCTTCAAGCGGTTGTTCAAGATATTCAAGTCTACACCATAATCCTGCTTGAAAGACTTCTCCCATGTTACATCAGGGTTGTGCTTAGCCGACTCATAGGCACCTGAAGCGAAATTGCCTGAGTTTACACCGAAGTTGTAACCTATTCCGAAATCGTATGGGTCGTCGGTATACATAAAGCGAGAGCCACCAATCTTGTCATTACCGACAAGACCCCAAGATGCACGAAGCTTGAAATAGTCTACCACCTTGCGCAATGGCTTGAAGAAAGGCTCCTCGCTAACAATCCATCCTACAGAACCTGCAGGGAAGAAGCCATAACGATTGTTTTTGGCAAAGTTTTCGGAGCCGTTATAACCAACATTAAACTCTGCCATATAGCGGTTGTTCCAGTCGTAGGTGACACGACCCACCAAACCTACATATCCTGATGGGATAGAAGAATAGGTAGATGGATAATAGGTCTTGCTCTGGTTGTACAGGGCAAGCGCACCTACATGATGCAAACCGAAGTTGCGGTTATAGTTCAAACTAGTCTCAAAATACCAGTTACGGCCCTTGCCAAAGCCCTCACTATATCCAAGCTGGGTATCATTGCCATGCTTACGGTATTCCAAAGAACCATCTGGCTGGGAAACAGGTGTATAATAAGCAGCCTTAGCACCACGCTGCTTGGTAACAGAATAGTCGCTGTTATAAGAGCCTTTCAACTTGAAAGACAAGCCCTTGGTAATCATATCGAGTTTCTGATTCAACACAACGTCGGCGTTCAAGGTATTGGTGTTTCTTGACATGTAACCCAAACCATAGTAAGCACCGAGACCACTGGCACCAATAAACGGCATATTGTCACTATCATAGTCAGTAGAAGCCATCACATACTTGCCATTCACGATACCCGGACTAGAGAAAGGAGTTGCCCAATAAAGATGACGGAATAACTGGTCGTTGTCCTCACCAGAGTATGGGGTATTCTTCGTATCAACACGCCCCCCCAGGTTTACACTGATGGTGGTAGTCTTGGTTACATCGAAGTCTAAGTTGGCACGATAGTTAAATCGCTTGTACTTATAGTTGAAATCGTAAGGCAAAGCCTGCTGCTTGAAGAGACCATCCTGTGTAAATGCACCTACAGATACGAAGTAGCGCATACGCTCAGTACCACCAGAGATATTCACATTATGCTGTGTCTGGATGGCATGATCCTTGAAACAGTAGTCTATCCAGTCGGTATCTGGATATTTGATAGGATCAGAATGATCCTTGAGTTTCTGAAGAACGGTAGGAGAGAAGAATGCGCTCTCATCGGTTACGCCATCGTTCTTCTTCATCTGATTATAATAAGTAGCATACTCATAGGCGTTAGCCAACTTAATCATATTGGTAGGCATTACCACGCTCATAGAGGTTGTGGCAGAAATGTGAGCCTTACCCTCCTTACCACGCTTGGTAGTAACGAGGATTACACCATTGGCACCACGCACACCAAACACGGCTGTAGCAGAAGCATCCTTCAATACGGTGATGCTCTCGATTTCGCTTGGGTCAATGTCGTTGAAGTCACGCTCTACACCATCCACCTGAATCAATGGAGAAGAATTGTTGGTAGTAGCCTGACCACGTACCAGGATAGTTGCAGCATCAGCTCCCGGCTCACCGGAATACTGTACTGATGAAAGACCTGGAACTACACCAGAAAGCATATTGTTGATGGAACCAGTAGGTACCTTGGTCAACTCTCCACCCTTGATGTTAGAGATTGCGCCAGTAACAGTAACCTTCTTCTGTACACCGTAAGCCACCACCTGCACATCCTTCAACACCTGAGAATCGTCCTCAAGTACTACATTGATGGCACCACGAGATACTTTCACAGTTTTTGGCTTGCAACCAACATAAGTAATCTGCAAACTCTGACCACTCTTGGCATTCAGTTTAAAGTTACCATCAAAATCAGTAACTGTTGCAGTTTTCGCACCTACAACTCGAACAGTAGCACCTATAATAGGCTCACCATTCGTGTCCTTTACCACACCTTCCACCTGATTATCCTGCTGCACTGCCTGTATACTGTTCTGTACAGCCAACAACTCCTGTGGAAGCAATGTCATACCTGCAGACATTGCCATCATGAAAAATAGCCTTCTTGACGAAGTTATTAGATTTACATTTTTCATTATAGTTGTATTTATTTAGTTAATTATTAATGCTTTTATTAGAGGCAAGCTCTAGATTAACATATCAGACAGCATGTCCGATTTGTTTTTCGATTGCAAAATTCGTTCTTTTTTGTTAAACAAAAGAGTATATTTTGCGATTTTAGGGGAACTATTCGCCAAATATTACCATTTCTCTAAACTATCCTTAAAAAAAATAGCGATAACAAATAATTTATAAACCTAGTATTTTTGATAGACACGTACATAGTCTACAAGATACTGGCAAGGAAATGGAGTGTTTGTTAACGAACCTCCATTGTCCCCTCCCAAGGCTAGATTGAGTAAAAGATACATATGATATCCACGGAATGGGTTGTAATCATCATACTGGCAATGCTCTGCACGGGGATTCACCGTAGCATTCAGGTTGATGCTGTTGAGCAACTCATCGTCTACATAGAGCTTGATGAAATCCTCATCCCAGTCCATGCGCCATACGTGATACTCATTCTTCCAATTAGGGTTGGCAACCATCAAATCAGATATTTTCTTCACCTTGCTATTCCACTTGGCATGCCAACGCTGGGTAGTACCCCAACAAACATTGGCATGCAGTGCCTCCTCACCATTAGACGGATAATACTCCATCATATCGATTTCTCCACTGTAAGGCCACTCTAGGTTCTCGTTGCTCAACAACCATATGGCTGGCCAACAACCGAGAAAAGCAGGAAGCTTGGCTTTTACCTCAAACCTGCCATAAGTCCAAGCACTGATATAGTCGCCCGAGGTCTTGGCACGTGTTACCACACTCGATGAAGTGTAATGATAGATCTTGCCATTCTTGTCTTGTACTTCCTCCTTGCGAGCCTCAATGACCAGGTTGCCATTCATGCACCATGCATTCTTGGTGGTATAAAGTTGCTCCTCGTTGTTGCGATGTCCCAAGTCGTAAGTCCAGTAATTGGGGTCTGGCTCTCCATCCTGGTCAAACTCATCGTGGAAAACCAACTTGTAACCAGGATATTCCTTAGGCTTATTATCTGTTGACTGAGCTGAAACACTCGTTGCGGCCATCATGACCACACTCAAAAACATTAATTTCTTCATAAAACAGTTTATTAACTTAAGTCTAAAATTTAAATTGTTGTTATTCTTGCCGATGTTCTTTCGACTTTATTTAGAAAATTTGGAAACGGCTGATGCTCGAAGGCATCACATTATTATATATTTATTAAGTTAGAAACAAGAGACTTGCGTCTCATTTTTATTATTTAAGTGCAAATTTAAAGACTTTTCTGCGACTTAAAGTCATCAAATCAACAAAATAGGAAAAGAAATCACTAAAAAGTTGGTATTAAGGAGCAATATTCGACAAAATTGCTTATCTTTGCAAAAGCTTAGCAACACTTAGCAATTAGAAAACAACAAAATTCAACAGACAACAACATGAGATACATTTACATCATACTGTTATCACTCGTTAGTCTGGCGTCCAATGCTCAGACCTTTCCATACCGTTATCTCCCTCCTATCACCATTGCACCTACCGAAGAGGCTAGCTGTATGTTCTTCGATAAGGAAGGTATGATGTGGGTGGGAACCAATGCCGGAGTGAAATCTTACGACGGCTATCATGTGAGAACCTACAAGACGAATGCTTATCAGCCAGGCATCCTACCCAACAATACCATCCGGTCCATAGCCGAAGATCATCAGGATAATCTCTGGCTGGGTACACGCAATGGTCTGGTAAGAATGAACAAGCGCACGGGAGAGTTCAAGACTTTCTTCCTACCAGAAGAATCGCAGCGCATCATCTATACCCTCTTCGTATCAAAAGATGGAACTTTATGGATTGGAACAGATGGCGGACTCTCCTACTTCAATTCCAAGACCGAGACATTCTATACCTATAATAATAAGAATGCAAGGCTCATTGACATAGATGGCAGCAAAAACAGAATTACCAACTATAGCGTGAAAGCCATCATAGAAGACAGAAACGGCGACCTGCTCATCGGCACCTGGTCGGCAGGGCTCTTGCGCTTCCGCCGCGGAGGCAACACCTTCTATCGCTATCCACGACTCAACGCCACCAATTCTGCCTATTCCCTCTTCCTCGACAAGCACGACCATCTCTGGGTAGGAACCTGGGGATACGGTGTTGTGCGTCTGGACAATCCTGGGAATGTGCGACAGCCGGAAATGCATCAATACCCGTATAGCACCAACCATTTTGATACCTTCTATAAGATAGTACACGACCCTGTAACAAAAACGCTCTGGGCATGTACCCGAGAAGGTATGTGCTATCTCGAAGAAGATATGCCTAATGCTGAATGGAAAGGATATACCTCTATCGGCAACAACCCTCTCAACTTCAACAACGACATCGCTACCGATGGCAAAGGCAACATCTGGCTCTGTACGCAGAACAACGGTATTCTGCAGGTTAACACCCAGCCATCGCTGTTCAAACTCTGGAATCTCGATACCAGTCATACTCATCTCACCATCAACTACGTATATTCCATACTCACTACCGATGGCGAGAATTTCTGGTTGGGATTGAATCCATACGGCATCGCCCTGCACAACCGCAAGACAGGCAAGACGCTCTTCAACCAGGAGATTCCGGGCTTTGCCGGCATCCCGTCAAGAGTCTTCACCACAAGTATCTCGGATATTGCCAGGAGAAGCAATGGAGAAATCTGGTTTGCCAACAACAACTATGGCATCATCGTCAAGCCTTCTGGTAAGCCAGCCTATCTCATCAATCACGAAACCCATCCTTCCATCGTACAGGATGATTTCGTCAACACTTTCTTTGAATCAAGAGATAAAGTATTGTGGGTAGGACAGCGCAACGGTCTGAGCATCGTAACTCCTGACAATCAAGGTATTTCTATCACGATGAAGGAGGGAAAGAAAAACTTGAGTTCATGCGACATCCGCCATATCTCGCAAGACAGGAAAGGAAATATCTGGCTGGCTACCGATATCGAAGGTATCATTCGCATATCGGGCAACGCCAGAAATCCAAAGTCCTTGAAATTCAAACAGTATAATCCAGACCATCATAACTTTGCCATTGATAATGCCACCGCCTGCCTCGAAGACTCGAGAGGCAGACTTTGGGCTATCTCAAAGAGTGGCGGACTCTTCCTATATAATAAGGTGGAAGACCGTTTCGAACAGAAGAACCATGAATATCATCTGCCGGGCGACCGTGTGTTCACCATCAAGGAAGATGAAAATGGCAATCTCTGGCTCACCACCGACTATGCCCTCATGAATATCATCTGGGGTAAGGACTGCGAGAAACCGCAGGAGATTACCTACTTTACCAGCGATGACGGCATAGGAAACGTTCTCTTCTCGCCAAACACAGCATGCAAGTATGGCAAGGAGCTCTTCTTCGGAAGCAAAACAAGTTTCTTCTCGTTCATACCTTCAATGAAGGCTAAGTTTAATGATAATAGAAGACCGAAGCTGGTGATAACTGACATCATCGTCGATGACCAGCCTTTCGCTCAACTCGATTCTATCGACAAGGAAGACATTTCGGAAGAGATGCCAGGCTATACCCGCAAAATCACAATACCGGCAAAGGTGAAGAAATTCTCTGTAGAGTTCTCGCTCCTCACCTACGGCAATACAGAGAAAAACGTATATGCCTACCAGTTAGAAGGTTATGACGATGACTGGCAGTACTGCGCCAAAGGTGTCCATAGGGCTGCCTTCCAGAACCTTCCTTCCGGAACCTATCATCTGAAGGTGAAGGCTACAGACGGCTATGGCAAGTGGCAGGAACTGCCATACACCATCACCATCTTGGTTTTGCCACCATGGTATGCATCCCGAATAGCCTTCATGTTCTATATCCTGATGCTCATTTGCGGCATCTTTGCTGCGGCACGATGGTACAAGGAAAGGGTGAAGACCCGAAACAGCCTGCAGATGGGCGTCATCCTCACCAATATCACCCACGAGCTGCTCACCCCTCTTACCGTGATTTCTGCCACCATCTACAAGCTCAAGGCGATGGCACCACAGTATGAGGAAGATTATCTGGTGATGGACAGCAACATCAACCGCACCACCCGACTCCTGCGACAGATTCTGGAAGTAAGAAAGTCGCAGGCAGGACAACTGCATCTGCTCGTGAGCCGTGGAAATCTGATTTCGTTCATCGAAGATGCTTGCGAGAATATCCGTCCGATGGCTGAACACCAGCAGGTTATTCTATCCTTGGAAAAGCCGAAGACTGAAGGCGCGGCATGGTTTGATGCCGACAAGATAGATAAGATTATCTACAATCTGCTCTCCAACGCCATTAAATATAATAAGGTGGGAGGCAAGATTAAGGTATCGCTCAGCCTCAGCAAGGATCAGGCAGTTATCACCATCAAGGATAATGGCATCGGCATGTCGAAGGAGAAGATGAAGCATCTCTACACCCGATTCTTCGATGGCGACTACC
>OLRO01000668.1_pt1 | contig 23892 bp, 19 predicted proteins | sample 1673131 | NCBI WGS metagenome assembly OLRO01 (sample SAMEA3136757, study PRJEB25190) | human gut metagenome | biome: human gut; feature: human-associated habitat; material: faeces | place: Austria | collected 2013 | reverse complement strand
CCTGCGTCTTCTTTGAGTGGGCAATTACAAAATATCTCCTGAAGGAGGAGACCAGTTTGCTCGATGGTTCTGCCATCATCACTGGTCTCTTGCTCGGTATGAACTTGCCAAGTAACCTTCCTCTCTGGATCATCATCATTGGTGCCCTGTTTGCCATCGGTGTGGGTAAGATGAGCTTCGGCGGTCTGGGTAACAATCCTTTCAATCCCGCTTTGGTGGGCCGTTGCTTCCTGCTCGTCAGCTTCCCTGCACAGATGACTTCATGGCCAGTGGCTGGACAGATGCTCAGCTATACCGATGCTACAACTGGTGCTACACCGCTGGCTATCATGAAGACTGCCATCAAGACTGGCGATGCTTCTCTCCTGAATCAGTTGCCTGATTCCATGAGCCTGCTCTTCGGTACTACTGGCGATACTTTCGGTGCTGGAACTACCGGTGAGGTTTGTGCTTTCGCACTCCTGCTCGGTTTGGCTTACATGTTCTGGAAGAAGGTCATCACCTGGCATATTCCAGTCAGCATCATCGCTACCGTATTCGTTTTCAGCGGTTTGATGCATTTGGCTAATCCTGTTTATGCCAATCCTCTGGCTGTCATCTTCAGTGGTGGTCTGATGCTCGGTGCCATCTTTATGGCTACCGATTATGTAACATCACCAATGACTCACAGGGGTATGCTCATCTACGGTGTCTGCATCGGTCTTCTCACCGTCATCATCCGTAACTGGGGTAGCTATCCGGAAGGTATGTCGTTCGCCATTCTTATCATGAATGCGTTCACACCTCTTATTAATACATACGTTAAACCAAAGCGCTTCGGTGAGAAGCCTGCTAAGAAATAAGGAGGATTGAGACATGCAGAAATTAGAATCATCATTAAAGAACATGGCTTTGGTGCTCGTAGGCGTAGCGCTCGTTGTGGGTGCCGTGCTGGCATACATCAATCACCTTACATCTGGTCCTATCGCCGAGAAGGCAGCACAGAGTCTGGCTACTGGTATCAAGAGCGTGATGGGTACTGAAGACCTCCAGGTAGCAGAACCTGAAGAGGTGAAGCAGGAGTTTGGCGGCAAGGAGTTTACCTTTATCCTCCACAAGTGCTCTGACAAGAGCGGTAAGGAGTTGGGTGCAGCCGTAGAGAGTACTACCGGCGGTTTCGGTGGCGACTTGAAGGTGCTCGTAGGTTTCGATACCGAAGGCAAGATTATGGGTTACACCATCCTTCAGGCTTCAGAGACTCCGGGTCTGGGTGCCAAGGCAACTACCTGGTTCCAGAAAGACGGAAAGGGTAGCATCATCGGAAAAACTCCAAAGGATGGCGACCTTCACGTAAGCAAGGACGATAAGGGTGGCAATGCAGTAGATGCCATCACCGCATCAACCATTACCAGCCGTGCCTTCCTCAAGGCTATCAATCAGGCGTATGCTGCCTATGCAGGTAAGAATGTAGATGGCGAGAGTGGTGCATCTCAGAAAGCAGATGCAGAGAGCGGTGCATCTCAGAAAGCAGATGCAGAGAGCGGTGCATCTAAAGTTGAACATAACGAAAAGAAAGGATAAGCCGATATGAGTAATATGAAAATTTTGATGAACGGACTCATCAAGGAGAACCCAACCTTCGTGTTGCTCCTCGGTATGTGTCCTACCTTGGCTACAACAACCAGTGCCATCAACGGTCTTTCCATGGGATTGGCAACCATGGCAGTATTGGTTTGTACCAACTTTGTGATTTCATGTATCAAGAAGATTACCCCGGATATGGTTCGCATCCCTGTTTTCATCGTCGTGATTGCAGCCTTCGTAACCATCCTTCAGATGCTGATGAGTGCCTATGCTCCTGACAGCATCAACCAGGCTCTGGGTATCTACATCCCATTGATTGTAGTTAACTGTATCATTTTGGGTAGAGCAGAGAGCTTTGCTGCCAAGAACTCACCGATTGCCAGTCTCTTTGATGGTCTCGGCTGCGGTTTGGGTTTCACCCTCGGTTTGACTATCTTGGGTAGTGCCCGTGAGATTCTTGGTGCAGGAAGCGTATTCGGTATCACTCTGTTGCCAGAGACTACCAATATTCTGATGTTCATCCTGCCTCCAGGAGCATTCCTCACATTGGGATACATCATTGCGATATTTAATAAGGTAAAGAAGTAAACGTAGCCATCGCTTCTGTCAATGAAATAGAATAGAAATTATGGAATATTTATTGATATTTATCTCTGCGATATTCGTCAACAACATCGTCTTGTCGCAGTTTCTCGGTATCTGTCCATTCCTGGGCGTATCGAAGAAAGTTGATACAGCCATCGGTATGGGTGGTGCCATCGCCTTTGTCTTGACCTTGGCAACCATCATTACCTGGTGTGTTCAGAAGTATGTACTCGATCCGTTCGGATTGCAATATCTCCAGACCCTGGCGTTCATCCTCGTGATTGCCGCCTTGGTTCAGATGGTAGAGATTATTCTCAAGAAGGTTTCTCCTGCGCTTTATCAGGCACTCGGTATCTTCCTGCCTTTGATTACTACCAACTGTGCTGTGCTGGGTGTAGCCATCCTGGTTATCCAGAAGGACTACAATCTCTTGGAGAGTGTGGTTTACGCCTTCTCTACAGCCCTCGGCTTTGCCCTGGCTCTCATCGTCTTTGCTGGTATTCGTGAGCAGCAGGCTTTGGTTCGCATTCCTAAGGGTATGCAGGGCGTAGCCATCGTGATGGTTACAGCCGCTCTCCTCAGTCTTGCCTTCATGGGCTTCTCTGGTGTAGATGGAGGCTTGAAGGCTTTGTTCGGATTGGAGTAAAAAGATAGTATTAGTTAGTTAAAACGCCCTGAGAGGGCAAAAGCATTATGTATGATGATGCTTTTGCGCTTTCAGGACGTTTTTTTATTGGCTGCTTTTCCAGCCTACCAGTCTGTCGGTTCTATCTCCCGTGCCTCGATAATAGATGAGGGCATCATAGCGGTTGGTCGTCTGGAAGAAGTTACCCTCCGTACTCACGGGTTGCGTACTGCCGTCGCTTTTGAGCACCAGATACTGGTAGCTGTAATAACCTTGCTTGAGCAGCACGGTGGCATGATAGCTGTGGTCGGCTTCGTTGTATTCCATCCGATAGGTAGGCAAAAAGCGGTCGTAGGTCCAGTCTGCATTCAGATATACGTCGCCTGGCTGGCGATTGGTCTGTAGCCGGAAATGTACCGGCGCATACTCGCAGGTGAAATTATTGTCCTCGTTATCGCTGTTGCGCACGTAGAAGGAGCCTTTGGCGCTCTCATCATGTACGTAGTTGGGGCGAGGGGTATCGGGCATTACATAGATTTGGTATTCTTCTCCATCCCATTCTGTCTCGTCTATTCCCATCGTAGGATGATCCATGTCGAGCAGTTCGAATTTTCGGTATTCATTTCCTGCATCGAATATCAGATGGCGGTTGTGTTGCCATTGCAGTCCATCTGCGCTGATATAATCAGGTTTGGCATTCCATACTGCCTGATTCCAACGTCCGTTCTGCAGCACCACGGTTTTAATCTGTTGTGAGGGATTGGTTACTCTTAGGCTTCCGTAGTTCACATTCATGCTTACCTGCTGATGCTGCTTATTGATGTCGATGTCCGTATTCGAAGAATATCCGATGGCAATCTGCACCTGTGGCTCTACTACCATAAAGCAGGCGGTGAGTATCTTTCTGCCATCCTTATCGGTAGTTTCATCCTCTTGGTTGTTCGTCTCTGCGGTGTCATCGTAGATGGTGAGCTTGTAGTTTCCGCTCATGGTGATGTGGAAGTTCTCGTTGGGGATTGTGAGGCGATAGTGGGTGTAGAGATGGTTGGTGTTGAGCGATTGTTCGATGTTGTCGATGGCTTGCTCGTGGTTCCATCCCTTCAGATAGTCGGTCTCGAAGAGTCCCTGAGAAACCTTCCAGTCGGCATCGCAATGTTCTATCCTGTAGGTGTATCGATGATAATCGTGGGTCATGTCATCGAAGTCGATGTGGATGGGTTGCCCGTTCAGCAAAGTGATGGGAAGGGCTTGCCAGTCGGTGCCCGCCACTACCTGTAGGGTAGCGATGCGCTGACTGTATATCTCGTGTCTCTGCGCCCGTGAGGGCAGGGCAGCGAGGGCGAGAAGTATATGGAGAGTCAATATCTTTTTCATACTTGCAAAGATACGGTAAAAAGGGGGAAATGTAGTCGATAGGAGAATCGAACCCTTATGCCAAGATAGAGAATCTCGTATCCTAACCATTAGATGAATCGACAAACGGTGCAATTTTGAATAATGCTTGCGGAAGGTGGGGGATTCGAACCCCCGGTACGGTAACCCGCACGTCAGTTTAGCAAACTGGTGGTTTCAGCCACTCACCCAACCTTCCTGTTGGATTCATTACAGAATCATCAAGCATCGTTCTCAAATGCGATTGCAAAGGTACAACTTTTTTTTGGTTCCACCAAATTTTTCCTTTACTTTTTTGCTTTTATGATGGGTAATTGTCATTTATCCACAACGGCGATAGCGTTACCTGCGTAAGGATAAAAAAATAACTTGCAGTAGTCTCTTCGACTAATTGCAAGCTTACTAACAATAACCAATACATGAAAAACACTTAGTAGTCGATAGGGGAATCGAACCCCTATGCCAAGATTGAGAATCTTGTATCCTAACCATTAGATGAATCGACCAACAATGCAATCTTGAACTCCGCTTGCGGAAGGTGGGGGATTCGAACCCCCGGTACGGTAATCCCGCACGTCAGTTTAGCAAACTGGTGGTTTCAGCCACTCACCCAACCTTCCAATTGGATATTGTTGCCAAATCAACAAGCATCGTTCTCAAATGCGGGTGCAAAGATACTACATTTTTTTTGTTCCACCAAATTTTTCTGCAACTTTTTTCAAGAAATATGCATATTTTCTTGATTTTTCTTGTTTTTGGGAGGAATTATAGGGGATAAGCTGACTTTGTCAACAAAAAAGGAGGCAGATTTACCAATTATTGGAAATCTGCCTCCTGTAGGAAAGGGTCGCTCGATGATGTGATGAAACTCCGAATGTCATAAACATTTGAGAGCTCTCCGCTTTTGTAATCCACCGGCTTTGCAGCTTAGTTGACATGTCAGTTTATGTGGCCCGCCATAGGCAAGAGAAGTCTTCTCGGTTTCATAAGTGTAATTTGATGAGTATCCCGATCGAACCGACACGACCCTTATATCTTTGTCGAATAGACATAGCATAGGCTATCATCCATTGATAGAAGTCTTTGGGTTTTCTATACTGCAAAGATAATGCAATCTTTTGAAACTACCAAATCTTTCTGCTGATTTTTTCGAAAAATCTTCTTTATCAAAAGCCAGAACTCTCTTTTCCTTGTTTCTCTCAAGGGTCAAGACTTCTTTTTCCTGAGCTCTTCGTATATTTCTTCGAAATATTTCCTGAGTTCTGTCTTGTCCTCAATGATATTCCGCAGCTCTTTCAGAGCCTTCTCATTGGGTGAGTTGGGAATCCAGAGCTTGATGTAGCCGTTGCGGGAATATTTCTCGTCCATGTGGTCGGCGAACCGCTGCCATTGCTCTTCCTTTCCTTTTCCGGGATAGTTCTCCTTTCCATATTCGATGGCACGAAGAAAAATTTCGTGAATATGGATGTCGCGGTCGGCTTCGGCTACAATCTTGCCATAGATGCTTCGTGGCTGGCGACTGGAGGAGGCGCGGTGATCCTCCACGGCTTCTTTCATGATTTTAATCTGCTCGGGAGTGAACCAGCGCTTCAGTCTGGCATCAGCCTGGAGGATTTTGCCACTGGTGAGGTGGTGGATGGCGCGCGGACCGCTCATTCCCAGGTCGTGATAGGCGGCAACGATATAAACCATGTCGATGTCGGCACCTGTTACAGGTACGAGTTTCAGGGCGTTTTTGATGACACGGGTTACGTGGCGCAATCCGTGGCTCTCGCCAAATTCTGTATATTTGGGCAGAATCTGTGTTTCCACAAACTGCATGATTTCGAGATTTACTTGTTGCTTCATACTTTTTCTTCTTTTATATAAATAATGTACGCGCGTACATTATATAATTATTATTTCTGAATGTTATCTTCTCATTCTAGAATCTTCTCATGCCATTCCAGTGGGGGCGGGTATCTTTGGGATTACCACATCATTCCAAGGATGATGAAGGTAGAGATCATACCAAAGGTAAAGATGTTGAGAGCCGTGTAGCCCAGTACCTTGTTCAGCATTCTGCCTTCTCCTATCTTCCTCATCTTGGCGAATGTTCGGTTGTGCACCACGAGATATGTGGCGGCGAAAGGCAAAAACCTAGTATCTGCATCGTAGGCAAGTGCACCATAGATGTTGATTCCAATCATGATGAGGATACCGATGTTGCCCAGTGCGCAGTAGAGGCGCTCGCCGTTTTTCTTGCCGATGTGAACGATCAGTGTCTTCTTGCCCGCCTTGATGTCGTTGTCGTAGTCGCGATAGTTGTTCAGAATGAGCAGCGTATCTACTACCAGTCCGCAGGCGATGGAAGTCAGTATGGCTTCTGCTGATACAGTCTGCATTCCTTCAGGCATGACCAGGTAGTAGGTGCAGCAGACCGGCACGATGCCGAAAAAGAGAAGTACCAGCAGGTCGCCCAATCCCAGATAGCTCAGTTTGGTGGTGTAGAGGAAACAGAAGAGGACGCAGCAGATACCCACGATGATCATCTCCTTTCCGCCGTAAAAGGCGAGGGGCAAACCGATGATACAGCCCAGAAGTGTAGTGATGATGATGCCCCATTTCATGGCTTTCATGGTGATCCAGCCTTCGGCGCAGGCTCTCTTTGGACCTAATCTGGTTTCATCGTCGTTGCCATGCTTGAAATCGAAGAAGTCGTTCACGAAGTTGGAGTCTATCTGCATTATCCAAGCAAAGAGCAGACAGAGCAGGGCAGGAACCCATTGGCAGTTGGCACTTGAATCCTTGTATGCCAGGGCTACTCCCAGCATCACCGGTACTGCCGCTGCCGAAAGGGTGACGGGGCGGGCGGCGAGAAACCATGCCTTGATAGAATTTGTCTTTACCATCATATTGTTGCTTTTAAATTATAAGGAGCGAGGTTTTTGGGGAACCTCGCTCCTTGTTGTTATTCATTAAGAAAAGATTCGCTTCTATTTTGTTTCAGAAGAATCTCTTGTGGAAAAGATTCGCTTCCTAGTTGAAGAAGTTCCAGCTTACACCCATTCTGAAAACTCGCTGGTTCATCGGATAGTGAGGGGTGAAGAAGTAGTTCTTGTCGCCCTGACCTGCATTCAAATGGCTCATCATCACGAAGAAGCGGGTGTGCTTGATGTGAACATTGGCGTAGGCATTGACGATAGGGTAGTTGCCCACCTTCACGTTCTTCTCGCCGTTGCCCTGTACGGTATATTGACCGATGTAAGGAGAATAATCCGGAGCCTCGTAGCTGGTGAAGTATCTGGCGTCGGCACCCAGCTCGATATTCAGTACTTTTACCACCTTGAACTTGATGAAGAGGTTGGTATATACGTTGAGGTCTGGCACTGGCAGGGTACTCTTGCTGCTGGTATGCTGGTAGGTAATCATATTCTGCCAGTTGAAAATACCGAACTTGAAGTCCTGTTGCAGCTGCGCTGTAATCAGATTGATGGCGTCGCCGCTCTGCATTGGTGTCACTGTCACGCCTGTGCGCAGACCATTTTCTGTAATCGTATATTGCTGTGAGAAATAAGTATAGTTCTTGATTTCATCCACAGCCACACGCAGCGTGGTGTTAGTCTTGTCGAATCTCAGAGTTCCCATGATGCGGGTATGGATAATCTTGCTCAGATCATCATCCCACCAGAGATGTCGGGCGTGATATTTGCGATAGTAGAACGATGGCGTTTCGTGATGTATGAATGCATCGCCTCTTACCTGTACGGTGTCACCCAAGAATGGCAGGTTGATGTCTGCGCTTCCATCAATGGCAAAGGTACCGGCATCTACTCCGGTGAGTCCTACCTCGCCCACTACATTATAGTGAAGGGTCTTGCCCTGAGTCTTACTCAGCTGACCGCCTACGCTCAGCGCATACTCATTGAACTTCTCAAATCCGCCTTCGGTATTCGGCAGTTCGTAGTGGCGGAGGTCATAGCTGGCGAAAGCTTTCAGACCAGCCTTTGCCCACTTGCTGAATCCCTCGAGCGTTCCCATTGCCACGGTGTTCTTGATGCGCCAGTGTCGGGTCTGATCGTAGATAGAATCGCCTGTAAACTTGCCGGCATTGTAGTACTCCTTGAGATAGTAGTCCTGTGGAGTCTGGTAAGCCTGGTAGATGCGCTTATAGTTGTCAAACTGCACGGTGTGGATGAAGCTTGTAACTGGAACATATTCAGTCTTGAAGAAGAGTGAGTCCTGCGCTTTCTTCTTCTCTACGGTGAGCAGACTGTCTGCCATTGTCTTGCTGTTTACGGCAATTCGAGTGCTGTCGCCCTTGAAGTCCTGGGCAGCCTTGTTCGCAGCTATCGCCTTGTTGTTCTTGGCTGGTTCATCGCCGGCAATCTTTGCATCTGTAGGACGACCTGAGAACAGCTTCTTCTGATTTTTATCGAAAGCCTTTTCGTCAAACTCCCTGCCTTGTTCTCTTGCCTTCTTTCTTGCCTCCTCCTTGGCTTCCTCGGCTGCATTGTCCTTAGCAGACTCCATTGCGAATTTCTTAGCCTTGATTTCTTCCTCTGTCATCTTCACCTTGCGGCTGAAGCCCACGTTGTAGCGATGGGTGAAGAAGATGTGTTGGTTGTCGTTGCGATTCCAGTTCTGCTGCAGCACGGTAGGAATTTCGTTGGTGGCGAAACTCTCGGTGAAGAGCTCTGGATGCTTGATGTAGTCATCATTGGAGATACCTCCGTTCTCCGTCACCTTCTGGTGATTGGTGCTGAAGAGGAAGTGCGCCTGGTAGCGGTCGCCCAGATAAGAAGTCCACATCGTATATTTGAAGTGCGCCGTGCTCTGTGCATCGTAGTAGCCGCGACCGTATTTGTAGTCGAATCGGAATCCGCCACCTAGCTGCTTGTTGGCATTTACCGCAAAGATTGCCTTGAAGTCATCCTCACCGTTGGTTCTGTCACCGCAGCTATTCAGCGTGATGTTGGTGATAGGCGAGTAGGTGTTGGTGAAGTGGAAGTCACTCACCGGGGTAACGATGTTGTCGTATGGCTCGGTGAAGATGAAGTTGCCCTGCGTGTTGCGTCGGTCGATGAAGATGCGGTTGATGCGGGCGGTACCCATATTGCCCAGGGTGTTGTACTCTCCGCACAGTCCTTCAGTGAAGGTAGCGTTCTGGTACATTGCCTGCATGGTGTCCACCACGGCAGCCCGGGTATCTCCAAATCTCTCATCCACAGTCCATACCCTGATGCCCTTCGGAATCTCCTTGTCAGTGCCCAGCGAGTCGGTGTTGATGCGGTTGCCGGTCTGTGGGCGGAACTGTGAGTCTTCGTTATTGTTGAAATCCGTAAAATCGCGTTGTGCCGCAACTGGTAGAGCTGCAGCACAAGCTAGGATTGTAGAGAATAATATTTTCTTCATTTCTTATTTATTGAATAAGCGGATGCAAGCCTATTTTGAATGGTCGGATGCAAACCTTTCTTATTTTTTGAATAGTCGGATGCAAACCTCGGCAATTTTCAAGACTACGCCGATGATCAGCATTACATTGGCAATCGTGCGGTCATCCATTTGGGTCCAGAGTATGACACCTACGATGGCGAAGAGCATAAATCCGATGTTGAGCCAGTTTCTGGCTACGAGCATGTTGCTCTTGTCTGCATACTCCAATCTTCTGTGTTGGCGACGGGTTGGGCGCACGGCATAGCTGGTCTGTGGCTGCGTCTGAGACGCCTCATGGCTCTGGCTCTGTGGCTGCGCCTTTGCGGTTTCCTCGCTCTGTGGGATGTTTGTTATGTTGTTATCTTTTGTCTGATCCATATTTTATAAGATGATTTTTATTTTCGAACAAGTTTGGTCAGATCATTGAAGATCTGGTCCTTGCGGTCAATGGTTCCGCGGCGGAACTTGCCGTAGATCTTGGCCAAGTCGTTTTTCTTCTTGGTCAGGGCATATTTGTCGGTAATCACATTCTCTGCAGGCTCCTTGAAACCGGTGCTTCTGCCTTCCTCGTAGTTGAATACGATTCGGGTCATGGAGAGGTGGAGATGGTTGTCGCTGATGGTTGCTACCAGCTGGTACTTAGTCTCAGAGCGGTCGAGAGAGATGAACGACTGATTGAAGACAAACCATTCGTCCATGATACAGGCGATGATCTGCTCGTTCTTGTTGTTTCTGTTCACCAGGGGGATGCGGCTGTTGATGTTCTGCTCATTCTTGATGAGCTTGCTCATATACTGGAAAACGATGTTGTAGATTTCGTCTGCGCTCTTTCCGTTTGCCTGGGTGTCGAGAACAAATTCCACTTTTCCCTCGGCATTAAGCTGGATGGCTCCCGCCAGGTATTTCGGATCTTCCTTGAGCACCACGCCCTCGGCAGTCTTTTCCACCTTTTTCTCTTCTATCTCCTCTGTCACGGTTGGTACGACCCAACCCGCACCTTCAGAACTTCCGGTAGTATTCTGCTTCTTGGTGGCATTATCCTGGATCTTCATCGCAGGCACCGTTTCTGTAGCTGGCATAGACATCTTGGTAGCAGGCACCGAATTCTCTGCATTCTTCTTCAGCTTTTCTGCCTCCTGCTTCATTCTTTCAGCTTCAGCCTTCAATCTCGCAGCTTCCGCTTTCGTTTTCTCAGCTTCCGCCTTTATTTTTTCAGCTTCCGCCTTCACCTTGGCTGCTTCTGCCTGAGCCTTGGCTGCTTCCAGTGCCTTTTTGGCTTCCTCTAACTCTTTTTGCGCCTTTTCTAACTGCTGCTCAGGGGTAAGCACATTCTGTGCCTGCATGGTGAGAGCAGAAATCAGCACGAGTATTGAGATAAATATCTTTTTCATGATCTGTTGTTTAAATGTTTAATGTCTTGTCCTCCTCGTCCGAGTATAGGAGCTCGGAGGTGTTTCTAACATACAAAGGTATAAAAATAACTTGATATATTTCCATAAGGAAGCGATTATTTATACATTCTTTTGCTAAGTTAACAATATTTTTTAGGAAAAACGCTCCTAGTTTCAAATATTTTCGTATCTTTGCAAAAAAATATAGCTATAAATATGGGATTATTCGGATTATTTAGCAACAAAAAAAAGGAAACTCTCGATAAAGGCCTCGAAAAGACCAAGGAGAGCGTGTTTGGAAAATTGGCGCGTGCGGTGGCTGGTAAGTCAACCGTAGATGATGACGTGCTTGATGATTTGGAGGAGGTGCTCATCACATCCGATGTAGGTGTGGAGACTACCGTGAAGATCATCCGACGTATCGAAGAACGCGTGGCAAGAGATAAGTATGTTTCTACCTCAGAACTCAACAGAATCCTGAGGGAAGAGATTGCAAGCCTCCTAGAGGAAAATCATACCGATGACAATGAAAACTGGGATTTGCCTTCCGATCATAAGCCATACGTGATTCTGGTAGTGGGTGTGAACGGTGTGGGCAAGACTACCACCATAGGAAAGCTCGCCTATCAGTTTAAGAAGGCTGGCAAGAAGGTGTATCTCGGTGCTGCCGATACCTTCCGTGCCGCTGCTGTGGAACAGATCTGCATTTGGGGCGAGCGAGTAGGGGTGCCAGTGGTGAAGCAGCAGATGGGTTCTGACCCTGCCAGCGTGGCCTTCGATACCCTGCAGAGCGCCAAGGCGAACGGTGCCGACGTGGTGCTAATTGATACTGCCGGACGCCTTCATAATAAGGTGAACCTGATGAATGAGTTGAAGAAGATCAAGGAGGTGATGAAGAAGGTGATGCCTGAGGCTCCGGATGAGGTGATGCTCGTTCTGGATGGAAGTACCGGACAGAACGCTTTTGAGCAGGCTAAGCAGTTTGCTGCCGTTACCAATATCTCTTCGCTCGCCATCACAAAGCTCGATGGTACGGCTAAGGGTGGCGTGGTAATCGGTATCTCCGACCAGCTCAAGGTGCCAGTGAAGTATATTGGACTGGGTGAGGGCATGGAGGATCTCCAGCTCTTCAATAAATCTGAATTTGTTGACTCCCTCTTTAAACACTAGAATACAGGTGCTTATAGACTTTGAGAAAAGAATTAGATGAAGCTCGATGTAAAATAGTGGAGAAAAGAATTAGATTAAGATTATTATAGGATAAGTAGGATAAGAATGAAGAAAAATCAGATAGATATAGTAACCATGGGTTGCTCCAAGAATCTGGTGGACAGCGAGACCTTGATGAAGCTTTTCGAGGACAATGGCTACCACTGCGTTCATGACCCGAAACGCCCACAGGGTGAAATAGCCGTCATCAATACATGCGGCTTTATCGAGGATGCCAAGCAGGAGAGTATCGATACCATTCTGGAGTTCATCCAGGCTAAGGAAGAGGGACGACTCCGCAAGCTCTATGTGATGGGTTGTCTCTCACAGCGCTACCAGAAGGAACTGGAGGCAGAGATGCCCGAGGTGGATAAGTTTTATGGTAAGTTTAATTATAAGGAGTTGCTCAAGGAACTGGGCAAGGCTGATGTGCCTGCTTGCAGTGGAACCCGTCATCTCACTACTCCTCATCATTATGCCTATATCAAGATTTCTGAAGGTTGCAACCGCCGCTGTGCGTATTGTGCCATACCTATCATCACTGGCAAGCACGTTTCCCGTCCGATAGATGAAATACTCGATGAGGTGCGCCAACTGGTAGCCGATGGTGTGAAGGAATTCCAGATTATCGCCCAAGAGCTCACCTACTACGGCGTGGACCTGGACGGCAAGCATCACATCACCGAACTCATCAGCCGCATAGCGGATATTCCGGGTGTGAAGTGGATCCGTCTGCACTATGCTTATCCTAACCAGTTCCCGCTCGATTTGCTCGATGTGATGCGCGAGAAGCCAAACGTATGTAAGTATCTTGACATCGCCCTGCAGCATATCAGCGACAATATGCTCAACAGAATGCATCGCCACGTGAGCAAGCAGGAAACCATTGATCTGCTCAAGACCATCCGTGAGCGTGTGCCGGGCATTCATATCCGCACCACTTTGATGGTTGGTTTCCCTGGTGAGACTCAGGAAGACTTCCATGAATTGCTCGAATTCGTTCGTACTCAGCGCTTTGAGCGTATGGGTGCCTTTGCTTATTCTGAGGAGGAGGGTACCTACAGTGCCAATAACTACGAGGATGATGTTCCTGCCGAGGTGAAGCAGCGCCGTCTTGACAAACTGATGATTCTGCAGCAGGAAATCAGCGCAGAGGTAGAGGCTGAGAAAGTGGGCAAGATACTGAAGGTGATTATCGACCGCAAGGAGGGCGATTACTATATCGGAAGAACCGAATTCTGCTCGCCAGAGGTGGATCCTGAGGTGCTGATCAAGGCAGGAGAGAAGCGTCTGCGCGTGGGTTGCTTCTACAATGTGAAGATTACCCAGAGCGAGGAGTTTGATCTCTACGGAGAAGTGGTAAAGTAATATGGGAGGTAATATTTTGACATCAGAATGAATAACAAGGAGTATATTGCAGAACTTGCTCAGCAGACTGGCTATTCACAGGACGACACCCAGAAGATGGTGCGCAAGGTGATAGATGCCATGATTGCTGAATTTGAGGATGGTGAGGCTGTCTCTATCCCCAACTTTGGTACGTTTGAGGTAAAGAAGCGCTTGGAGCGTGTGGTTGTTAATCCTACTACCAAGAAGCGCCAGCTTGTTCCGCCTAAGCTCGTACTCGGCTTCCGCCCTGTGGCCAGTGTCAAGGAAAAACTGAAGAATGGAGGTGAAGACTATGAGTAAGATTAGTTTAAGCGACGTGGCGCAGCGCCTGGCAGAGAAGTCGGGAATCAGTCTGCAGGATGCCGAACTGTTTATCAGAAAGATGTTTGATGTTGCCAACGAGGGTCTTCAGTCTGATAAGCTCGTGAAGATGAAGTGGCTTGGTACTTTTAAGGTAATGGCGGTGAAGGATCGTGAAAGCGTGGATGTGAACACGGGCGAGCGTATCATCATCGAGGGCCGTGACAAGATTTCCTTCACGCCCGATAATATTCTGAAGGAGATTGTGAACAAGCCTTTCGCCCAGTTTGAGACCGTTGTGGTGAATGATGGTGTTGATTTCGATGAAATCGACAGAAAATTTGAAAATGCTGAAGAGGACGGTTCTGTATTCGATTCTACGTTAGAGTGTGTTCCTAATTCAGATAATTCTTCCTTAGAATCTTTCGTTGAACAGGATTCTCCTGTAACAAGTGGTGTGATAGATTTTTTGGATGAAGAAAACGATGCTCCTGTTAGCGATGAAATGATTGTGATAGGAGAGAAGAGATTGTCTCAGGAAAATGTTGCTGAACCGGAAGAAAAGAAACCGGAAGGATCAGAACATGCAGCGACAGAACCTGCTGTATTTAAACCTGCAGTATCTGCTGAACCGGAAGAATCTGAATCTGCAACTTCTGAATTGGAAACAAAGGAATCTGAAGTTCCAGCTCAGAATGAAGTTGAGTCTGTTGTTTCTGATGAAGAAAATGAATCAACATTAACTGAGAAAACTCCTATTGCAGAGAAAGTTCCTTCAGATGGAGAAAATTCTATTACTGAAATTCCTATTGTAGAGGAAGCTCCTATTGAAGAGGAAGCTTCTTCAGATGAGGAAACCGATAAGCGACATGTTGTTTTGCCTCGTTATCTGGTTATTGCAGCGAGCGTAGTATTCCTGGCAATGATAGGAGGCTTTGGTTGGTTTGCTTTTAATTATGGAAAGATGGCTGCTCAGCGTGATCATCTCGCTCTACAGTTGGATAATTACCAGCAGATTGCGACAGAGAAGAAGGCGCCAACCAAGTCTGCTTCAACGCAGGAAGTAATTCTTCGCAAAAAGGCTATCGAGGATAGTGTAAGAATGGCACAGGCAAGTGAAGCTGTCAAGAAAGTCGAAAATGCCGAGCAGAATATGAATGCGACGGTTGATAAGCAATCAATTGATGTAAAATCGGCTGAGGCAAAGAAGAATTTGGAAGCCATGAAACTCGCTGATGCAAAGAAACAGCAGGAGACTAAAAAGCTTGCAGACGCTAAGAAGAAAGAAGAAGCCAGAAAACAGGCAGAAAAGCATGCTGCCCAGGCAAGCAGCAAATACGACCAGGATGCTCGTGTTCGAACCGGAGCCTATCGTATTATTGGTGTTTCCGCGGTAGTTACGGCAAGAGAAGGACAAACTATCAAATCGCTCAGCCAAAAGTACTTAGGTCCAGGAATGGAATGTTACGTAGAAGCTCTGAATGGTACTTCCCTGTTGAAACCAGGTCAGAAAGTCAAGATTCCGAAGTTGGAATTGAAGAAAAAGAAATAATTTTAAAGAAATTATTTGAAAATACAAGAAGGTGTGTCATAAGTCTATGACACACCCTCTTTTTCGTTTCTTCATTCGATGAATAATGAAGCATCCTCTTTCGTAAAATACCTTTTGAGATTTTATTTCTTCTCCAATTCCTGAAGGCTTTCCATTTTCTTTGTTTCCAGGAACTCGTAGATTCCGCAGAGATGCTCGCGGACGCGACCATGCCCGAATTCGTACACCTTGCTGACCAGACCATCCAGGAAGTCACGGTCGTGACTCACTACAATCAGCGTGCCGTCGAAATCCAGCAGCGCCTGCTTCAGTACATCCTTCGTCTTGAGATCCAGATGGTTGGTAGGCTCATCGAGAATCAGCAGATTCACCGGCTCCAACAGCAGCTTCAGGATAGCCAGACGGGTTCTTTCTCCACCCGACAAAACCTTTACCTTCTTGGTAGAATCCTCGCCACCAAACATGAATGCACCCAGCAAATCGCGAATCTTATTTCTGATTTCGCCCTTGGCAACATCATCTATCGTCTGGAAAACCGTAAGCTCGCCATCGAGCAGAGAAGCCTGATTCTGAGCAAAATAGCCAATCTGGACATTGTGTCCTAATTCCAGCTTACCCTCGTTCTGAAGCTTCCCCATGATGCATTTTACGAGCGTAGATTTACCCTCACCGTTTCTTCCCACGAAGGCAATCTTGTCGCCACGCTCCACGGTAAGATTCACGCCGCTGAATATCTGCTTGTCATCAAACGACATCGCCACGTCACTCATCTGAATCGGATAGGCTCCGCTTCTTGGACTCGGAGGAAACTTCAGTCTCAGTCGGCTGGTATCCTCCTCGTCCACCTCGATCAGTTCCAGCTTTTCGAGCATCTTCACGCGGCTCTGCACCTGGAAAGTCTTCGAATACGTACCCTTGAATCGCTCGATGAAGTCCTTGGTCTCGGCAATCATCTTCTGCTGTTCCTCATATTTCTTCATCTGCTGTTCGCGGCGTTCCTTGCGCAGTTCCAGATACTGGCTGTAGGTAGCCTTGTAGTCGTAGATTCTGCCCATGGTAACCTCGATGGTTCTTGTTGTAATGTCGTCTACGAATTTTCGGTCGTGACTGATCACTACCACCGCTTTCGAACTGTTGATGATGAAGTCTTCGAGCCATCCGATAGATTCTATGTCGAGGTGGTTGGTAGGCTCATCCAGGAGCAGCACGTCAGGCGATTTCAGCAGCAGTTTGGCAAGCTCGATACGCATGCGCCAACCTCCCGAAAACTCGCTGGTAGGGCGGTTGAAGTCAGAGCGTTCGAAGCCCAGACCGAGTAGAGTCTTCTCTACATCCTCCTCGAAGTGGGTCATGTCGATTGCATAGAATTTCTCAGACAATGAAGATACCTTTTCGATGAGCTGCATATAGTCGTCGCTGTCATAATCCGTGCGGGTAGTGAGCTCGTTGTTGATGCGGTCAATCTCCGTCTGCATCTCGTGGAGATGGGCGAACGCCTGGCAGGTTTCCTCGAATACTGTTCTTCCGTCTTCGGTCATCAGATGTTGAGGCAGATAGGCGATGACGCAGTCTTTTGGAGCGGAAACGGAGCCACGTGTGGCTGTTCTTACGCCTGCGATGATCTTGAGCAGGGTACTTTTTCCTGCGCCATTCTTGCCCATCAGGGCTATACGGTCCTTCTCGTTGATCTGGAAGGAAATGTCTTTGAATAGGGTGGTGCCGCCGAATTCTACGGTCAACCCATCAACTGTAATCATATCTGTTTCTTATTCTATATGTTTTATAAATTCTTGTTCTTTTTATATTGCAAATCGCTTGAATAACCAAATGCCACACGGCGATGCTCCCTGATGGAAATTTCAGACAGGAGGGTTACCGATGTCCAGAGGGCCAGATCGCTTAGCGTGGCAGGATAGCGGATGCTTCCCGCCGAATCTGCGCTTGCGTTTTTTGTCAGTTCAGCGGCAACGCATCTCAACATGATGTAGTCCATCCCCTGGTGATGGCTGTCGTGCTTCAGGGCTTTCTCGCCCCAGAGCTGCCATTCGCGGCTTTCGTATAGAGCCAGGATGGCGTGGTCGTCTTGCCAGGTTTCCGAGTTCATCTCCTCCAGGTAGATGCGTCGGTTCACGCCGTCCCAGATGCCCAGCGAACACTGTACCTCAAAGTCGAGACTTCTTGGGCGAGGCAGGGTCGTGTCATGAGTGAGTGAGATGAGCGTTCCGCCCTGGGTTTCAATCTGCGTAGAGATGATGTCGCCCAGGGTGATGGGAGTAGTATCATCTTCTGACATGTGCTGGCGAAGTCCCACCGCCTTGGTGGCGAAGGAAGTGAGCCAGGCGAGATGGTCTGTTTTCCCGATGCCCAGAATCATGCAGAGCGGACCGAGTCCATGGGTGGGATAGATGTCGGCGTTGTGGTGCGAGTAGAAACGGCTTCTCCACACGCTTTCCGTACCTTTTCGTCCACCCAGCACCCCATTGTCATCGAGCAGCAGCTTGCGTAGGTCGTGGCGGTAACCGCCTCTCATATAGATGATTTCTCCAAGTGCTCCTTCATCCACCATTCTTTTTACAGCAAGGATTTCTCGCATGAAGAGGGTGTTCTCCAGCGGAAAAACCTTTACTCCTTTCTGTTGGGCGATTTCCTGTAGCGGGGCATATTCATCCTGGCAGAGTCCGCCTTTGATTTCGAGAGCCACATGGCAGTTTCGCAGTATGCATTCCGTGGCGTGAGTGATGTGGAGGTGCCAGGGGGTGGTGATGAAAACCAGATTGGGCTGTTGCTCGTCGAGCATCATCTTGTAGGCTTCCTCGCCCTTATAGAAGGAAGCGCCCGGAGATTCCGAATCCCCGCAGCCGTTGATGTCGGCGATACCGACAATCTCATAGCTTTCAATCGTGCGTAACAGCCGCAGCAATTGTTTACCCCGATATCCGAATCCTATCAATGCAGTCTTTATATGTTTCATCAGATTTTTCTTTGCTTCTGCAAATTTAGATAAAATTTCTGAATTATAAGCCAGTATAATAAAAAAATTCAATGATTTCCCTCGAATTGTGCGAAATTAGCCTTGTTTTTCGAGAAATCAAGACTGTGGTTTTCACAACTACCCCTCAGATGCACTGTGAGGCTTCTGAGAACAAAATCAAGAGCAACCTCCGTTTTGAGAAAGGAATCAAGAGTATCGAGACTTCAGTTCCTAACCAGACGGTTACCGTAAAGTACAATGCCGACAAGACCACTATTCCTTTCTTTTGATTCCTGGTTCAGCAGCCATCATTGGCTGATTCTCTTCAGGCAAAACATACGGCTTGCTGAAGTGGAGTGGAGAAGAATTTGTTGCCGCCTCAATCTCGCCACGCAACCGTTCTTTCAATTTCGTGTTTCTGCTGCTCACAGTCAGATTTCTTACAGCATAGGCGAGGGCTTTGGGCTGACCGATGAGCACGCAGATTTTCTTGGCTCTCGTGATTCCGGTGTAGATGAGGTTGCGCTGAAGCATCACGAAATGAGTCATCAGGATAGGGATGACCACGATGGGATATTCCGAACCCTGACTCTTGTGTATGGTGGTGGCGTAGGCCAACGTCAACTCATCCAGCTCCGCTGCCTCGTATTCAGCTGAATGATCCTCGAAACTCACGGAGATGGTGCGGTCTTCCATATTCACCTTCTCTATGGTTCCGATGTCTCCATTGAATACATTCTTGTCGTAATTATTTCTGATCTGCATTACGCGGTCGCCCAGTTTGTAGATGGTTCCGCCACGGCTGATTCCCATGTTGGATGTGTTGAGTGCCTGCTGCAGCATCATGTTCAGATTGGCTGCACCTACCACGCTTCTCTGCATCGGGGTAAGCACCTGGATGTTACTCTGTGGCTGATTGTAAGCTTTTGGCAGACGGTATTTTACAAGATTCACGATTTCCGTAGCCACTTGCTCTGGATCTTCATTCTTGATAAAGAAGAAATCGGTCTGTTTGCCGTTGCTCGTGTCCGGATAATATCCCTGGTTGATGGCGTGGGCACTCATGATGATTCGGCTCGACTGCGCCTGTCGGAAGATGCGGGTGAGTCGGATGACCGGAATTTTCTCTGAGTCGATGATGTCGCGTAGAACGTTTCCGGCTCCCACACTCGGCAGCTGGTCAATGTCGCCCACCAGCACCAGGCGCATGTGCTCCGGAATCGCCTTCATCAGATTATACATCAGGATGATGTCTATCATCGAACACTCATCCACGATCAGCGCATCACCCTCCAGCGGGTTCTCCTCGTTGCGCTTGTATCCGTCCTGCGGATTAAACTCCAGCAGCCGATGGATGGTTTTGGCTTCCATTGCCGTAGCCTCACTCATTCGCTTGGAAGCTCTGCCCGTAGGAGCCGCCAGCAGAATTCTCATTCCTGCCGTTTTGTAAGCAGAAATGATACCTTGCGTCGTCGTGGTCTTTCCTGTTCCAGGGCCACCCGTCAGCACCATCACTTTAGAGCGTACTGCCTGCTCAATGGCGGCAATCTGCACCTCGTCGTATCTGATGCCTGAAGCCTTTTCTATTGCCTGGATATCGGCCTGCATATTGAAGAGGGTAGGTCCCTGACCGTGCATTAACTCCAGCAGTTTCTTTGCCGTTCCTCGTTCAGAATGATAGAAGGGAGGCAGATAGATGGCTTCGTTCTCACGGATGAGATTTTCTGATATGATCATTTCCGCTATGGCTTGTCTGATAGGTTCTTCATCAGCTTCGAGCAGTTTCTTGGCGGCTTCTATAAGCTGTTCTTCTACAGCATAAACGTGACCTTCGTTGGAGAGTTCGTTTAGGGTGTAGCTGATTCCGCTCTTGCATCTTCTCAGATCGTTCTTCTCATAACCCATCTTGCTGGCTATTCCGTCGGCGGTCTTGAATCCAATGCCCCAGATGTCATCGGCAAGACGGTAGGGATTCTCCTTCACGTTGTCGATGCTTTCCTTGCCATACTGTCGGTAGATCTTGGCGGCGTAAGCAGTGCTCACGCCATACTGCTGCAGGAAGATCATCACGTTCTTGATGTCCTTCTGCTTCTCCCAGCTGTCGCGGATTTTCTCCACGCGTTTCTTGCCGATTCCGGCAACCTCGTAGAGTCGTTTGATGTCTTCTTCTATTACCTCGATGGTTTCCGTTCCGAACCTCTCCACTATCAGGTGAGCAAACTTCGGACCGATGCCTTTCACCAGTCCGCTGCCCAGGTATTTCTCGATTCCATATACGGTGGCAGGCATTACCTCTTCCCAGGTTTCGCAGGCAAACTGCTGTCCGTATCGCTTGTCCATCTTCCAGTCGCCATTGCACAGCAGTACCGCTCCCACTGGAACATCCAGCAGGTTTCCCACCAGGGTAACCAGGTCGGAATATCCCTTCACCTTGACTTTCATCACGGAATATCCGTTTTCCTGATTCTGGTAGGTAATCCGTTCTACCACGCAGCGTATCTTGATCATACCTTCTTCAAAATATTATCTTTCGATGATGTGATTGATAACGATTCCTGCTATTGCCATTCCGAATGTAGCGGTGATGTGGCAGAGTGAGCCGTTGATCTGTGGCTTCGTAGATGTCCATTCGTCCTCTACGAGTCGCTGGTCGCTCATGTTCTGCATCGGTTTTTCCTCGCTGAACACGCACTGGAATTTGCGGCGGGGGAAGGTCTTGTTCTTCTTGAATTTCTTGCGCAGGGCTCTTGCCAGCGGATCGCCATCAACCTTCCAGAACTCAGCTTTCCTCACCATGAAAGGGTCGCGGCGGAGGGCTGCTCCCATCGAAGATACGAAGGTGATTTCCTTTGGAAGAGCAGTGGCACGCAGAATCAGGTCGGCCTTGTCTTTCAGCGAGTCTATGGCGTCGATGATGTAGTCGTATTCCTCCATGTGGAACTCTTCTGCGGTTTCTGCCTGATAGATTTTCTGATAAGCCGTGATGTTGGCTTCAGGGTTGATTTCAAGCAGGCGGTCGCGCAGCGCATCTACCTTTGCCTGTCCGATGGTGCGGCTTGTTGCCATCAGCTGGCGGTTGCAGTTGGTCACGCATACGCGGTCGCTATCCACGATGGTGATGTTGCGCACGCCGCTGCGCACCAGTCCCTCTGCGCACCATGAACCCACGCCTCCGATTCCGAAGATGAGCACTCGCGCTTGCTGAATTTTTTCAAGATTATCTTTTCCCAGGAGCAGTTCTGTGCGTCGCTGCATTCCCCGCTCCATAGTTGTGATTTGATTTCCCATTCAATTATCTTTTTTATTATCTTTCAACTTTGCTTTGCGCAATTCAGGTGCAAAGATACAAATAATAATTCGAAAAGTAATCATCCGACTGTTTTTTTGTTTAGAAAAATCTTCCTATTCTTCCACAATCTGCATGATGCGCCTGATGTTTCTGTTGCAATGGTTGATGATGAGCGGAACACGTTCTACCACCACCATGGATGTGTCGAGGCCCAAAGCCTTAGGCTCGTCAATGCCTATCTTGCCGATAAGGGCATAGATGGTCATCAGCAGGTTCTGTTGACGGTTGTCGGAACTCTCCGGGTAATATACGCGGTGGATGATGATGAAGCGGAAGTCGCCAGGTATTCCGTTTTTGCGGAGCGAAGGATAGGTACTTCTCAGATCTACCTTCTTGCTTGCCACCAGGTCTTCTACCACTTGTCGCAGATAGAGGCTCACCCTAGGCTCAATGCGGAAACCTATGCGCATGGTTACACTGTAGAGGGTGTCGGGAACCAGGGTCTCGCAACTGTACTCCAGCGTGTCAGGAGTATCTGCAAATTCCAGATTGATAAGCCAGTAATGGTCAGCACGCTTGGGCTGCTTGTTGATGATAGAATAGAGCAGCTTGTCATCCACCGCACCTTCCTTGTCGGCATGGTTCACATAAACCAGATTGGATGCGTACTTGGGGATGCTCTCGTCGGCCTTGATATCGGAGATAATCTGATAATACTCATTCAGCGGTTTGGTGCTGATGTAATGATGGCGGATCTTGATGGCGTGGACCCATACATACATCATCAGGAACAGGATTCCGCCAATAAGCATCGTACACCATCCTCCTGCGAGGAATTTTGACAGGTTGGCGGCAAGGAAAATGCCCTCGATAACGCAATATGCGCCCATAAAGAGCAGGATGAAGATGCGCGCCACACCCTTGGTGCGCAGGTAGAAACCGAGCAGCAGGGTGGTCATCAGCATGGTGATGGTGATGGCGAGACCATAAGCTGCCTCCATGTGCGAGGAGTCGCGGAAGAGCAGGATGATGAGAACCACGCCGATGTACATGGCGAGGTTGATTACCGGGATATAGAGCTGTCCCTTTACATGGGTAGGATGCTTGATTCGCATGCGTGGCCAGAAGTGCAGGTTCATGGCTTCGCTCAATATGGAGAAGGTGCCGCTGATAAGTGCCTGACTGGCAACGATTGCCGCACCCGTGGCCATGATGATGGCAAAAATCAGCATGTTCTGGGGCATGATGGAAAAGAACGGATTCACGGAGGAGGCAGTCTGGATATGGTTCAGCACCCATGCTCCCTGACCCAAATAGTTGAGGATGAGCATGGCCTTTACGAAAAGCCAGCTGATGGTGATGTTCTTTCTGCCGCAGTGACCCAGGTCGGAGTAAAGTGCCTCAGCACCGGTGGTACAGAGGAACACGGCACCCAGAATCAGGAACCACTCTGGAGATTTTGCCAGCAGCATGGCAGCATAGTAGGGGTTGAATGCCTTCAGAATCAATGGGTAAGAGGTGATGCTGAAAGCTCCCGTTACGCCCAGCAGCAGGAACCATATCAGCATGAATACTCCGAACGACTTGCCTATGCTCTCTGTGCCAAAGCGTTGCACAAAGAAGATGATGGTGATGATGCCCAGTGTGATGGGGATGACTGGCAGGTGGGGACTGATGCTTTCGAGTCCTTCGATGGCTGTGGTAACCGTGATGGCAGGGGTGATGATTCCATCTGCCAGCAGGGTGCTGGCACCGATGATGGCCAGTAAGTAAATCCATTTTCTCTTCATCTTGCGCAACAGGGCGTAGAGGGCGAGAATGCCTCCTTCGCCATTGTTATCGGCACGCAGCGCCACACATACGTATTTGATGGTGGTCTGCAGGGTGAGTGTCCAGATGATGCACGACAATGCGCCCAGGATGGTGCTCTCGTGGATGGCTTCACCCGTGTGCAGGATGGCCTTCATCACGTAGAGTGGGGATGTACCTATATCTCCAAACACAATGCCCAGAGTGATGAGCAATCCCAGGAAGCCTACTCGATGATGGCAGGCTACTGAACTTTCCGAATTTTCTCTCATATAACTTCTCTTATTAAATTAAAATATTATCCTTTTTTAATTAAGGAATTATCCCTTTAAATTAAAGTATTATCCTTATTGAGCCCACTTTAAAAAGTAAGGCCTGTTTAAAATGTTTATATTTCATGAT
>OLRO01000661.1_pt1 | contig 24082 bp, 18 predicted proteins | sample 1673131 | NCBI WGS metagenome assembly OLRO01 (sample SAMEA3136757, study PRJEB25190) | human gut metagenome | biome: human gut; feature: human-associated habitat; material: faeces | place: Austria | collected 2013 | reverse complement strand
CCCAAACCAAGCACTCTACCAAACTGAGCTACACCTCGAAATGTTGTTTACTAACAACAGCTTGCTTATTATACACCGTATTTTTCGATTTGTCAACACTATTTTTGATTTTTATTCAAAAAAATAAAATAACTGACACAATGAATTAACTGACACATAGTGCCGTTGTTCTCTTGTTCAGCGTTGGGGCTGCCTGTGTTTTGGTGCAAAATTAAGTGCATCCATAGCAACGATTTATTTTCAAATTTTTGTTCAACGGCTTAATTCTGCTTCAAAACCGTTACTATGGATACTTTTTATTGTTTCTGCTTTGTTTTATAATCTGCGATTAAAGCATTGATCAGTCGGAATATTTTCTGATTTTGAGATAAATTCCCCTGTCATCGGCAATTTTCTGACAAGCCTTGATGTCCTCCTCGGGGATTGTATCTACGATTGAAAACTGCGTATGTTCAAAATATTTCTTTGCATCCTCTGCAAATTTGAGCATTGACTCATACGCATGGTCAAAAACAGGACGGCAAACTTCGTCATACTTTTCCGATGAACAGGTATTGAGGCTGATTGAAACAGAATCAATATACTTTGAAATCAACTCAGCTGTGGGCTTGTTGTTGATTCTGTCAGAAAGACCGTTTGTGTTGAGTCTGAGTTTGATGTCGGGGTGCTTTTCCCTTACATATTTTGCGGTTTCAAGCATATTATCAAGAGCCGAAGTCGGCTCGCCGTAGCCGCAGAATACAAGCTCCTTGTAGCCTGTGAAATCAAAATCATCAACAGCCTTTTTAATATCCTCCATACTCGGATCATGCTTGTGCCAGAGTGTATCTGCACTGCCGACCGAATCGGTATTGTTGCGGATACAAAATGTGCATCTGCAAGGGCATTTGTTCGTCAGATTAGCATAGATAGATGTTTTGTACACATAAAGAATATCTGCCATTATGTTTTCTTCTCCTTATATAAATTCACATCAGAGTGAAAGTTTTTTCTTGAAATTGATTTTGTCAAGACCGATGCCCACAACGATGAAGATTAAAGCACCTACACCGGGCTGCAACCAACATGTAGGAAGTTCCGCAATTGCTGCGGCAAAATCGTACATAAGACCGTTTGCAATAAAGTAACCGCCGATTGTAACGATTGTTGTTGGAATGAGCATAAGAAGTGATGACGGACTGATGATTTTTTCATCTTTGCCACGCTTTTTCATTGCCATTCTGCAAAGCACAAACGGAACTGCGTTAAGAGCCTTGATAATAGCTGTTGGGATTGCCCAATGCGGATAACCCGAAATAAGGTCGGCAAGAGCGATTGATGATGCGATAATTCCGAATGGACCGGGAAGAATACTTGCGGCGAGATAAATCATAGAGTCGCCTGCATGAGAGTATCCAAGCGGTGACGGAATCTTGATAAAAGCAGTCGTTACGGTAACAAGAGCTGCACACATTGCCGTAATTGCAATCAGTTTTACATTAAATTTTGAATCGGTTTTTGAAACAGTTTTAGCAGTCATAGTAATTTCCTCACAAAAGCATTTTCAAATTCAATGCCCTCATTGCGATGAATGCCGAGTTTAACGGTTTCACAAAGAGAGGTCTGTATGAATTTTACCGCCAGATTTACGGTATCTTTCAGGCTGTCACCACGGAGCAGTCCCGAAAAGACAACCGAGGCAAACAAGTCGCCTGTACCCGAATAGCTTCCGCCCGTCTTTTCACAGCTGACACAAAACACCTCATCATCGGTTGCAATGAGATTGTTAATCTTTGTAACCTCATCGGAAATTTTATGCTCAATGCCTGTAACAATCACGGTTTTCACCTTGTAGAGTTTCAAAAGCTTTTTGGCAAGCTCTGCAACCGTATCGAGAAAATCGGGAGAATCGGCATTTTCAATCAGTTCTGAATAGTCGGTATCGCACAGAATACAACATTCGGTAAGGTTCGGGGTGATTACATCGGCAACAGAAACGAGTTTTTTCATCTTTTTGCCGAGAGTTTCGGTATAAAGACTGTAGGTTCTTCCACCGTCACCGAGAACCGGATCCACAAGTACAAGCGTGTCGTCGGTTTCAAAGCTGTCTATAAATGAAAGGATTTTGTCCACCTGCTTCTCGCTTGAGAGGAAACCCGTATAGATTCCGTCAGGCTGAAAGCCGAGTTTTTTCCATTCACTTGTGTAATAATCAAGCTTATCAGTGCAATCGTTGCAGTAAAAGCTTTCAAATCCCGTCTGACTTGTCAAAACGGCTGTCGGCATAGGACACGCCTGAATGCCCATTACGGACAAAACAGGGATTGCCGCCGTCAGCGAACACTTGCCAAGCCCTGAGAGATCATTGATTAGTACAGCTTTTTTTGTCATCATACCACGCCTTAAAATTTCTGAACAGTTCAACATTTATCTTGTGATGTTGTCATTATACAACACCACTGTCATTATTTGTATGTACAATTTTCAGAATTTTTATAGGTACAGTTTTTTGATTAAAAAAAGACACCTCGTATTTAAGGTGTCTTTTCAATTGATTATATTCTTGATAATAAATCTGACTTTTTGGTTTCAAAGTCTTCTTCGGTAATTGCACCGATATTTTTTAAGTTTGCAAGTTTCTCTATTTTTTGAAAAATGTCCTCTTCAATATTCTGACCATCACCCTCATCAAGCTGAGATGATTCCACCTCCATTTTCTTTTCTTCACTTACATCATCTATTAAATTTTCAATAGCTTGTTCATCTTTGTTCTGTCCAAATAAACTTGAAATTCCATTTCCAATATCCGAACCGATTTTTTGAAAAAATCCAAAGAAATCATTACTGTTATTTTGCTCTTTCTCCTTATTATCTTCATCATCTTCACACTTATTATTGTTTTTTTCGTTATCTTCTATTGCTACTACTTTATCAGAAGTACACTCCTCGCTATCTATTTTCTTAATTTCATCTTCATTGACATCAGTTATATTTTCCAAGTCAACACACTCACTACATTCATCAACTTCCTCGGCAACTGTATTTATTGTTTCAAAATCTTCTCTTGCTTTTTCCTCTGTATAATTGAATTTAGCCTCATCAAGTGCAACCGCAAGTCGTTTTCCCATTGGCATCATAGCGGCAAAATTCATTCCACCTGATATAACTCCACCAACAACAGGAACTACCTTTGACAATCCTTTTGCAACTGAACTTTTAGTTACATGAAGCCCTATTGCAGTACCTATTTTTTGAACAATAGGGTACCAAAGTGTTTTAGTAAGTGCTTTTTGTGGTAATTTTTTTACAATTTGTTTAGACATTTGTGAAGAAATAAATCTAACACCTGCAACAGCTGATGAAACTCCAAACATAACACCGCAGTACATGATAAGTTGACCCCTAACTTTTTCATCATCAAGCGAACCGTCATCCCATAAATCTGGTGCACCATAAATATATGTAAGTTCCTGAGCTAATCTAAGTGTGATACCAAAAAATTGGAGCATATCAGCGGGTACTGTAGCAGCCATTGCAAGTCCACCCGGAATACCGGCAGCAAACGAGGCCATTGAAGACAATGCTGTTCTTTCAAAAATAACTTTATCTGCTATTTTTGAAAGTGTTTCCTTTGAACAGCCTGCTTCAATCGGTCCTTTAGTTAGAACATCTTCGATACTTGCGTCATTTTGATTTTTAAAATAATCTGCAAGCAATTGGTTTCTGTTGACCTTTATACCAGGAATTTGCAGTGCAGTTGTCACTATATTTTCCATTGAAAAACCGTTATTTTCTTTAGCATCATTTTGTTTAACATTTTCAGCCATAATAACTCTCCTATATTAAGTAATCTTTACTAAACATTTAATTCTCATTAACTTTCTCTTAAATTATACCACCAATAATTACATAATGCAATAATTTTTTAGAATATTTCATTTGTATTATGTAATATTTGCACAATCATAATAGTATAATCTATTTTATAATTTTCTATGCTAATTCAGTTATCAGCTATGGTCGGCTCTCATTATTGCTAAAGTATTGCGATTACTTACATAAACAATCGGGCAACAGAAATTTTGCATCTTGTAAATCTGTTGCCCGAACTAAATTTTAATTTTCAACTTTCAATTTTAGAGATTTTTATAAAAGTGCAAACAAATAACAGACAGCAATTTAAAAGCAACGAAGTTTTTGCTCCGTTGCTTTTTTGTTAACCTATAAAATCATCGCAAATTGCAATAGCAAGTTGAAACAATTTTTTGAGAATATCATGTTCATTGTAGTAGATATTTGTAAGTCATCGCAGTAAGGAATGTTGTATCAAATATTTTGTTGAATAAAGAAACAACCGCCTGTTTAGTATGCCTAAACAAGCGGTTGTTTTTATGTTTATTTTGCATATTTCGGTCTGCAACAACAGGAAATGTTACTCTTATATCTTGTTCTGACTCTGAAATCATCGCACTCTGTGCCACCGTTATTCGCACCTACTGTTGTTATGGTGTAATCATCTACAGCGATACAAAGCTCTATGTGGTCAAGTGACTTACAGCCCTTGGCTTTCAGCCTTGAGTCATATTTTGTAGGTTTTCCGCTCCACGAAAAAATAACAAGGTCGCCCGGCTTAACATCACTCGCACGGTAAAGCTGTCCTGCCTCTAAAAAGTTCACGGCAACAACACCGCACGATGTGGTTTTGCCGCCCGGAATCATATCCAACGCACCTGCTTTATTAAAAAGATACATCTGACCTGCACAACAGCACGCAACAGCATTGACTGTTGTATCATAATTTCCGTACCATTTCATAATGTCGCAGCCCTTGCCCGCATCCTTGCCGACAAGTGATTTTGCCGTTGAGATGATTTTATTAGCCTTAACCGGCTGAATGACAGTCACCTTGCAGGTTGCGGAATAGCCGTTCACTTTGGCGGTAATTGTGGCAACACCCTTTGATTTTGCCGTAACTTTGCCGTTTTTGTCAACAGTAGCTACCTTTGAATTTGAAGATGACCATACTGCATTTTTGGTTCTATCGGAAATAATTTTCTTCAAAGTATAGCTTTTGCTTTTATAAAGAGAAAGGTTAACTTTGTCGAGCATAATATACGGCTTATCGGCAGCATTTACGGTTATACCCTTTGAATCAAATCCACTCATAAATGTATTTTCGGATGGATTTATACATCTTACGGTGTAGGTATATTTCCCCTTGCTGCCTGCGGTTTTATCCGTAAATTCCGTTGATGTTGTGTCGGCAAGCTTTTTCCAGTTCTTACCGTTCTTGACATACACACGGTATTTTTCAGCACCGATAACTTCTTTCCACTCAATTCTTATTCCGCCGTATGCAGCACCGGCGTTCAAAAGCTTTGGGGACGCCGTATATAAGATTGACTTGCCCTTGCCGTCATAACCGCTTGCAAAATTTCTGCCGTCTTTTGTGATACACCTTACGGTGTAAGTACAGTTATGATCTGACATTGCCTTGGTGTCAATGAATGATGTTGAGGTTGTATTGCCAAGACCCTTCCACTCATTGTTTTTCTTGCAATATACACGGTATTTTTCAGCACCGCTGACCCTGTTCCAGGAGAGCTTTACTCCGCCGTAAACATTTTCTGTCTTTGTTATTTTCGGCACTGACAAAAACTTTACGGATTTGCCTTTTGAGTCATAACCGCTTGTGAATCTCTTTGCATCTGCACTAATGCATCTTACCGTATAGGTATAATTTCTTCCCGATGAAACGGCTTTGTCTGTGTATGCAGTTGAGGTTGTGTCTGCAAGCCTTGTCCAGCCCTTACTGCCCTTGTAGTAAATTCTGTACTTTTCAGCACCGTTCACCTTGCCCCAGCTTATTTTTACACCGCCGTTTATACTTTCAGCCTTTTAGATTTTCGGGGTTGCAAGACTTGTCTTTGCTGACTGTGCCAAAACAACAGGGGCATTCGTTTCAACAGCACTTGCCGTAAACGGAACTGCTGTTGCCGTGCCTACCGTCATTATTGCAGAAAGCAATAACGGCATTATTCTTTTTGATTTCATTATTATGCCTCCTAAAAAGTATGTTTTGATGATACTTGCATCTGTAACTAAATTTTATATCTTTAATTATGATTAGTCAACAATATGTAGGTAATTTTTTCTCATTTGTGATGATTTTTTGTTGAAAACAAGCGACAGCTTAATTCGCTGCCGCTTGTAATTCTCATATATTCTGTTTTTTCGGGTTACCCCAACTATTGACATTGAGACTTCGTTGGCAACTACCTCTCAGTGAACTTTCAACTTAGAGCATTGATATATAATCCGTCATACTAATAAAAGATCCGATGTCACCAAAGACATCGGATCTTCTTTTATGCACTAATATTTGTTATCAATTGCAATTTAGCAATTATTTCTCACCGAGATTCCAATAGCCAAGGAACATACCGTAACCATCAGTACTAGAACCTGTTACCTTTGAGTCGCATACAACAAATGTTTCACCATTGTGGTCTGCTGTTGTAAATGTACCCTTATTGTATGTTGCGCTATAACTACCGCTCTTAGCATTTAATACATTGTATCCGGGTGAAAGGAGCGTTCTGAAATTACCTTTACTGTTGCAGAATACAACATTCTTAGCATTATCAATTGCCTCAATCTGATCACTGTTAAGTGTTACCGAGTATACAGAATACTTACCACCTACGAGAGCTTTAGTTTTTAACGATGGAGTATACTTATCGGCTGTCTTCTTCATTTCAATCTTAGTAAGATCAGCCGGTGAGTTACTTGAACCATACGCAAGATATACTCCCTTGTCCATTGCTGTCTTGCCCTTTACAGGTGCCGGGAATACGCAGTAGAGTGTTGCTGTGCTTTCTACGATTTTAACTTCTGATGTTGACCAATATCCTGTGAATGTGCCGTAACCCTCAATACTTGAACCGGTGCTAATACCGTCACAGATTACAAATGTGTTCTTTGCTCTGTCGGCAAGCTTAGCTTTTGTTTTTGTGTATTCTGATGAATACTCTTTTCCGGCAGGAGCTTTCATTACGCTGTACTTGCCGTTGATGTAAGTTCTGTATGTACCTGAAGCATTCTCAAAGATTACATATGTTGATGCATCAATTGCAGCCACCTGATCCTCTGTAAGAGTCACAGTATATACCGGATATGTACCTGATACAAGCTGACTAGTCTTTGAATCTACATCTGCATATGTGCTTGTTCTTGTCATCTTAATCTTATTGAATGAACCAATCTTGTAATCATTGCTGTATCCAATATATACACCCTGATTCCAACAGTTCTTCCACTTTGTTGATGCCGGTGCCACTGCGTATACTGTAGTACACTTTGTCCAGTATCCTGTATATGTGCCGTAACCGTCTATGCTTGTTCCTGTTGTTACTTCACCATTCATAATGAATGTGCAATCATTAAGATTTGCAAGAGATGTTTTAGCTGTGTTGTAATCTGCACTATATGTTCCTGTCGGAGCTTTAAGAAGATTGTACTTTGAACTTACATAAGTCTTGTATGTATTCGATTTGTTTACAAGTACTACATAAATTGCCTTGCTAACAGCCTCTGCCTGCTCTTTTGAAAGTGTTACAGTGTAGAGAGCATATGTACCTGCTGTAAGCTTGTCTGTCTTTAAATCAGGTGTAAGGAAATCTGTTGTCTTTGTAAGCTGAATCTTTGTAAATGTGTTAATGGCATACTTATTGCTGTATGCAAGATAGATACCGTCATCCCAACATTTCGGGCTGGATACTGTCTTTGGTACAACAAAGTTAAGTGTCGTTTCACCAACCGGCTTTGTCGGCTCTGTTGCAGGCTGAGTCGGCTGTGTTGCAGGCTGAGTCGGCTTTGTTGCGGGAGCTGTTGTGGGCTGTGTTACAGTTGTAGGCTGTGTTGCTGTTGTGGGCTGAGGAGCTGTTGTTGGCTCTTCGCCCTGAACGAGAACTGCCTCAGCAGTAAATACAGCGCCGTCTGCCTTTTCGCTGCCATACTTATTGATATATGTGATATCAACATCCTTACCGTTAAAAAGATCTTCATATGAGTCAGCCATTGTACCTGTAAGAACCTCAACATCGAGGTCAACTGTTGTGTCGCCGCTGCCTACAACATCAAATGTGAATGTACAATAAACACTCTTCTGTTTGAAGTTGTAAAGATCAAGGCTTGAGCAGTTGAAGAGCACTTCATTCTTAAGAGTTTTGTTCCAAACGATTGTGTCCTTGAATACAGGGAAATCAGTGTTTCTTGTGTTTGTTGAAGCAAGCTTAAGTACAGAGCTGTCATATGAGAGTGTGCCCTGTGTGTTAAGAATCATATTCTTAGCCTGAAGATTGTATGTAACAACAACCTGTTTTGTATTTGCATTATACTCATACGAAACAGGATCTGTTACATTTGATGTAACACTGATTTTGTTTGTAGAAGTTTTTTCGGCAGCACTTGCAGAAAATGGGAGGGCGGTGAACATACACAGCACCATCATAACCGCAAGAACCACAGAAAGCTTTTTCTGGATTTTTTTCATGCTAATTACTCCTTAAAAATAAAATATACTTGTGTCACAAATTGTGACTAACTTCCAAACCTCGGTATTTCAATCGTTCCGAACTACCAAGCTCAATTAAAATTATAGCACAATGTTGTCGTTCATACAACAAAAGTGTTATTCTTTTAACGAAAATTTTTCGCCTTAAAATATGTGCAAAATAACGGTACATTTGCTATTATGCACAAATTTAATGTCTAATTATTGTGAACATCGTCTTCTTTTCGTTTCACAGTAAAGAAATAACCGATAATAATACTATAGTATTTAATTTTATCTATCAGCAATTGTTTTGTAAGAAAAAGTCTGTGTCAAGAGCAATTTCGGTGCGGACAGTATTGCTGTCGGCAATTTAATCCGATTGTCCGTTTTATAAAAGCGTCAAAAAGTTTTAAACAGTTCAATTGCCTTTGCCGGATCTGCGGCTCTAAAAACAGCCGTTCCCGCAACGCACACATCAACGCCTGCGTCGGCAGCCTGTTCAATTGTATCTCTTCCGATTCCCCCGTCAGCCTCAATCAGGATATTGTCCAGACCTCTGCGGTGACATTCTCTCTTGATTTCCTTAACTTTCGGCATCATATTCGGCATAAAGCTTTGACCGCCGAATCCGGGTTCAACTGTCATAACAAGTACGACATCAAGCTTTTCAAGATACGGGAACACTGTCCATGCAGGAGTGTTTGGCTTTAGCACAAGCCCCGGCTTTACTCCTCTTGACTTGATTTTATCAATCGTACTGTCAATATCGGAATCACACTCAACATGAAATGTGATGATATCAGCGCCTGCGTCGGCAAAATCATCAATATACTTAAGCGGCTCACTTATCATAAGATGAACATCAAACGGACGGTTTGAAAGCTTTCTTACCGCCTTGATAATCGGTGCACCGAAGGTTATGTTGGGAACAAAGTGACCGTCCATAACATCAAGGTGCATCCAATCTGCACCGGCCTGATCCATTCTTTCTATTTCTTCACCCATTTTTGAAAAGTCACAAGATAAAAGTGACGGAGCTATTTTCATACTTTACATCCTTTCTACGGTTTTTGAAGTGCGGGGGCAAACACAGCGGCGGCACCCCAGAACAACGCATAAATCAAGACTTCAAGCGAACCCATAACGCTCACCCCGGCATACAGCGAAAGGGTTGACGCCACAAGCAATCCGAGAATTACGGCAATCAGCTGAATTATAATTGAAAGAGAAATATTATGCTTAATCTTCACACAGCCTGTTACGGCACGGGCAAGCGAAGCGGCCTTGCCGTTTGTAATGAGGTAGGAACGGGAGGTTTCCTCAACCGTATCCTCCGCCTCCTTGAGAACATTTCCGAGTCCTGTCGGAAGCACCTTGATACTGCGGTAGAACAAATCGTAAAGATTTGCAATAAGGTCATTTGTAACATTATAATCGGTTGTTCTGATAAGAAAACTGATGCCGTTGGTTTCGGCTCTTTGCATTTCAGCCTTAAGCTGAGGGTCAGCGGTATATTTTGTAACGAACATTGCAACGAGTCTGCCCGCTCTCGAAAGATATGTAACCTGTCTGCCCTGAGAAGTATATTTCTCCTCGTATTCAATATTAGGAACTTCAACGCTGTATTTTTCCATAAGGGTGCGTGAGCCGACAAGGATTCTCTCGCTGTTAATCCAGCCGACAAGACCGATTTCGTCCTCGTACAGCACACTTTCAACCTCGGGAAGAGTTTCGTTTGTTTCGGCAACAACCGAATCAAACGCATTTGCAATTGGGTTCTGAGCTTCTTTAAGAATTGCTATGCCGCACAAAAGCGACTCGTCAATTGCGTACTCCTCAAAGGTTTTAATTCCCTCAAGTGAGATTGACTCAGCAGGAAACAGCTCGGTTGCATCTATCATAACTGCAGTGCTGTCGCAGAACTGCTTTACCGACGGATAGCCCGAAAGCATTGCACCGTAAGAAAGCAAAGTTTTGCAGAGCTTTCTCACAGGCGCATTTACCGACAAAAGCGTTGCCACCGGAACAGATACCGCCGCTACAAGCGCAAATGCATTCAACGCGTCTGCAAACGACATTTTAACAATACCGTATATAATCGCGATTATCACTGACGCAACCGTTGTTATCGGGGCAAGCTTTGACGCCAAATCCTCACTCGGGTCGGGCGCATAAGATATTTTCAGAAAGTTTGCCGGGAATTTGGTCTTATGCTGATAGGCAATAATGGGACGGTCGGCGGCGGTGCCGCTCATCATCTGTCTTGCAACAGATTCATTATTATAAATTTTTGAAGCATACTTCTGACCCTTTGATGACACAAAGCGGAAATTGTCCTTTACACGAAGAACCATCAGAAGCTTGCCGACATTGTTCGCAAAAAAAGCAATCAACGGAATTACCGTGTAATAATTTACATAGAAGCCGTTTAAATCGCCGAGGCAGAAAAACGACACTATTATCTGAATCATTCCTGCCGCACCGGCAACTGCAACAGCCGTGTCTGAATTGCCCTTTACACGGACAAGCGGTGAAAGTCCGCTCAGCATTGCAACACGGTTAAGCACAAGTGACGCCGCCATAAGAACAAACAGCAAAATTGCATATGCCGCAGGCGCAAACGGTATTGCGGAACAGATTCCACTCGGGAAAAGTCTTGTCACAACCGTAAGCACAACAACTATAGCTGCAATAATTCCCGAAAGCAGACTTCTCATAAACAGCTTTTTTATATTATGGTTAAGCTCATAAAATATGCTTCTTTCGTCCTCTTCGCCCGTATAATCCTCAACAGGCTCGGCATTTTCGTCTTTGACGGTATCGCTGTCATCCGACTCATCCTTTGAGAAAATTCCTACAAGTGCAGAAATCACTTTTTCGCCCAAAGGACGACTGTCCTTGTGATTTTGCTCGGCAGGGGCAGCTCCTTCATCGGCAACAGCTGTTTCGGGACGAAGCACATGAGCAATTACCGAAGGATTTTTGGAACGGACATATTCCTCATACTCGTTAGCTACGGCATCGGAAAATCTGCCTGCCTTGACATTGAGAATGTTCCTCGGTTCATCGGGACGGTAAACAGGAACCTTTGCAACCACCTTGCGCGGCGGCTTTTCGGGGGGTTGAAGCTGATGGACAGGAGTATTAAGCGCCTCGGCGGAGTCCTCTTTTTTTTCTTCCTTTTTTTCAGTCTTACCGTCGGGAATATCAATATCAATTGTATGGTAGCTTTTGATTTCGGCATCCTCGCGAAACTGCTCAACCTCGCCGAGTACTTCACCCGAAAACTCTGTGTTTTCGTCATATTCGGGGGTGAGGGTCACTATCTTATTTTCTTCCTCTGCGGCTTTTTTCTTTGCCTCTTCGTACTCACGCTTAGCCTTTTCGGCTCTTTCTGCCGCCTTTTTTTCGGCTTCTGCTTTGAGCTGTTCGGGAGTTACAAGTTCATCGTCATTTCCGTCCATTATCAGCTCTGCCTGCATCGTGGCTGCTGTTTTATCTCCGACTATTGAATTTGAGGTGTCGGGTTCGGACTCATCGAGCGGACTTACATTTTTCAATCTTGGCTTTTTATCTGCATTGCTGAAAATTTCCTCAACCTTTGGTTTTACACGGTACTTTTCAGCCGTTTGCTCCATTCGCTCCTGATCGGCAAGATAGTGGGTTTCTTCGAGTATGCTCTCAATTTCAAGCTCTTTGAGCCTGTCCTTATCCATATCAGCCAAAGCATTCACTCCTTTTTATTTACTCTCGGGCAGATAGTTAGATTTATCGGAAACTATGCCGCCCGAGCTGTACTCTCTGTTTTTTGCAATCTTTGACATTTAAACACACAACTTTGATAACATCAAATGATTTTATTTAAACATTAAATTTCTTCAAAACGGGCGGATAATATCCGCCCCTACAGAATCGTGCAAACAGTTGCAATTTTACGCTCGGGCATAATATGCTTTTTCGCTTTGCAAACTGTCTTCCCGACCTCAATTTTCCATTTTCAATTTTCAACTTTCAATTTGAAATCCATTGCCTTGTACATCAAAATTCCTGCGGCAACCGACGCGTTAAGGGAATTTATCTGACCTTTCATCGGCAACGACACGATTACATCGCACTTTTCACGAACAAGCCTTGAAATACCCTTGCCCTCGTTGCCGATAACAATTGCGCACGCACCCGAAAAATCGCACTTGTCATAATCCGTGCCGTCCATATCTGCGCCGTAGACCCACACGCCTTTTTCTTTGAGTTCATCAAGCGTAACTGCGATATTGGTCACCCTTGCAACACGCATATATTCAATTGCCCCTGCCGACGCCTTGGCAACCGTGTAGCTTAAGCCGGCACTTCTGCGTTTGGGAATAATAATTCCGTGAACTCCGGCACATTCCGCAGTTCTTATTATTGCACCGAGGTTGTGAGGGTCTTCAACCTCATCAAGCACAACAACAAACGGTGCTTCGCCTCTGCTTTCGGCATATTCAAGGATATCTTCAACCGTTGAATAATCCTTTGCCGCAGCAAATGCGACAATGCCCTGATGAGTTGCTCCGCCGCTGACATAGTCAAGCTTTGTGCGGTCAACTTCTTTAACGGGTATTTTTTTGTCACGGGCTTTTGCAAGTATTCCCACAATCGCACCGCTCTTTTCGCCCCTTGCAACAAGAATTTTGTCAATCGGGCGGTTGCTGCGAACAGCCTCGCTTACAGGATTTCGTCCTGCAATTACATCGGGCTTTTGCTCTGTATTTTCAATTTTTTCGTTTTTCATCATAAATCAGCCTTGTTAAGATTTTTCGTGTCCGCATCGGACACACTCTTTCATTCTCTTTATAGCGTTAATTATAACACAAAACAAAAAATTGTAAAATACCTTTTATCTTAAAAAATCAAACTCTGTACAATGTATCAAGAGCAATCGCTCCGGAGTCGATGTATTCGGGAATAATGCCATACATTCCCATAGCCGTATCCTCAAAAATCACCATATGCGGCGGAAACACCGTAAAGCTGCAGTACACGGCAATCAAAAACAACATCATAAACACGCAGGGCAAAAAAAGCTGTTCAATTTTTCTTTCGCCGTATTCAAGCCTTGCGCTGAGTGCAAACGCAGAAAAACACACGGCAATTGCACAAATTAACCTTGGTAGACCTGCACTTTCAACACCGAGTGCATAGATTAGCAGATATGACGCAAGACAGAATATTCCGACAAACCACAGCGAAATTATTCTTGACACGGCAAAGCGGTGGAATCCCGACCTTTTGCCCACAGCCTCAACAAGACTCCATATAAAATATGACAGCATTACAACCTTGGTCTGTTCCCACATACTGTTGTTTACCGAGCCGAAGAAAATCCCCAGCAAAGCGCCGTTTGTGAGCGAATACAGATTTTTAAACAAAATTATCATCAGCGGCACAACGATAATTCCCCATATCTGCATTTTTACGGTTTCTTTTTTCATAAAACACACCTCGCCGTTGTATTCTATGAGCCGCAATTGTCAAATATTACCCTTTAAGGTTTTCAAAAACAGTAATCCCTGTTATTTCTGTTTGCAAATTTGCGATTTATTTTTCCAAATTGGCACATTTACATTCTGTATAATTCAACATTTTCAACAACAATGTGGAAAACTATGTTGAAAGTGTTAAAAGTCGTGTTATGAAAAGCTGATATTACACGAAGTTTACAAACCTGTAACTTTTAACATCCAAAAACCGAGTTTTCCACATTTCTCATAAAGAAATTTAACATTACAGCTCTATTACTAACTGTATAATATGTGTGTCAAGGGTTATTTTTTATGTTTTTTCAACATTTTTATTCCACAGAAAATACCCGTAAAAATCAAAAAACAGGTACACAGCTGTGTACCTGCAAATTTCAAGGTTATTTATCAATTTTTAGTTTCTGAGCAGATGAATAGCCGTTTCGGCTTTATCAATAATTCTCAAATCGTTATCGTATGAGCACATTTTCCGTGCCTGCTGCAAGTCAACCCAAATATAACTGTCAATTTCCTCTTCCTGAATCGTCACATTATCCGTAAATGCCTGTGCAAGAAAAAAGACAACCCTTTTGCGGATTTTGCCGAAAGGACAGTACTCGCTGATTTCACGAAAGTCGTTTTCAATCACAACATCAAGCCCTGTTTCCTCTTTAATTTCACGGATAGCCGTCTGATGTTCGTTTTCGCCCTCTTCAATATGCCCCTTCGGAAAGCTCCAATACCTGCCGTTGCTGTTCTTTACAAGCAAAATTTTCGTATTCTGTCTGCTCTTATAAAAGATAACAGCGCCGCAGGACTTTTCGTAAAGGCAAACAATGCTTTTCAGCTTAATATTTTTCAGCCTTGAAAGCACCTGTCGAAGCTCCGGTTCGTAAAACACCTCGCCGAACTGTGAAACAATCGGGCGCTCGCCGTCCAAACCGTCAAATTCAGCCACCGCAACAACAACGCCTTCAAAATACTCTGTAACAGGCTTGTGCGAAATGACATACGCGCTCCTGCTCGTCACAGAGCCGGAGGTAATCTGTGCCGAATAAAGCCTGTCACTGATTTTTCCGAAAACATTCACTTTTACATTGTCCGCTATCATCGGCATACACCTCCTTTTCTGCGATAAATTTGAACTGTCAGTTAAAAAGATTGCTCATACTGTCAAGCTGAACCTGAGTGTTTGCACTCATTACGCCGTTAATAAACAGCACCTCGTTAATACCGTTCGTTTTGCAGTAATTAACAAGATTTTGATTGAAATATCTAAAATCGACAACATGAACCTCTTCATAGTTGTTTGTAAGATACGGAACAAGGGCGTTGCCGTAGCTTTCTTTTACAACGGCAATTTTCTTGCCTGCCGCCGCATTTTCAGAGCCGGACTTGAGAACGGTAAGAGCGTTGTCGCCCATAATAAACACACCGTAGGTATTTGCACCGCCTTCTGCGGCTTCATAGTAAGGGCTGTCATAGCTTGCCGAAGAACCGTCGGCCTGAGTAATATTCATTGTCACATTGTATGGTAGTTTCCAGTAACTTACCGTGTCGCTGTCAAGTCCGTCTGCCGAGTTTGTAAACGAGCCGGTAAAGCCGTTAATCTTCTGTTCCTCACAGTCGTCAAGTGAAAGAACAGGCAAATCATTTGTATCGGCAAACGCTGTGTAGGCATAGTAAGAACCAAGACCTGTCCAGTGATGATCGCTCTTGAAGTAGATGTAATCCGTGTTATGCTCCGCAAGACGGTTGTAGCAGTTAATCGGAGTCACCTTGTCCGAAAGAGCCGCATAAGCAGCCTTGATGTTGTCTGCCTGTGAGGTTGACGGAGCGTCGCTGTCCTTAAGTCTTTGCGGAAGCCCCATTTCCGTATGGTTGGGAACAATCATATCGTAAACCTTTACGGAGCTGCCGAACTTGTCTGCAAAGCCGTTGATTGTCTTCGCATAGTTCTGCGCTCTTGCGTTATCGCTTGAGAACAGTTCATAGCCGGTCTTGTTCCACACATAAATGCTGTAGGCAAGAGTACCGTTAGTATTGTCATCCTTTATGTTAGGCGTCATAAAATAGGTTGGCGAAAGCTCATCTGCGGCGCCGCCGGATTTATCGGCGGTTGTTGCAGTCTGAACGGCAGGTGCTGTTGTTCCGACTGTTCCTGTCGGAATTTTTGAAAGCGAGTCGTCCTTTGAACAGCCCTTTATAATAGATGACAAAATCAATATGATAACAAGCAAAATTACAATTGCGCTTGTAACAATGATAATTCTGTTTCTTGTTCTTCTCTTATTTTTTCTTCTGACAGGTCTTCTTGAGGAACGCTGAGAAGACGGCCTTGCGGCATAGCTTGCAGGACGGCGCTGCTGTCTGCGGCGATATTCGCGGCTGTCTATGCTGTCATCAAAATTATCAAGATCAAAATAATCGTAATCGTTTCGTCTGCTCATAGTGTTCTCTCCCAACTCTCCCGAATGAAGAATAATTATATAAAGCTGCCGGTTACTCACGGCAAATATTGTATTTAAGTCTGCCTCAGCCACGCTTTGGATACACAAGGACATTATCACTTAGATTATACAACAGAAAGTCATTAAAAACAATACAAAAAGCACAAAAAATACAATTTTCGAGGAGGATAATTCTCTCACATCAAAAAATCCTTTAAAAAAGTTTATCGGAACAAATAAAACAAAATTGCAAATATGCCGTTAAATTTCTTGAATATATAGGCAATTCGTGATAAAATTGTGTGGTATGAAGTTTTTAAAGCCTTATCATTTTTAAAGGAGATATACTATGGAATACAAATTTTCCGACAGGGTTTCAAACCTCAAGCCGAGTGCAATAAGAGAAATCTTTAAATATGCGGCTGACCCAAGCGTTGTTTCGCTTTCGGCAGGCAACCCTTCTCCCGATGCTTTTCCGACAAAGGAGATTGCGGAAATATCGGCAAAGGTTCTTGCGGAAGACCCTATTTCGGTTTTGCAGTACAGCGTTTCGGAGGGTTACACTCCGCTGAGAAAGCACCTTGCGGAATATATGAAAAAAGAGCATAACACAGGCTCTGACAATGACGACATTCTCATCACAACAGGCGCACAGCAGATTATGGATTTATGCTCAAAGGCTCTTGTAAACGAAGGCGAGGTTGTAATCTGTGAGGCACCGTCGTTCATCGGTTCACTCAACACCTTCAGAAGCTATAACGCAAAGCTCGTGGGCGTTCCGGTTGAGCCTGACGGTATGAGTACCGAAAAGCTTGAAGAGGCTTTAAAAGCCAACCCGAACGCAAAGCTTATTTACACAATTCCGAATTTTCAAAATCCTTCGGGTGTTACAATGAGCCTTGAAAAGCGTAAGAAAGTTTATGAGCTTGCCAAAAAATACGGCGTTCTCATCATTGAGGACAACCCGTACGGCGATTTGCGTTACAGTGGCGAATATGTTCCGAACATAAAAAGCCTTGATACTGACGGCATTGTAATCTATGCAGGCTCGTTCTCAAAGGTAATTTCACCGGGTATGCGTGTTGCCTACACAATTGCACCAAAGCCGATTTTTCAAAAGCTTGTTGTGTGCAAGCAGGGCAACGATGTTCACACTAATATTTGGTCGCAGTATGTATGCGATGAATTTATCACAAAGTACGACTTCAACGCTCACCTTGCAAGGCTGCGTGAAATCTACACAAAGAAAGCAAGCTTCTGTATGGAGCTTCTTGACAAATACTGCGCACCGAAAATAACCTATCATAAAATTGACGGCGGTCTTTTCATATGGTGCGACCTGCCCGAGGATATTGATATGCCGAAATTCTGCAGGGAACTCGTTCTCAAAAAGGTTTGCGTAGTTCCGGGCAACGCATTTTTAACTGACGAAAACGAAACCTGTCACAGTTTCAGAATAAACTTTTCAACACCGACTGACGAACAGCTTGAAAGAGGAATTAAAATCCTCGGCGAGTATGCAAACAGTCTTTAATCACGGAGAACAATTATGGAAAATCAGACAAAAAAAGAGGTTGTATTCAGCGCAATACAGCCCAGCGGAACAATTACACTCGGCAACTATCTCGGTGCGGTTCGCAACTGGGTTACAATGCAGAACGAATACGACTGTATTTACGCTCTTGCAGACCTGCACACAATCACGGTAAGACAGACTCCTGCCGTTATGCGCAAAAACATAATTGACGCTTATGCTTCAATTATGGCTTGCGGCATTGATGTTGAAAAAAGTCTTTTCTTCATTCAGAGCCATGTTCACACCCACGCAGAGCTTGCATGGGCGCTCAGCTGTTACACTCAGTTCGGTGAGCTTTCAAGAATGACCCAGTTTAAGGACAAGTCCGCAAAGCACGCAGACAACATCAACGCAGGTCTTTTCACATATCCCGTACTTATGGCTGCTGACATTCTTCTCTATCAGGCTGACAAAGTGCCTGTCGGTGCAGACCAGAAACAGCACATTGAGATTACAAGAAACATTGCAGAGCGTTTTAATGGTCTTTACGGCAATGTGTTCAAGATTCCGGACGGTTTCATTCCGAAGAACGGCGCAAGGGTTATGAGTCTTCAGGACCCGACAAGAAAGATGAGCAAGTCCGATGAAAATGTAAACGGCTGTGTACATCTTCTTGATACACCCGAGGCTATAATGAAGAAGTTCAAGAGAGCCGTTACGGACAGCGAGGCAAAGGTTCGCTATGCGGAGGGCAAAGACGGCGTAAATAACCTTATGGCAATTTACAGCGCAGTTACAGGTCTTTCATACGAGCAGATTGAAAGGGATTTTGACGGCAAGGGCTACGGCGACTTCAAGACTGCGGTAGGCGAGGCAGTTGTTGAAGAACTCCGTCCGATTCGCGAACGCTACGAAAAGCTTGTTGCAGACAAGGCATACCTTGAAAGCTGCTACAGAAAAGCCGATGAAATCGCTCTTAAAATCAGCAGCCGCACAATGGGCAAGGTTATGAAGAAAATCGGATTTATTTAATCGGGAGAAGTTATATTAATGACAAAAATCGAAAGTAAGGCAATCGGCTTTATCAAGAAATATATTCTTTTATTCCTGCTCGGTGCAATTACAATTTTGGCTGTTTTTATCAGAATTTGCGGAATGGATTTTCAAAGCGATGATTTTAACAGCTTTCTGAATCCTTGGTGGGGCATTATCAAGTATAATGATTTTACGGGGCTTGCAGCTCAGGTGGGCAACTACAACATTCCGTATCAAATCATAATCTATCTTATGACTCTTTTGCCGCTAAATGCTCTGTATGCGTACAAAATCGTATCAATAATATTCGATTTTGTACTTGCAATTTCAACCGCAATGCTTGTTTATTCGTTTGCAAAAAGCAACGCAAGGTTAAAGGCGATAATCGCATACTCTGCCGTACTTCTCTCGGCAACCGTTATTTTTAACTCATCGTTTTGGGCGCAGTGCGATTCAATTTACACCTCGTTTATAATTCTTGCAATCCTGTTTTTGCACAAGGACAAGCCGATTGCATCGTTTGTGTTCATCGGCATTGCGTTTGCATTCAAACTGCAAACCGTATTCATCATCCCTGTTCTGCTTTATTACTGGATTTCGACAAAGAAAATTTCGATTCTGCATTTCTTTATAATCCCTGCGGTTGATGTGATAATGTGCCTGCCTGCAATTATTATGGGCAGATCGTTTATCGATATTATCACAATCTACGCTGAACAGACCGACTACGGAAAGCTTATTCAGATGAACTGTCCGAACTTCTACGCACTTATGTGTGACGGAAACGATATGACATATTATTATCTGTTCAAGCAGTTTTCGGTCTTTCTCACAATTGCCGTACTCGGAATTATGATGTGCATTATCATCTATAAAAAGGTTGATTTGAAGAACATTGAAACTTTTCTTCTGACAACAGCGTGGACCGTCTTCACCTGCATTATGTTCCTTTCGTCAATGCACGAACGCTACGGATATCTGCTTGACATTATTTTAATTGTCTATGCGGCGGTAAGTGCAAAGCATTTGTGGCTTCCGATTGTGTCAACGCTTATAAGCCTGAGAGGCTATTGCTACTACCTGTTCTCCTATGAGCTTGTAAGCCTCAAGGTGACCGCAATCATCTGCACCGCACTTTATGTTTATATAACATTCCTGCTCGTAAAAACAATTTTCAGAGCAAAATCATCTGATAATGTTTTTGCAAAAACAATTTAAAATTAAACATATTTTAAATAACAAACAACCGCCAAAATCCATTATATCGGGTTTTGGCGGTTGTTATTTTTATTTATTCAATGATTTTTAATTTTTGCAAATACAACAGCAACAAGAAATGTGACAAATTCTGTAATTGGGAACGCAAGCCATATGCCTGTCATTTGAACAGCGCTGTTTAAAAGCCAAATTACGGGGACTAACAGCACGCCCTGTCGCAACAGTTGAATTACAACGCCGGGCATAATACTGTCTGTTGCCTGTTCATAGGTTGCAATCATTGCGGAAAAGCCGCTGAACACAAATCCGAGTGACATAATTCTCATTGCCGGCACTCCAAAAGCACACATTTCTTCCGATGCCGAAAACAAAAACAATATCTCTTTCGGGAAAATCAGCACCAAGAGCATACCGACAATCATCATAACAGTCGCGATAATTGTTCCGCTCTTATTTGCTTGTTTAAGGCGACCGTACTCTTTTGCTCTGTAATTAAACCGCATTATAGGCAAACAGCCTTGAATTAGTCCGTTCACCGTCATAAAAATCAACTGCTGAACCTTGAAATATGCTCCGAAAAATGCAACCGCCGTGTCCGAATATCGCACCAAAAACATATTTGCAAAATTCACGGTGAATGCTCCCAACGCATTCATAACAAACGAGGGCAATCCGTAGGAAAATATCAGCTTTATCATCTGCGGTTCAAGGCAGTTTTTAAACACCGGCTTAACCTTTTGTTTTGTAAGAAACAGCTGTATCAACGCAATGATTGTTGAAACAACATAGCCTAAAACCGTGGCAACTGCAGCTCCGACCACACCCATTTTCGGAAACGGACCTATGCCGAAAATGAGCAAAGGGTCAAACACAAAATTGAATACAACACCTGCAATTTGAAACCACATCGGAACAATCATATTGCCTGTTGCCTGAAGTATTTTTTGAATTACAATATGCACCATATTTGGTATCTGCATAAAAACGCAGACGCTCATATACGCAATTCCGTATTCAAAAATCTCTTTGTTTTGCGTAAAAGCCGAATAATAGGGATTTATTATGAAAAGCGAAAGGAAATTTATCAGCACTCCGACAACTACCGAAATTACCACTCCGAGAGCCGCTGCAGAATTTGCCTTTTGCTGATTTTTCTGTCCCAAATAACCTGCAATCAAAACATTAACACCCACCCCTATCCACACGGACAACGCATTCATAAGCGTTGTAATCGGGAATGCAAGCGATACTGCCGCAAGTGCCTGTTCATTTATCCCCGCAACAAACATACTGTCAACAAGGTTGTATGAATACTGAAAGAACATTGAAATCAGCGGCGGTGCCGACATTTGAATTATAAGTTTGTTGACAGGTTCATAAGCCATTTTGTTTTCCGTTTTAACGCCCATATTAACACCCCTTGCGTAAAATAAAAATCGCCATACACCCATAATGAGTGTATGGCGAAAATAAGAATCACATCTTAGAAAAATCCATACCAATTTAGATTTATCATATCAATGAGTTGATTATATCATACCTGTAAAAAATATTCAAGATTATCACCAAAAATTTACTTCTTGCTTTCAAGCCACATATCAAGGGCTTTTTCATAGACATCAATGCTTGTGATTCCGAGGTCCATAATGAAGGTGTGATAATCCTTTGCGTCAAAGCTTGAGCCAAGCTCGCTTTCGGCTGTTTCACGCATATCAATCATCTTGAGGTAGCCTACGGTATAGGGGAGAAAGTAACCCGGATTTGAACGGGCAAGGTCATACGCCTCTTTTGTTGCGGCTGTAACGCTCTCGCTGTCAGCCGAACCGAGTGCCGTTGACATATACTCCTTGACTTTTTCATAATCCCAGCCGTTGTAGTTCACACCGACATCGACCATGGAGTAAAGAATATAGCCGAGAATATCATTTGCGTAGATAAGCTTCTTAATGCCATCGCTTGTATCAAGGTAATCAAGCGTACATTTCGAGGCATACTGCGCCCAACCCTCGGTTGCGCCCATAAAGCTTAAAATCTTGCGGATATTCGGGATATCCTTGTTTGCATTTGATGCGGTAATCTGATAAAGATGACCCGGATAGCCTTCGTGGGCAAGGGTTGTGTACATCTTAGTCATACCCTGTTTTGCAAAGTCGGGGTTGATTTTGATAATATTAACGCTTGTATCGTCAATTCGTCCCTGAACATAGTACGCTCCCACATTGTCGCTCTTTGCGGAATCGCTCATATAATCTGCCGTGTAAGAGGTTGTAACGGGAGTCGGAAAGTCCTCCTCGATATTCTCAATCAAAAATTCAAGCACCTCATCGGCGTCCTTAAAGTCGGGTTTGTAGTCCTGAAATTTGCTCAAGTCATCCTGCGAAACATTGCTCATGCTCATTCCAACCTTTGTAAAGCTGTTTGTAAGGTATGACTTAAGCTCCTCGGGAGTCATGCTGCTGCTTGTTTTATCTTTGACGATTGCCGAATAATACTTTTTGCCGATTTTGCCGTAACCGCAAAGACCTTCTTCGTTTTTGCCTGATTTTTTGAGACTTTCAAGTGCTGAATTTGCTGATTTCAAAGCAGGAATGTAGTATTCTTCAAAATACTTTTTGTTGGTTTCGACAACAGTCTTTTTCTCGGAATCGCTAAGACCGAGTGACTTTATTCTCGACTCAAACTCATCAACAAGCACGGACTTGTCGTTCTTGATATGCTTTTCACACTCATCAATTGACTGCTGTGCAATATCTTCAGCCATAAAGTAACCGTCCTCAGCCTGTTTCCTTGTGAACTCAATGCACTCGTCCATATAGCGTTTTGTGTCCTTCAAAACAGCAAGGTAAAGGTCGGTATCATCCTTTTCATAGAAAGTAAACTCGGACAGGGTGGTAAAGAGGTTTGCAATAATTCCCGACTGCGGTGCAAAAATACTCTGCAATTCTGTTGTACCCTCATATGAAAGCTGAATTTCAAAGTAGCTTGCAAGTGTGTCATAGGTTTGCTTTTGAGAAGAAGTAAGTCCCGAACGGTCAAACTCCTCCAAATCCTTTTTTGCCTGTTTCAGCTCATCAAAGGATTCCTTTGTATCTTCATCGGACACATGACCGAGGGTGTAGTCCTCCTCGTCATATTTCAGACCGTAGTCGGACGGATTTGAAATGTCAAAATGTGCGGTAAGTGCGTCATCCTCGAGTTCTTCCGTAAACAAATCGTCACAATATTTGTCAAACTGGATTTGTGCATCTGTTTTTGTCGGTTCGGCGTCAGAGTCAACATCACAGGCACAGACAGAAAAAGCCATAACGGCACACAGCATAACAGCAAGCATACCCTTGAGCGACTTTTTATTTATAATTTTCTTCATTTTGTCCTCCGTAAAAGTTATTGTTTACCAAAGTATAACATATTATCGTGCTGTTATTCAATGATTATTTTTCTTTTTGTTCTTTTTCGCAGTGACTGCGGCAGTCGTTGCCGTTCTGTTTTCAACAATTGTTGAAAACTATGTTGAAAATGTGTATAATATTCATCTGAAATAAATCTGAATTTTGTAAATTGTAACCATTTGTAATTATTTGTAATTTTTTCAGATAACCAAGTCTGCGGCATCTTTATTTAATTCAACAAATCCTAAGGTATTAAATCCCGCTTTTGATTTTCCCAAAGCAAGTCCGCCTGCACCTGTGAACAATTCAATTGCAGAAAAGTTTTTGTTTTTTTCTTTATAATATTCAGAATCTATACCCATTCGTGTCTCCCTGTTTATCTAACATTAACTAACTTTGACTAACTTTATCTTTCTTTATCTAATTTTACCTAACCTTAT
>OLRO01000660.1_pt1 | contig 24091 bp, 18 predicted proteins | sample 1673131 | NCBI WGS metagenome assembly OLRO01 (sample SAMEA3136757, study PRJEB25190) | human gut metagenome | biome: human gut; feature: human-associated habitat; material: faeces | place: Austria | collected 2013 | reverse complement strand
TTGGCTATATCCTAGCCTTTTCAGGCCCGATGATTTCTAAACGGGACAGCAGTGACATATTTCTCCATCAACACAAAGGTGATGAAGCCCAGGAGAAGGGCATAGGTGGCTTGCTTCTGAAAGCCATGGGCATGAGTTTCGGGAATCATCTCGTCGCTCGTTACATAAAGCATGGCACCACCGGCAAAACCCAGCATCACGGGGAGGAAGGTGGAAGAGGCTGAACCCAAACCGAAACCCACCAGAATGCCTATCACTTCGAGCAGGGCGATGAAGATGGAAATGAAAAAGGTGCGGACTGCTGTAACACCAGCCATCATCAAAGGAGCGATGATGACCATTCCCTCGGGGATGTTCTGCAGGGCGATACCGAAGGATACCCCCACTCCGTTGCGCCTTCTGATGAACAGACACTCACTCCAGCAGCCATGCCTTCGGGCAGTTTATGCAGGGCTATCGCCATCACGAAAAGCATCACATGACTGAGCCTGGCATTGTTGCGATGCTCCTCGGGGTCGAGTCCCGTGATGTGATGAAGATGGGGAGTCACCAGGTCTAGCACATTCAGAAACAAGGCTCCTGCCATCACGCCGATTACTACCAGCCACCAAAGACTGGTCTGTTCGAAGGCTGGCACTATCAGTCCCAACGTGGAAGCTGCCAGCATGATTCCGGCACAATATCCCAACACAGCATCATTCCATTTATGGGGCAACTCCTTGACGAAGAATCCCAAAATGGCACCGATAATGGTGGCACCGCACAGTCCGGCGGCACTTATCAATACGTTTGTCATTGTTATTTTGCTTTTTATCTTAATCCGTAAAATATATCGAAGTTATCCTATTAAATATGTAAGATGCAGATATATGATAGAAGATAAAACGCATAGACAACCCTCACTGTCATCCATGCCCATCTATTTTCGTATCTGATCTATTCTATTTAATTGTGTTCTGTCATGGTGAAATTGATGCACTTCAATTTCGTATATTCATTCCTATTTCAATTTCTTATAACCGTAAGCTGCATTATTGCCCAACTGCTCTTCGATGCGGATAAGCTGGTTGTACTTAGCCATACAGTCGGTACGGCGCATAGAACCCGTCTTAATCTGACCAGAGTTTGTTGCTACGGCAATATCGGCAATCGTAGTGTCCTCGGTTTCACCAGAACGATGGGAAGTAACGGTGGTGTAACCATGACGGTGAGCCATCTCGATAGCATCCAGTGTCTCGGTAAGAGAACCAATCTGGTTCACCTTGATGAGGATAGAGTTGGCAGCACCCATCTTGATGCCCTTCTCCAGGAACTTCACGTTGGTAACAAAGAGGTCGTCACCTACCAACTGACAACGATCGCCAATGGCAGCAGTCAACTTTACCCAGTTGTCCCAATCGTTCTCGTCAAGGCCATCCTCGATTGAATCGATAGGATATTTGGTAATCAGTTCTTCCAGGAACTTGATCTGCTCAGCAGCAGTCAGTTTTTTACCATTAGGATCCTTCTTCTTACCATCCTTCAACTGGCGATAATCGTAGAACCACTCACCATTCTCCTGAACGGCAAACTCGCTGGCAGCACAGTCCATGGCAATCTTCACATCCTTTCCTGGCTCATAACCGGCATCCTTGATAGCCTGGCAGATGCTGTCGAGCGCATCCTCAATACCATCGAGTGCAGGAGCAAAACCGCCCTCATCACCTACGGCAGTAGAAAGACCGCGGCTCTTCAGGAGCTTAGCCAAAGCATGGAACACTTCAGCACCCATACGGATAGCCTCCTTCTCGGAAGGAGCACCCACAGGACGGATCATGAACTCCTGGAAGGCGATAGGCGCATCAGAGTGAGCACCACCATTGATGATGTTCATCATAGGAACAGGAAGAGTGTAAGTATTGCAACCGCCAATATAGCGATACAATGGGATGTGGAGATACTCAGCAGCAGCATGAGCCACAGCCAAAGAAACACCGAGGATGGCATTGGCACCCAGATTAGACTTGGTCTTGGTGCCGTCGAGTTCCAACATCTTATAATCGATGGCACGCTGCTCCAAGGCAGAAAAACCTACCAAAGCAGGCGCAATTACCTGATTCACGTTTTCTACTGCCTTCAAGACGCCCTTGCCGCCATAGCGGTTCTTGTCGCCATCACGAAGTTCCAAAGCCTCGTTCTCACCAGTGGATGCACCAGAAGGAACCGATGCACGACCTACGACACCTGACTTCAAAGAAACTTCAACCTCTACTGTAGGATTGCCACGAGAATCCAAGATTTCTCTTGCATGAACATTTTCGATAATCATAATACTATAATACTTTTAATTACGTTAAACATTTTTTCCGAGTGCAAATTTAGGTATTATCTGACAAATCTCCAAATTTCGGACATCATCAAAAGTAGGTATTCACCCGAAAATACCTACATATAGGTAAGGAGAGGCATGGAAATTTGAGATGCTACCAAATTGTCATTTTATTTTAATTTTATCAATCCGTTCTTCGAAATCCTCCTTTTGCATAGCACCCATCTGCACAGATGGTTTGCCTTTCACGGGGATGAAGAGGAAGGTAGGGATGCTGCTGATACCGAAAACAGAAGCAAGTTCAGACTCCTGGTCGATATCCACCTTATAGAAATCTATCTTGCCGGCATATTTCCCGGCGAGAGATTCCACTACGGGAGCCATCATCTTGCAAGGACCACACCAGGTGGTATAGAAATCGATGACGGCAGGACGGGAACCGGCGAATACCCATTCATCCGGATGAGCCTCGTAATCCATAATCTTTTTTCTGAAATCAGATGTGGTGAGATATTGCACCTTGGCAGTTTCAGTTTTCTCAGACTTCCCTACAGTCGTTTGAGGAGAAACTGCAGGTGCTTTCCTGTTCTGAGAACAAGAAACAAGAAATGGTAGAAATAAAATAGCTGCTAATATGATTTTCTTCATCGTTTTTCGTTGTTTTAATTTGAGAGGGTATGCCATTAGGCTATAACCCACCCTCTTATTACAATTAATCACTAATAAATAATCATTACTCACTAATCACTACTCCTAATCCTTCAAAGAATAAGTAACGGTAGTAACAACCCTTACCTTTTTAATATATGGGGTATTGGAATCGCGGTCTTCAATAGAGAACTGGCCCTGGTCAGCATTCATAATCTTGTCTATCTTGCTCTTGCTGTTCTCAGCAAACTGGGTAGCAGTCTGCTCAGCATTCTCTATCGCCTCCTGCATCATCTTAGGTTTCATCTGACGGAAGGCAACATACTCATACTTCACCGGATTCTCGTAACCACCATCCACAATAGCAACCCCCTTCTGAAGCAGATCACCCTGACGGGCAATGATACTGCGAACCAGTTTCACGTTCTTCGATGTAACCATGATGATGGAAGTAATGTTATAACGATAGCCCTGTCGGTTCTCGCCATACCGTTCAGCATTGAGGTCGATGACCACAGGCGCATTCACATTGATTTCATTAGCCTTAACGCCATTCTCCACCAGGAAGTTTCTGATGGTTCTCGTGGTGGCATTGATTTTTTGATAGAGTTCAGGCAGGTCATTGCCTATTTCCTTGGAAACGATAGGCCACGTCACCTTATCAGCCTCCACCTCCTTTTCGGCAAGGCCTTTCACTACAACCTTTCGGTCTTTACTAATCACACTTTCAAGTCCCGACTTGATACAAAATCCAAGCATGATGATGCCGATGGTTAAAATCACGGCTTGCTTAATACCAGAATTGATGTTCATAATTAGTCCTCCATTATTAAGTTGTTAAAATTGAGTTTCCATTCTATCTCAGATTGAATTGCAATTTGAGTTTTCAAAGATACAATAAAAATATAGAAAAACGACACTTTATAATGATAAAATATGCTAAAACTGCCCATATCAACCCATAAGCACCATTTTTTCTGCCAAAAAGCTTGCATATATTACCAAAAAAAACTACCTTTGCCCATCAAAATATTTCTAACCCAAAAACAATAAAATGGATTACAACATGATTGGGACCGCATGGTCGTTACTGCCTCCTATCGTCGCCATCGCTCTGGCACTGAAGACAAAGGAGGTCTATTCTTCTCTTTTTATCGGTATCATACTGGGTGCCGTTCAATATTGCATTTCGATGGGAACAGGTTTCGACGGATTCCTCGTTCACCTGACAAACCACACTGTAGGTGAAGGCGATGATGCCAAGGCATACGGTTTGATACATTGCCTTTCCGACCCATGGAACGTGGGCATTCTGGTGTTCCTGGTGGTATTAGGCAGCATCGTTTCATTGATGAACAAGGCGGGAGGTTCGGCAGCTTTCGGCCGTTGGGCTTCCAAGCACGTACACTCGAAGGTTGGCGTACAGATTGCTACCATTCTGCTCGGCATTCTGATATTCATCGACGATTACTTCAACTGCCTTACGGTGGGTTCGGTAATGCGCCCTATCGCAGTGCGCAACGGTGTTACCAAGGAGAAGCTGGCTTATCTCATCGATTCTACAGCCGCTCCAGTCTGCATCATCTCCCCTATCTCGAGTTGGGCAGCTGCGGTATCGGGCTTCGTATCGGGAGGTGAGAACGGACTGGCACTTTTCTGCAAGGCGATACCTTTTAATTTCTACGCATTCTTTACCATCCTCTTTATGTTTGGTATTGTGATACTGGGCTTCGACTTCAAGGCGATGAGCAAGTATGATGCAAGACTGAAGGAATGGTACGAGCGAACCAATGGCGGGAAGCTCGATGAGGTGAGCGATACCAAACTGCAGATTGTTGAGCATGGTGTGGGAGCCAAACAGAAAGAGGATTCCAAGAACAAGGGAACCGTGAGCGACCTGGTGATACCAATCATCATGCTGATTATCTTCTGCATGGCGGGCATGGTATATTCGGGCGGATTCTTCGATGCCGATAATGCCAACTATCTCAACTTTGTGGATTCCTTTGCTGCGAGCAATGCCTCTGTAGGCTTGGTAATCGGTTCATTGGCTGCCCTGATTCTTACCATCATGATGTTTACCATTCGCAAGACCTTGCCTTTCGATGAGGCGATGAGTAGTCTCATCAAGGGTTTTGAGGCGATGGTACCAGCCATTCTGATTCTTACTTTGGCATGGACGCTGAAGAGTATGACCGACTCGCTGGGTGCGGCAGAATATGTATCATCGGTTGTAGCGAGCAGTGCCTCAGAACTTCAGATGCTTCTTCCAGGCATCATCTTCCTGGTAGCAGGCTTCCTGGCATTTGCAACGGGTACCTCCTGGGGAACCTTCGGTATTCTGATTCCTATCTGCATCGCCGTATTCCCTGGTGCTGATCCTTTGCGCATCATCTCTATCTCGGCATGTATGGCTGGAGCGGTATGTGGCGACCATATCTCTCCTATCAGCGATACCACCATCATGGCGAGTGCAGGAGCGGAATGCAAGCATGTGCATCATGTATCATCACAGTTGCCTTACGCCCTGACTGTAGCCTTTGTGAGTTTCCTCACCTTCATTGTGGCGGGATTCACTCATACGCTGGGTATGGTAACGAGTGCCATCATCTCGTGGATATTCGGTGTTGCCATGCTCTGTTTTGCTTTATTTTATTTAAATAAGCGCCAAAAAGTTAAATAGTTCTTAATTTATTTGTATATTTGAAATATTTTCAATATCTTTGTAGGAGAATTTAATAAAGAACATATTAATAACTTAATACAGAATACATTATGAAGGAATTAAAAGGAACAAAGACAGAGAAGAACCTCCAGGAGGCATTCGCTGGTGAGTCACAGGCTCGTAACAAATATACCTATTTTGCAAGCAAGGCAAAGAAGGACGGTTTTGTACAGATAGCTAATATCTTTGAGGAGACAGCTGCTAACGAGAAGGAGCACGCTAAGTTGTGGTTCAAGTATCTGGAGGGCGGTGCTATCCAGGATACAGAGAAGAACCTGGAAGCTGCTGCCAATGGTGAGCATGATGAGTGGACCGATATGTATCCACGCATGGCAAAGGAAGCTCGCGAAGAAGGTTTCGAGGAGATTGCAGCTAAGTTTGAGATGGTTGCTGAAATCGAGAAGCACCACGAGGAGCGTTATCGCAAGCTCTTGAAGAACGTACAGGACAAGCTCGTCTTCTCTCGTGACGGCGACTGCATCTGGCAGTGCTCTAACTGCGGACATATCGTAGTAGGCAAGAAGGCTCCTGAGGTTTGCCCAGTCTGCAACCACCCACAGAGCTACTTCCAGATTGAAGCACAGAATTACTAATTCTTGCTTGAGACGAAATATCTAACAGAACATATATAAATAAGAGAGGGTGTGTCATGCCTTATGACACACCCTCTTTTTTATGATTTAGCTTGAACCATTTCCAACATGATTTCTATCAACCTTGGAACACCATACTGTTCTATCTCGTCCTCTTTCACCCAGATATAATCATCAGGGAGCAGGGGGCGGCTTTCTGTTTCCTGCAGATAGAAGTCGGCAAGGAGGATGCGATGGGTAAGTACATGCTTCACATCCTTAGCCAGGAGAAGAGGATTATGGACAAAGGCAGGCAGTTGCGGAGCATCTGATGCGTTATATGGTTCCCACAATCCTTGCCAGATATCACCCTCGCCGCGACGGTGGATAGCCACTTCGCCTTTACACCTTATATATATATAGGAGAGATGGCGCGTTTTCACCTTCAGTGTCTTGTTCTTCACCGGCAACTCCTCTACCCTTCCTGTCCTCAAAGCCTCACAGGTTTCGGCAAGCGGACAGACAAGACATTTTGGAGATTGGGGAGTGCACTGGATAGCTCCGAAATCCATCATACCCTGGTTATAGGCAGCAACAGGCGATAATGCTGTATCAGAAAGTTGCTGAGCAGACGAAGCAGGCAAGAGTGATTGAGCCAACGCAGCAAACTCTTTTTTCCCCTGCGTTGAGTTGATAGGAGTATCTATTCCGAAGTAACGTGAAAGAACCCGGTACACATTGCCATCTACTACTGCCGCCGGAATATCAAAGGCAAAAGAACCGATGGCTGCAGCAGTATAATCGCCCACCCCTTTCAGGGCTTTGATACCTTCAAGCGTATCAGGGAAATGACCGAGCGCCACTATCTGTTTGGCAGCAGTATGAAGGTTGCGGGCTCGCGAGTAATACCCCAATCCCTGCCAGAGTTTCAAGACATCATCCTCGCTGGCAGCAGCCAAGTCTTCAACCTTGGGATAGGTCTTCATGAACCGCTCCCAATATTCCCATCCCTGTGCGATGCGGGTTTGCTGAAGGATGATTTCGCTCAGCCAGATGGCATAAGGATCCTTGGTTTCGCGCCAAGGCAAATCCCTACCATTCTCACGAAACCAATGGATAATGACAGCCGAAAAACTATTCATAAAATTCAATGTTCAAAGTAATTACTGTTCCGGATATTGCTCGTAAATCTTCAGACCGAACTCATTCGCCAAGGCATAGGCATGCTCCATGATATCGGCGAGAATGTGCTCATAATTCACCCATACCTTATCCTTAATGAAGAAATAGAACTCGATAGGAAGACCGCATTGTGTGGCTTCCATGTGGCGCACCATCAATGTGAGATCGGTATTGACCTCCGGACGCTGGCGCAGATACTTCTCCATGAATTTACGGTAAAGTTGGAGATTGGTAGGGGCAAGGGCTGCAGGATTCTTTAAATCCTCAATATCCTTCCCTTCTTGTATATCTTTATCTATCGCCTTCTGCAACGACTCCTTCAACTTAAACGAATCTTCGGTGGCGAAATGCTTGGCAAGCAGATTACGTTTTAATGTCTCATCCACCAGACGGACACTACGGAAATCGAAGTAAACCACGCGCTTCACTCTTCGTCCACCACTCTTCTGCATACCAATCCAGTTCTGGAACGAACCATTTACCAGGGTAGTAGGCGAAATAGTAACGATGGTGTTATCAAAGTTGCGCACCTTCACGGTCGTGAGTGACATATCCTCAACGATACCATTGGCATCCACCGACTTCACCGTAATCCAGTCGCCCTTATGCAACATATCATTGCTGGTAAGACGCACACCAGCCGCCAATCCCGAGATGGTATCCTTGAAGACCAGCATCAGGACTGCCGAGGTAGCGCCCAAACCGGCAAAGAGGGTCATCGGGTTCTTGTCCAACAGGATGGCAACCACCACCACAGCAGCCACGAAGAGCATCAATACCCTGAGAACACCGCAGAAAGTATGGAAATACTGCTGAGCCGACGAGCGTCGTTCCTGAGAATCCTCCAATCCTTTGAAAGACCCGATGAAGACCAGAGCCGTACGCACCGACATCACCACGATATAAATGCCCGTAGCCCGCTCCAATATCTCCTTGAATATCGGATACTCCAGATAAATCAGCGGCATGAGCGACCATATCACCACAGCCGGCACAATATGGCAAGCCGAGGTGAGCACCTTCTTGTTCAGCAGCACATCATCCCAAGTGATGTCCGTCTTATCAGTAATCTTACTGATGAGTGGAACCAGTATCTTGCGACAAAGAAAATCGCTCAGCATCGCCAAGAGGATGGCAGTAATGGTGAGCAAGATATGGCGCAGCATGGGCACAAAATCACCAGTGACTCCTGCCCATGTTATCATTTCATCTACAAACTTACGAATTTCCTCCATAAAACTATTAACTATCAACTATAAACTATCAACTAACGCTCACGGTTGGCAGAGCAAAGTACATACTTTATCTGCAAAGTGTCTGGCATTATTACCATGCATGATACCATTGTTGATGATGGCGAAACAGAGTTCATGACCATTGGCTGCGGTACAGTAACCCGCCAATGAGATGATGCCCGTCAGCGTACCCGTCTTTGCTTTCACATTGCCATGCACAAAACTGTTCTTCATACGCTTCTTCAATGTACCATCTACCCCACCGATAGGCAGCGAATGCTTCAGATGGTCCATGATGTTGCCGTTGAGATAAGCATAACGCAGCAGTTTCACCTCCAGTTCGGCACTGAGATAATTATAGAGCGAAAGTCCCGAGCCGTCAGCCAGTTTATATCTTGCCGGATCGAGTCCTATCTTACGGATAAGCTGTCTTTCCACATTCCGGGCACTCTTGGCACTCGCCCATTTATTGCCCGTAGAAGCCGCAATCTGATAATACATGCTCTCGGCATAGAGATTATCACTCTCCTTCATCATCTTGTGCAGGATCTGATCCATCGTATGGAATCGGGTACAGACCGTAAAGGCACTCGCAGGGCAAGTCTTCTCTGAAGCCCCAAAGCAGGAATATTCGATGCCCTCCTCACGGAGCTTGGCAAGAAACTTATCCATAAAGATGTCCTTGCGCTGGAACACCAGTGGCGAAAGCACCGGATTGTCATCATCCCAGCACCAGCCTTCACCCAACAAATCAGCATCCTTCAAAGAGCGGTCGGCATAGATGCTGCCACGGATGGTGTCAACACCCATATCCTTCAGACTATTGACAAATGCCGACATATCATCGCTGTTGAAACGGGGATCCATACCGCCTATACAATAGACATCACCCGTCAACACCCCATTCTCAATGGTACCGGTATATTTCAGAGTGGTTTTAAACTGGTAAGAACCGCCCAACTTATCGAGCGCCGTAATGGCAGTCAGGAGCTTCATCGTACTTGCCGGACGCATCAGTTGTCGTTCATTTCTCTGATAGATACAAGAGTCAGCAGACAGGTCCCAGACCATCAGTCCTACCTGTGATGTTTCGAACATCTTGCTTTCAAGGAGTTTATCAATACCCACCTTCACCGATTCCGGCCAAGGCAATTTCTGCGTCAGCGTATCCGCAGCCAGGGAGTCAACGACTGTAGAGTCGGAAACATCCTCCTCATCAACCGTTTCTATTCCCTCATCTTCAATCACATTCTGGGCCTGCACCGGTACGGATATCCATACCATCATCAGACCCAACATCATATATATTATCTTTTTCATCACAATCAGTTCACCTGAACTTAAAAGAAATTATTTATTTTTGATTCTCTCCATAAATGCCTCTTCATTATCCGGCTGAACGGTCACAATATTATTATGTCCGTATTCGATGACCACACAATGGTCTAATCCGAAGAAAGTCTTGGCGATGTGTACATCAATGACATCACATAGCGGCACATTTCTGTTGGAAGAGAACCTGCCCTCATTGATGATGAGATATTCCATCTCCTCATCCAGGTCTATCGGTTTTACCATCTTGAAGGTATAGGTTGTATTCAGTATGCGCTCTATCATGCCCACGATGATGATAGCCACAAAGATGCCGATGATAGCCAGTTTAACCCAGAAGAAATAGAGAGCCAGGATTGCAAACACCGCCACACCGATACGTGCCGTCAGCGTAAAGCGCTTATGAAAAGTTCTATCTGCCATAACTTTGATTTATTACCTTATATTATTGTCGTTTTTACGACCTTTTGATAGTCTAAAAGACTATATAACCTTAAATTTCGCTGCAAAATTACAAAAAATCCCTCTCTTATTACTCATTTTAAAGATTAATTATTACTTTTGCAACGAATTAAGAATTAATTCTGAGAGAATGGGGCTGTTTTATAGATAAAAACACCCGTTCTTAAAATTGAAATTAGATAAGAATAAACTCAATGGTTTATAAGTATGATTTTCTGATTATCGGCTCAGGAGTTGCCGGTATGAGTTACGCTCTGAAAGTAGCCAGAGCGCATAAAGGTAAGGTGTGTATGATTTGCAAAACCTCGCTCGACGAGGCTAACACGTCATTCGCACAAGGTGGTGTGGCGTCAGTTACCAACTTGGAAGTGGATAACTTCGACAAGCACATACAGGATACAATGATTGCTGGTGATTATATCAGCGATTATAAAGCTGTGAAGCAGGTTGTCACCATGGCACCGGAGCAGATCAAGGAGCTCGTGCAGTGGGGCGTCAACTTCGATAAGCAGCAGGACGGCAAGTTCGACCTACACCGTGAGGGCGGTCACAGCGAGTTCCGCATCCTTCATCATGCAGATGATACGGGTGCAGAAATCCAGCGCGGTCTGATGGAGGCTGTGCGCAACTGTCCGGATATCGATATCAAGGAAAATCATTTCGCCGTGGAGATTATCACTCAGCACCACTTGGGTGCCCGTGTTACCCGCCGCACTCCTTATATCAACTGTTACGGTGCATACGTATTGAATCCTGATACCCAGAAGGTGGATACCTATCTGAGTAAGGTTACCGTGATGTGTACCGGTGGATGTGGTGCCGTTTATCAGACTACCACCAACCCTGTCATCGCTACGGGTGATGGCGAGGCGATGGTTTACCGTGCCAAGGGAACTGTAGCCGACATGGAGTTTGTCCAGTTCCACCCAACCGCTCTCTATCATCCTGGAGAGACCCACCCTGCCTTCCTCATCACCGAGGCGATGCGTGGATACGGTGGCATCTTGCGTCTGCCTAACGGCGAAAGTTTCATGGAGAAATATGATAAGCGATTGAGCCTTGCTCCTCGCGACATCGTGGCTCGTGCCATCGATAAGGAGATGAAGATTCACGGATTGGATCATGTCTGTCTCGATGTAACCCATAAGAATCCAGAGGAGACCAAGCGTCACTTCCCTAATATCTACGCCAAGTGTCTGAGCATCGGCATCGACATTACCAAGGAGTATATCCCGGTTCGTCCTGCCGCTCACTATATGTGTGGTGGTATCAAGGTAGATTTGAACGGCTGTTCAAGCATCAACCGTCTCTATGCCCTGGGCGAGTGTTCATGCACCGGTCTGCATGGCGGTAACCGTCTTGCCAGCAACTCGCTCATCGAGGCTGTGGTTTATGCCGAAACTGCTGCCAAGCACAGTATTGAACATGTAGATGAATACGACTTCAACGAGAAGGTACCAGAATGGAACGATGAAGGTACTTTGACCAACGAAGAGAAGGTGCTGATTACACAGAGCGTGAAAGAGGTGGGCGAATGCATGAGCAACTATGTAGGTATCGTGCGCAGTGACCTCCGTCTGAAGCGAGCATGGGACCGTCTCGATCTTCTCTACGAAGAGACAGAAAATCTCTTCAAGCGTGTAAAGGTAAGCAAGGAACTCTGCGAACTCCGCAACATGATTAACGTGGGTTATCTCATCACCCGCATGGCGATAGAACGCAAGGAGAGCCGTGGTCTCCACTATACCATCGACTACCCTATTCATGCTTACGACAAGAAGTAATCAAGAATTATCAGAATATTAAAAAGCTCGGATGCATCACAAGCATCCGAGCTTTTTTTATTTTCAAGAATTTGAGAATTAGAGAATTTACTTCCTACCTATTGGTTCTAGTGATTTTTCTTTTTATCTCGTCAGCGAGAACTTGATGCTCAGGCCGAAATCCTGTGTGGTGGTAGGATAACTGCTGCTCGACAGGAGCGGGGTGTTGGTCTGACGGTCATAATAGAAACTCATGGTAAGGAGTTTGCTGAAGGTATAATCGGCAGAGAAACTCAGTTTCAGAGCACTGTTTCCGCTGCTGGCACTGCTTACCATTGAGGCAATATCACGAACGATGGCTGCCTGCTTGCGGAAACTGAAGTCAAGACGTAGATTCAGATCATGGTTGGTACCATTCTGAACCGTCTTGGTGGTCGATGCATTCTTATTGGCTGCATTCTTGTTGCCGCCCTTCGACTTGGAACGGGAGGCCTTGGCGCCCCAGCCGAAAACATCGAAGTTGTTGATGCGGTAACCCATACCGATTACCCAGTCCTTACTCAATGCCTCGTTCAGCTGCACACTCGTCATACTGAGGTTCAACACACGGGTCTGGCGATATTCTGCCTTCACCGTCATATTATTGTTGAATGTGACATCCATACCCAATAATGGCGAGAACGACTCGTTGATACTTACCTGCGAAATGTTGAACATGCTGCTTGGAGATGGATTGCCCGTAGTGGCATCACTCACGAAGCCGAGACCGTTCATATACTCCTGGAAGGTGCTGTAACTGTTGTAGCTGCCAACTGCAAAGACGCTTTTGTAAGAGTGGTTGATGTTGATACTCTTGAAGTGCTCGTTGAACCAAGGCAGACGTCCCAGTCCGCTGTAACGGATGGTCCAGTTTGGCAACATCCGGCTCAATGCCGGGAATACCGAGAGCGAATTGCCACCCATCGAGGTATAAGCCTTGAGGAAGGCAGGAATCATGACATCGCTGCTATACTGGTTAACCGGCGTGCGAGAAGCATCAAACTTGCCGCCAGCCAGAACAGAACCAGCCGGATAAACAGTTCCGGCATACTGCGCCTCTACCCTATCTCTGAAACCAGCCAGCGAGTTGACAAACTTCTCGAAGGTCTTACTGCGATACCCCGAATTGGCATTGCCCATTCCCTCGAAAGCCGACCCCAGCGAGATGGTAGTCATCTGGAAGGCTCCACTCTGGGTAGTTGGCGTTCCTTCATACATATACTGTATGCTCTTCTGCGTGGTCTTGGTGCGTGTGGCAGAGAGATCAATCTTGAAATCCTTGACAGGCTCCAGGGTGGCACGCAGCGTAAGATTATCCGTTCTGCTGGTAGTGGCTGGTGTTGCGATACTGTCGTTGCAGAGCAGCCAGTCGTTGTTTCTAGCCTTCTCGATATAATCGTCGCCAACCATACCGAAGGCGAAGTCAAGACCCGGTGCCATCTGTCCCACCTTCTTCTGTCCGAAGGCATCACCCACACTAGGCAAGAAGCCCGGCAGGGTGAGCTGATAGCTGCTGCGATAGTTGATGCTCACATTGCGCACCATCATTGCCAGACGACTAGCCAACTGCAATCCCTTATACCATTTCTTATCATCAAGCGGTTCCTTAGCCAGTACGGAGAGTTTCACCTTCATGGCAGTATCTACCTTTGAGATGATTCTGATCTGGTTATTATCCACCTTTTTATATTTAAGCGGGAACACTTTGCCGTCTTCCGTCTTGGCATTCACAATCAGTCGCTTGGTATTCTTGCCGTGGCGTATCTTGAATGTGGTATCAGGCAGGAGGGTGATTTCCCGTTCGAAGGCACGCTTGTTCTTAGGCAGCGCCTTCTTCGGATCAGCCGCCTGTTCCTTTGCTTCCTGCTTCTTTTTCTTTTTTTCCTGCTTCTTGCGCTGCATCTGTGCCCTACTCTGGGTACGGTCAAACTTATCGTTTACCTTCTTCAGGAAAGGCACATGGTTGTAGAGTTTCACCAGGTTAAAGTTACCGTTCAATGTCAGCTCGCGCTGGGTATTGATGGTATTTCCATACGAGTTACCCTCCTCATCCTCTGTACCGCGCTCCCAAGAATAGTTGGCATTGTAAGAGGCATCGCTGTTCACCCAATCGAAGACAGGCAGCAGATTGAGAGGCACCTTGTAGGATGCCTGGAAATTCTGACTGTAATCGAGCGGTGCACCCCAGTGGCGGATGCTGGTCCATACGGAGTCCTTCCAGGCATGATACTGGTCGGCATAAAGATCCTTGTTGACCGGTGTATATGGTTCCTCTATCTGTGCATGGGTAGCACTCTGGAAGTTCATGTGCAGGTTCTTGGTCAGATCCCAGTTGATGGAGAACTCACGGTTCCAGAGGAACTGTTCACTGAAAGTGAGCGGCAACTTGGAGTCTACTCCGGCAGCTCCACTCATCAGGGTTTCCATATCGCGCTCCTGCAACTCGTAGTAGTCGCGCGTCATCTCGGTATTGAAGGCTATGTTCTGCGGCAGCCAGTTCAGTCCGAAACGTTTCAGTATGTCGAGCCACTTACTCTTGTTCTTCAGTCCCTTGAATGGTTCCCAAGCCTTATAAACCGGGCTCCACGAATAATCCAGGGCTCCGCGCCAGTTATCCTTTCGCTCATACATCGTCGTTTCACCCGTAGTATACTGATGCTGATGACTATAAGTGAATGAGAAGTTGGCTGGATCGTATGGCATCGGATGGCGCTTGGTAGCGATACCCACCCGGGCATTCGAGATGGAGAAGTTGGTCTGCGTAATCTTGGTGGCAGCGATATTCTCGATAGAATCGCGCTCGTGCTTGGAGCCGGCGGCATCGAGGGCATCCTTCAACTCCATATCGGTATCCAGCGGATTATACTTAGGAGTAGTCTTCTCCTTGGTAATACTATAATATAAAGGTATGCTCACCTTCGCCTTGTCTGGGAAGAACTTACCCATTTCGAGCGATGTGGTCACACTGTAGGTACCGTAGTTATCGGTGGTGCGACTTGCCACGCCATCTTCCAGGCCGCCGAATCCCTCGCTGATGTATCTGCCGGTGGCATTCACGCTACCCAAATCGGAGAGTTGTACGTTCAGGTTGGCATTGGCAGCCCAACCACCCGAATTATTATGTTCCTTGAGTCGGAGTTCGTTTATCCATACCTCACCGCTCTTGATGTCGGCAGAATTGTTTCTCACACCCAGCATCATGGTCTTCACCTCGCCGAGACTCGGATTACCCACGATGGTAATCTTGTTCTGCGGATGTTCTGCATCCATCATGGAATAAGGAGCGAGATAAGAAGCCACACCCTGTGCCTTCGCCTTGTTGCGGTTTTTCTTCAATGCCGTAAAGACGCTCAGCGGCACATCGAGCATATTCTCCTCAGGCCATACCGCCTTACAGTCGGCAAGCACATAGCGGTTGTAGTTGGAGCGTGGCTCGGTGAGTTTCAGCGGGATTTCATACTCGTAGTAATTGTTCTTGTAATCGCTACCCAGACGGATGAAGACTGAGAGATCACCATCCTGCAGACGGGTGGTATTCTGCTCCAATGCATTGGCATGGGCAAACATCTGGATGCGCTTGTACTGGCGCAGATCAAGGGTAGAATTCTTATAAACCGCCTTCGCCTCGCCTGTGCTCATATTCTTGACCACCAGACTCAACGCCTGCTCATTCGCCTCAACCAACTGAGGCTGACTAGGATCCTGTTCGCGCTTGATACCCGGAGGCAAGACATAGTTGACCGGTGTCTTCTCGCCGTTCTCTTCCAGACTCACACTGCTTGCATCGAGGGTTCCGCCACTGGCTGCGCCGAGCGGCTGATCATAGGTACGCCACTTGCCCATCACGAGGTCGAAGGTACCGAAACGCAGCACGATAGGTTTCTTGAAACCGGTGAGGAACATACGCATGAAGCGGATGCTGGAGAAATCGTTGATGTTGCCCTGACGGCTCTCAAACTCATCGATAGGTATGCGGAACTGATACCAGGTAACGGTAGACTTGGTATTATCACGCCAGGTCTGGCTGTATTCACGCTTATCTACAATATGATTGTTACCCACCACGAGATCTTCCGGACGGATGCTGACACGATACTGGAAGTATTTCTCATATTCGTTGAGCGTATAATCCTGGTTGATATCCTCGACATCCGGCGTTGACTTATAAGAAGTATCATAGCTCTCAGAACGGCTGTCGCTGTCAGGCGAGTTGCCCTGAGGATTGTTGATATACTTATATCTCTGCAGGATTGGAGCACGCATCTCATCCCAGTCGGAACCGCGGAAATAGTGGTAGTCATCACGTGCCGGATCGGCAAAGATGCTGTCGAACACCGCCTGGTTCACCTTACCCTGAATCTGGTCGAGATAAGCACTCTTGTAGAATTCCTGCTCCTCGGCATCAGTCAGTCCGTTGAAACCCACATCCTGCAAGGCTCTGCTGCCACTGGTGGTAGCAAAGGCATAGGTCACGGTGCTCTGGGTAGGAATCTTACCCCACTGGGTATAGGTGTAGCTCTTGCTGCCATCTACCGGCATGCCACTCTCATAGAATTTCTTGCCATCACGCAGGATATCCTCGCTCACCTCGCCCAGGTTGATGTAGAAATCGCCACCGTAATCGGCAGCATCAGCCTCTTCGCGGGAATAGATGAACGGATCGAGCATCCAGAACTCGATGTATTCGATGTTTGCCTGCTCGAAATCGTTGGTATCCAGCTTACGCATCATTCCGCCCCAGTTGCGCTGCGGATTCTGCAGGGTTCCGTCTGCCTGCAAATCTGTTACATTGAAGTTGTATGGTCCCGGCTCACTTGGATAGTAGGCCAGATTGAGTACATTCAGGGTATTGGTAGCGCCCTGATAACTGCTCTGGTCGCGCAATGGGAAGAGCTCCTTGGTATAGACCTCACGAACATAATGGTTACTCAACTGCTTGAGGTCGCCCTTGATATGTCCCGGAGTGAGCGAACTTCCACGGCGGGTGAACAGCGGATCGATGGTATACCAGGCTAGGCGCGAACGGTGGAAACCGCTGCTCAGACCGGTCTTATCGCTGTAATCGTCCTTGAAATTGAGCGAAGGCACACTGGATATAAACCAGGAGGTAGGAGTCGTTACATCGATGGTAGTCTTCGTACCCTCGAAGTCATCGATATAAGATGCATTGTCCTGTGTGCCGCCTGCCTCACCGGCAATGAGCTGGGCAAATTCTCCTGTAAAGGATATCTGCGATGGCTGGGTGAGGTGCAGGAATGGTATCTTGTCAAGCACATTGGTGAGCCACTGACTCTCCTTGCGCCAGTTGAGATTGATGCCCCAAAGGGTGTTCTTCAGCGGTTCGGAGCCCATGGATACCTTGGTGGTAAGCGCCTGTTCGGAGAGGTGCTGGATAGTACCGCTCAACTGGAAGTTCTTGGTAAAATCATACTCCCAGTTCAGTCCGAACATCGTTTTTCGGGTTTGTCCGAAATCGGTATTACTCTCCAGAGAAACGTTGACAGACGTACCGGCATCGATGATGCTCTGGTTCAGGATGGTCACCTCGCCGGCACTGTAATCTACCGAATAGTCGGTGCCCTCTTTCAGGGTGATACCGCCTGCCGTAACGACCACCGAGCCCTGTGGCACATTGTAGGCATCGAGCGAGATGACATTGGCTGCAGAGCCCTTGAACTGTCCCACAATCTGATACTTGTTCTTTTCGGCTATCTGCTTGGCTACGGTCTTCGTACTGTCATAGAGTTCGGTAAAGGCATACTTTTCTGCCTTGTCGGCAGCCACGCCCCGCTTGACCAGATAATCACGCATATAACTGCCGAAAGGCTCTACCTTCGGAATGAACACGCGTCCATTAGAGATGGTATAGCCTTCTACATAATCGAAATATCCATTGCTGTGTGCTTTGTTGTTGTTATCCAGACGGTCGGCGCCCAGCACACGGATGATAGGCTGCTCCTTCACCTGCTGCTCAGGGATATAACTGAGATATACGCCGGTGGTATCGCTCTGGTATTTTACATCCAGGCGGAACTTCTCCTTCTCTACGGTAGAAGCCAGATAATAAACGTTCTTCATCATCAGCCCCCAGTTGCCCTGTCGCGGATTGTTACTGGTATTCTTGAGCGATTTCACGAAGAGTGCCTGCTTGGTATCGCTGAGATCGGATGCAAACTCGCCCACCTGATAGGTAACGCCTCCCGATGTATACTCATAGGCTACAGCAAGTACCTGGTCGGTCTGCAGACTGGTTTTCAATGAGATATAACCCAAGGCGGTATTGACTGTATACTCAGAAGAATTGAGCAGACGAGCACTCTCCAGTTTCTCATAATCGGCTCCGCCAACCAGTCCGCCTCCATCGAGAGTGGTTGCAGCCTGGTCGATGTCACGGGCAGCAGCATACTGCCCTGTCATCGCCGCATACTCTGTATTCGCCTGGTTAGAAGGCACCTGTCCGCTCGCCGCCCACATCGGGTTGCTCAGTTTCTGGTTCTCGCCCAGGTCGGTCAGGGCTACGATGTTTCGGGTATTGGTGGTATTGCCGGTTTTGTTGGTAACCCACACCTCCACACGGTTGATGGTGATGCCCGTGGTGAGATTAGGAAGTTTCTGCATCCAGGCATCATAATGATTTCTGAAATACTGGGAGAGGAAGAAGTGGCGGTTCTCCTCATAATCGGCTACATTCAGTTCGAAAGGAGAGAGCTGTACACCGCCCCTGGTAGATACGCTCTTCGATGCACTCTTCTTCTGCGAAGCTACCATCTGCAGCTTGAGTTTGCCAAACTGCATATCGGTTCTAACACCAAACAGACTGCTGGCGCCTTTGATGAGCGAAGAGTTGGAAGGGAAGGAGACATTGCCCGCCTCAACGAGTTTGATGATTTCATCTTCCTTGCCGTCGTACTTCAGTTTCATGTTCTGTGCATCGAAATCGAAGGTGGCATCGGTGTTGTAATTCAGGTTCATGTTCACCTTATCGCCCACCTTTCCGTTGACGTTGAGATTGATTTTCTCATCAAAATCCATCATCGTCGTTTTTCGGTTGCGGATAGGCAACGAAGGATTGTCGATGTTTTTCTTGTTGATACCGAACTTGAGTTCGGCAGAACCCTGTGTCTTCACTCTGATGCCACCAGGACCGAAGATTTTCTCGGCAGGTCCCAAGTCGAAGTGCATATCTGAGAAATCGAACTTCTCCTTGCCTTTTGCCTGGAAGATTTCATCGTTCTGCTTGCGGAAGTAGCTGTTGCGCTGCTGCTGTTCGGTCCATGCAAGATACTCTTTCGGAGTGAGCATGATAGGAGCCGAAAGCCAGGTTGAGCCCATGCGGTTGCCGATGATATAGCGGTCGAGGGTATCGTTGTAGACTACCTGATATTGCAGATTATCAGGACGTTTCAGGTCGAGCGGACTCTGATAGAGGTCGCTCAGGGAGTAAGGTTGGGTGCGCTGAATCTGCCAGCGGGTATGCAGCAGTGAATCGGGAATGGTATCTTCATCGAGCTGCACGGGCTGGGCTGTGCTGGTATGGGTTTTCTTTTTATCGTCCTGAAGTTGAGGCAAAGCTATCGCATAGCCGAAAGTTGCCACCATCAGCCAAGCCAATAGAAAAGATATGAATCTTTGCTTCTGTTTCATCGACAAGAACTCCTAACTTATTTGATTTGCTTCAATGCCAGTTTCACAACCTGTTCTACCGGGAGATCAGGCTGTGCCTTAAGGATATCTACTACTACCTTGGCAGATGGTGCCGGCGAGAAGCCGAGCATGGTAAGGGCGCTTACCGCCTCATCCTTTACGTCATTGTTCACCATCACCACATTGCCTCCGCTGGCTGGCAGTTCGTCAGCGATGCCGAGGCTCACGATTTTATCTTTCAGGTCGATGATGATTCGCTGTGCTGTCTTCAGTCCGATACCCTTCACGGTTTTCAGCACCTTGTCGTTACCAGTAGAGATGATTTCGCAGAGTTCGCGTGGCGAGAGTGAAGAGAGAATCATACGGGCTGTATTTCCGCCTACTCCAGAAACGGTAATGAGGAGGCGGTAGAGTTCACGTTCCTGTTTGGTAGCAAAGCCGAAAAGGGTGAAAGAGTCATCTCTTCCACCAGCCACCAGCACTTCGTGAACATAGAGTTTCACTTCCTGTTTGCCCTGAATGGCAGTATATGTATTGAGCGATATATTGAGTCCGTAGCCCACCCCCGCAGTCTCAACAACAGCCAGCGCAGGTGTCAGCTCTGTCAGATCGCCATGAATATATTCTATCATTTTCTTTTTCTCCTAATTAAATTAATATATTAATAACGTGCGAAGGGCGGGATTATTGTAATAGAGTTCCATAAAATTACGTCCCGACGTAGTGCAAAGCGCATCGGGAGGTATTGGAAAGAGGATGAATGATGTTTCGCAACAAAATAGCGAAACTGTAAGGTTCTTGCTACGGATACTTTACAAATCTCTGCTTATTCATATCTAAAAAACTATGATTTTACTACTTTTAATAAAGAGTGAAGAATTCACTGTAACTCTAACATCGATAAATGCTCGCAAATTCAAGTCTACGAATTTTTTCTTTTAAAAAGTTTGTCGATTACAAAAAAATCCTTATATTTGCAGCCAAATAGCATAATATTGGGAGCATACTATAGCTGCCAGGCAAATAATTATGCAGATATGAAAGTCTGCATAAACACCTATTTCGTGAATACGAACAGAAATATTTCATTAAAATTTAAAAAGATACTCGATATGTATAACAAAATTATCTTCATTATGATGTTATTACTTATGATTTCGTGCAATTCGAAGCAGATACGAAATCATAAAAACTTAATTGAGATAAAAGAACAATTAGGACAATCGTCTTATCCTTTTATAAAAAGTATGGAGTATCATGCCTATATACAAGATAATGAGGCTATCCCTGTTATAGATATCCAAATCACTGAAAAAGGAAACTTCTCTATCTTTGTAAAATACCAAACTAATAAAAAATATTCGAAACTTAGTTATAAAGAGACTTTGGATTTTTTGTCCACCGTCATAGAAAAACAAAATAAAGAAAATATTCCCCTCTCTAGGCTTCAACAAATATTTATAAGAACAGAAATGTGGAATGAAAATTCCATCTATACTTCTATGGAGGAATACCGGAACATAAACATTCCACATGGCGAATATTTTAACAAAAAAGCGAAGGAAAGCCGTATAGTTTCAGACATCACAAAAATACTATCCAGATATAACTTAAAGATTGGAAGTCTCTCATACGAAGGTCTGCTACCGCTAGACGGAAAAGTCATTAAAGAAATAAATAAAAATATAGAATTAAATACGTCAGAAGCTTACCTTACAGGAAATTTAGTTTTAGATATTGCAAACCAATAGTTATGAAAATCAAGAATTTAGAAGAAGCATTAATCTGTTTTAAAGAAAATGCTATCATTCATGGGGAATATACGCAAAATGGAGACTACAAACGTGGTAACAAAAGCCACAAAAATATAATAAATGCCATCAAGTACATTTCTGCAGAACATAAATATGAAATTTTAGAACCTCTTTTGGAAGATAACAATCTTTCTGTAAGAATATGGGCAGCTTATGCACTATTGCACGTTAATACTCCAAAAGCAGTAAAAGCATTGAAAGAAATTGTTAAGAATGACAGTGGAATTATGGGGTTCAATGCAGAAATGACATTAGATGAATTCAAGAAAGGCAACATTTAACCTGCATATTTCATTCTCACCTAATTATACAAGTGCAAAGATTTGCCAGAAATTACGTCCCGACGTAGCATGTCATACGTCCAGACGCAGAGCCAGAGACGTCGGGACGCAGCAAAAGCTACGTCAGGACGTAGTTCAAAGCACATCGGGAGGTATCGGAAAGGGGACGTATGATGTTTCGCAACAAAATAACGAAACTGTAAGGCTCTTGCAGCAGATACCTTACAAATCTCCGCTTATTCATACCTAAAAACTATGATTTTACTACTTTTTGCAACTTTTATGAGTTAAAATTCTATTAAAACGTCACGTATTTCAAGAAAAAGCTATACTTTTGCAACCGGAAATAGAATGAAGAGCGGAAAACATATCCGTTGGATGACTAAACCGCAACAAATAAAAGAAATTAAAACAACAAAATAAAAGAAATAAGACAATGAAGAAATTTAGAGCAGCCGTAGTAGGATACGGCAACATCGGTAAGTTTACTGTTGAGGCACTCGAAGCAGCTCCTGACTTTGAGATTGCAGGTATTGTACGTCGCCAGGGTGCTAAGGACAAACCAGCTGAGTTGGCAAACTATGAAGTAGTAGATGACATCACCAAGTTGAAGGATGTAGATGTTGCTATCCTCGCAACCCCTACCCGCTCTTGCCCTGAGTATGCAGAGAAGATTGTTGCTCTCGGTATCAACACCGTAGACAGCTTCGATATCCACACCAGCATCCTCGACTACCGTACCAAGCAGATGGAGAACTGTAAGAAGGCTGGCAAGGTAAGCGTTATCTCTGCTGGTTGGGACCCAGGTTCTGATTCTATCGTACGTGTTCTGATGGAGAGCCTTGCTCCTAAGGGCTTGACATATACCAACTTCGGTCCTGGTATGAGCATGGGTCACTCAGTTTGTGTTCGTGGCAAGAAGGGCGTAAAGGAAGCGCTCTCTGTAACCATTCCATTGGGTGAGGGTATCCACCGCCGTATGGTATACGTAGAGTTGGAAGAAGGTGCCAAGCTTGAGGATGTAACAGCCGAAATCAAGGCCGATCCATACTTCGCTCACGATGAGACCCACGTATTTGCCGTAGCATCAGTAGATGATGTAAAGGATATGGGTCACGGTGTGAACCTCGTTCGCAAGGGTGTATCTGGCAAGACCCAGAACCAGCGTTTCGAGTTCAATATGAGCATCAACAACCCAGCCCTCACCGCTCAGGTATTGGTTAACGTAGCTCGTGCTTCATTCCGTCTGCAGCCAGGTTGCTACACCATGCCAGAGATTCCAGTCATCGATATGTTGCCAGGAACCCGTGAGGAAATCGTTGCAACACTCGTATAAAGACATTGAACTTTGAGGTTTGAACATTGAACTTTATGATGAGTTTAACAGGTTCAGATTCATAGTTTAACAAATAATAAAGGCTCGCAAGAAGTTTCGATTTCTTGCGAGCCTTTTGAATATACTATATTCCAATTTATTTATGCGTCATGATATCGAGCACCATATCATCGGTAGCTCGCATCGCATCGGCACCGATGCTCGTAAGGTTGTGGATGCACTTATCCACATCATCATCTACGATACCCTCGGCAGAGGTGACACACTTGCCTTCCATAGAAAGGAGGGCAGAAAGAAGAGCGGTGCTGACACCTGATGAAATCTTCAGGGCACAACTTGGTTTCGCTCCGTCACAAATCATACCGGTGAGATTGGCTATCATATTCTTGACAGAATTGCAGATGCGGGTATAATCGCCACCCATCAGATAGGTAATGCCGCAACTGCTGCCCGTACTGGCTACCACACAACCGCAAAGAGCTGAAAGCTTGCCTAAGCTCTGCTTGATATAGATGGCAGTCAGATGACTGAGCATCAGGGCACGAATCATTTCCTCCTCGGTATTCTCGTTCTCCAGCGCATAAACCACCACAGGGTTCGTTGCACAGATGCCCTGGTTGCCGCTGCCGCTGTTACTCATTACCGGAATCATGGCGCCACCCATACGGGCATCGCAGGCTGAAGCGGTGCGGGAAATGATATGCGAGAAAATATTATCGCCGAAGATACCATGACTCAACGGACGGTCCA
>OLRO01000651.1_pt1 | contig 24369 bp, 33 predicted proteins | sample 1673131 | NCBI WGS metagenome assembly OLRO01 (sample SAMEA3136757, study PRJEB25190) | human gut metagenome | biome: human gut; feature: human-associated habitat; material: faeces | place: Austria | collected 2013 | reverse complement strand
TATGCAAAAAGAAAAGTGGAAAGACAAAATCCCAGATAATTATTATTGTCAAGTTTTACATTATCTAAATGTTACAGGATTTGAATTTGTGGTTTTAAAAGCACAATTAAAATATGAATATGACAATAATATAAGACTAGAAACAAGGCATTACTACATTGATAGAAAAGATGTTGAAGATAACATAAAACTGTTGCAAGAAAAGGAAATTCAGTTTTGGAAAGAGTACATTGAAAAAGATAAAAGACCACCACTAGTTTTACCTAATTTTTAATATAAGGAGAGATTTATTATGGAATTAAAAACAGAGGATATAAAGGCTCTAGAGCCAGTAAAATTTAATTATGAAGAATTAAAAAAAGAATTGATTGAAAAAGTTGAAAATTATAAAATCCTAGTTTATACAGAAGAAAATATTAACATGGCAAAAAAGGATCGTGCTAATCTTAACAAATTAAAAAAGGCAATTAATGATGAAAAGATAAGAGTTAAAAACACACTATTAGCTCCATATGCAGATTTTGAAAGTAAATGTAAAGAGCTAATAGAAATTGTAGATACATCTGTAGAAAATGTAGACAGACAAGTAAAAGCGTTTGAAGATGAAGAAAAAAGAACAAAGAGGGAAGAAATCCAAAAATATTTTAACGAACATGTAGGACATTTTAAAGATGTAATTATTTTTGAAAACGTTTTTGAAGATAGGTGGTTAAATAAAACAACAACAATGAAAACAGTACAAGCAGATATTGAACATATTTTTTCAAGAGCAAGTTCAGATTTAATAACAATTGAATCGACTGTTCAAGATAAAGAAATACAAAAGCAATGTATTGCATTTTACTTTAAAAATATAACAAATCCATCTATTTTAGGAACAACAATACAAAAAGCAAGAGAACTTATAGAAGAGAAAAAAAAGATTGAAGAGCTAAAACAAGCAGAAATAAAAAAGGCAGAAGGGACAGAAAAAACAGAAAGTGGGACAAAAAGCACAGAAAATGGGACGGAAAAGAAAATTACAATTGCATTTTTAGCACAAGAGATGGTAAATGAACAAATGCAAGCACTAAAAAAATGTTTAAAAGACAATAATATCAAATACAGTCCAGTTCCTGGATTTGAAAAGAGTAAAAAGCCGTTAGTATTAGATTATTCGGAGAGTAAAGATGATTATGAGGATGTAAGAGGACAAGAATTATATAACGAAATCGAAAAAATAAATTTTTCTGTATACAATTTAGCCGATTGTCCAGAGGATGCAATAATTGGAAGAGATTTATTTACAGCAGATGATTACATAGATGCATTGTGCAAAGGGATGGAATTAGCCAAGAAAGGTTATACAGATATTGAGATAAATGAGATAAATGAGATTGAAAGTGAGGAAGAGTAATATGGTAAATAATAGTTTAGTAAAGCAAAATCAAAAACAAACATTTAGTGCATTTTTAGCGACAGATGCAATGAAAAAGAAAATAAATGAAATGGTTGGAGGAGAGAAAGGACAACAATTTGTAACATCAATAATATCAGCTGTTTCTGCAAACCCACAGTTAGCAGAATGTGATAATGCAAGTATAGTATCCGCAGCTTTAGTTGGTCAAGCTTTAAATTTAAGTCCTAGCCCTCAATTAGGACAATTTTATATGGTACCTTTTAACGATAATAAAAGAGGTTGTAAGGTAGCACAATTTCAGATTGGTTATAAGGGATACATACAACTAGCAATCAGAAGCGGGCAGTATAAGAAATTAAATGTACTTGCAATCAAAGAAGGAGAGCTAATAAAATATGATCCTTTAACAGAAGAGCTTGAAGTAAATTTAATTGAAGATGATGAGGTAAGAGAAAATACACCAACAGTTGGATACTATGCAATGTTTGAATACATGAACGGATTTAGAAAAACTCTGTATTGGAGCAAAAAGAAAATGGAAGCACATGCATTAAAATATTCTCCAGGATACAAAGCAAAAAAAGGTTATACATTTTGGGAAAAGGATTTTGATGGAATGGCATATAAAACAATGTTAAGACAATTGATTTCAAAATGGGGAATTATGAGCATTGAAATGCAAACTGCAATGGAAAAAGATATGGCAGAAATTAAAGAAAACGGAGACTATGAATACATTGAAACTCAAGATCAAGAAATTGTTAATCAAGAAGTAAAAACTCAAATTGAACATACATCAGAGACAAACGAAAATCAGAATTTAGACAAAAAAGAAACAAAAGCAACAAATTATACAGTTCAAAATAAAAATATCAATACAAACGATTTTCAAGAAGATGACGATATAATAAATAACTTTTTTGATTAAATATACAAGAGGAAAAATCCTCTTGTATAAGTAAATTTTACAAAAAGAAAAAAGCAAGTCTTTATTGATTTGAGAGAGGAGATACAATGTGGCAAAAGAAAGTTTTATATTATATTTGGAACATCAAGCTGTTTTTGAAATGCTAACAGATGAACAGGCTGGGCAGTTGATAAAAAACATTTTTGAATATGAAAAGACAGGACAAGTTCCTAAGATGGAACAAATGTTAAATGTAGCATTTATTCCAATTAAACAAGATTTAGATAAAAACAGAGCAAAATATGAAAAAGTAGTTGAAAGAAACAAAAAAAATATTGAAAAAAGATGGCAAAATAAATTACCAGACAATACCAAAAATACCACTGGTAAAAATGGTATACCAAATGATACCAAAAATACCGATAATGATAATGATAATGATAATGATAATGATTATGATAATGATATTAGTTGTAGTGATAATAATATATTAGGCGACAGTTGTGTTGACGGTCTAAAAAATATTATTAATTTTTACAACAACAACATAAACCCTATTACTCCATTTGCACTAGAAACCTTAAATGATTACGCTAAAGAAATGGAAACAGAACTTATTATTCTTGCTATGCAAAAAGCTGTAGATGCAAATGTAAGAAATATAAAATACATAAAGGCAATTTTAAATAGCTGGAGCAACAAGGGAATTAAAACAGTTGTAGAGGCTAAAGCAGAAGAAGAAATGTTTAATCAAAAAAAATCTGCAAAACCTGGCACTGCAAAAACAAATGAAGAAGTTCAACAGAGAACTTATTCAGATGATTTCTTTAACCAGTTTTATGCTAATGGAGGTGGTACTGAATGAACAAATATCACAACTGCAAAGTAATGGTTGATGGGATTAAATTTGATAGCAAAGCAGAAGCAAGAAGATATGTTGAATTAAAGATTATGGAAGACACCGGACATATTAAAGAGCTGAAACTACAACCAAAATTTGAATTACAGCCCAAATACAAAAACAATAAAGGAGAAACAATTAGGGCTATTACATATAAAGCAGATTTTAGCTATATAGAAACACATTCACGAAGTCGGAAAGCTAATTGTTGAAGATGTAAAAGGTGTAGAAACTAAAGAATTTAAGCTAAAAAGAAAAATGCTTGAATACAAGTTTCCTGATATAGATTTTAGAATTATTAAATAACAAAAGAGAAGGAGGAACTATGGAAGATATAAAAGTTAGAGATTATGTAAGGACTTTTAATGGAGAGATATTCAAAATAGTAGGAATGAAACGCAATAAAGGTCTAACAATGTATCTTACAGACAGCTATGGTCAATATAGCGATACTGTATTAATGCAATGTGCAAAAGCACACTCAAAGCACATTAAAGAGTTGATTGAAAAAGGAGACATAATTAAATTTAAAGTTAATAGTAGAACTACGCATTTAGGACAGGTAAAAGAATGGACCAATGCAACTACTAAAGATTTATACATAGATGTAGATGGTTGGGGACTAGACCAGATTGAGATAGAGAAAATTTACACAAAAGAAGAATTTAGAATGATGGGATACGAGGTGGTTTAAATGAAAAATTGGATTTATATTTTAAAAATTGTGTTAGCATTAACTATTATGGCAATCGGTTTATTTGGAATAGGTTGGTTTATTGGTAATTTAATTGCTATTCAAATGGAATGTGGAGGATAGAAAAAATGATAATAATTAGTCAATGGAAAGATGAAATATTAAATTTTAACAACATTGTTAATATACAAGTAACGAAATGTTGTGATGGAGATGATTATTTAATATCGGCAGGTCTTATCAGTGGAAGAGATGACAATTATAGAGATTTAGGTTATTACAAAACAGAAGAAAGAGCCAAGGAAATATTGCAAGAGATTGTAAATGAATATAAAAAGTACCTAGTAGTAATGGGAGGAACTGGTGTATCTAACATTCCAAAAGCGTATATTATGCCAAAAGAGTAAGGAGAGTGGTATAGAATGAAATTAGAGAAAATAATACCAGAAATACATACTATTACTTGTGGAATATATTACAAGCAATTACAAGAATTATTAAATTCCATATTAAATAGACCTGTTAATAAAAGAAAAAAAGATATAATATTGTGCAAAGAAGGAATCTATACACAATGTAAAAGAATTGCAGATTTTTTTGAAATGAAAGTATATATAACAACACATTTGCCAGAAGATATAATATTTGTTCTTGTTAAATATCCATTTTAATTTAAGGAGGTGTTTTAAATGGAAGAAAATAGTACAGAAGGAAATATTGAAATATTAATAAAAAAATTGAATAAAGAGCTGGATTTTCTTATAGAAAATGCTAATAAAACAGAACAATTAACTGCAACAAGCATTATAGCGATGAAAGAACCTATAATATTATTATTTTTAAGTGTTTTATCAAATCATAAAAGAATATTAAAAGTAAATGAAGAGTTAAAAGAAACATATAAAAGTGAAAAGAAAATGAAAAATGAATACCTCCTGGAAGTAGAGCATTTAAAACTTTATCAAGATCTATTATTGAAAGAAAATGTTATTTCAATTCAGAAAATTATAGCTAAAGAAGTTGTAGACATCTTAAAACAGATTTTACAAGAATTATTAGAAAGCGAGGAAACAAATGATAAAAATAATAAAAAAGGGTAGGATTCCAGGAGAGGCTGAAAGAATAAAAAAATGCCATAAATGTAAAACTATTTTTTCGTATCAAAAATCTGACAGAGAAATTTATGGATTTTCTCCTGATGATTGGTACTATGTGGTTAAATGCCCTTTATGCGGAAATGGAGCAGTACCACATATTTGGGATAAAAAGAAAGAGTTAAAGCAAGAGGAAAAAATAACATATAGGACTAACCAAGATAATAGATATGAGAATTTGCATACAGCATTATTTAAAAACGGCAAAAAGGAAGTTTTATCAGAATCTGTTAAGCCAGGATTTAAAACTTTAAAAATCGAAAGTGATGGTTTTATAACAAAAGTATATATAAATAATATTGAACAAAAATATATTAAAAATTTGCTAATATTTCAAAACGCAGGAGAACTTATGGATATATACTTAAATTCAAATGAAGAGGTAAAAAGCAATGAAATATATGATAATTAATACTTTTTTTGGGTGGCTTTGCAAAGCTCCGTTGTTATATACATCTGTTGATTGGATTATGGCAGTATGTGAGTTAATATTAGTATACATTGCTATTAGTACATACAAGCACAGAAAAGGTTATAGATACTTTATTAATTTTGTCCATGGTCAAAATAGTGAATTTGGAATGGGATATGTTACATTTTACAAGAAAATCAAAACTGATAAAGACATTAAAGAACTTGAAAAACAGCTAGAAGAAAATAACAACAAAAAAGTTAAAATAATAAATTTCGTAAAAGTTTAAAAACAAACACGAATAACCGAAGAAAAAAAGGAGTGCATGCCATGAATAGAGAGGATTTAAGAGATTATAAAAACAATCAAGAGTGTATAAAAGCAAGAGTTGAACATATACAGGAATTTAAAGCTCAACTTACTAATATAACAAGTGTAATAACAGATATGCCAAAAGGCAGTAAAAAAGTAAATGATAATATGGCTGAAAAAGTGGCTGAACTTGTAAAATTACAAGATGATTATATTAATGCTATGCTAGAGCGTGACAGAAAGCAAAAAGAAATATTAAATCAATTAGATAGTGTTAAGCAACCATATAGATTAATTTTAGACAAGATTTACATACAGGGGAAAAACCTTGTAACTGTTGCAAGCGAGATGAAATATGACTATAAGTATATATGTAAACAACATAGAATTGCATTAAACGAATTTGAAAAACACGACAAATCACGAAAAAAAAGGTTGAATCACGACAAAGAAATTTGATATATATATAATTGCAAAAGATATAAAGTACTAGATAATTTATATTAGTGGTTTGACTCATAAATTGTGTATTCTCCGTGTAAAAAAGAACAGAATTCTAGTTAATCTGTTCTTTTTTTGTGTGTAAAAGGAAGGTGGAAAAATGAATACAGAGGAATTATTTGAACTATATAAAAAATATGTTTGTGTTAATTGTGCAAACAAGAACAGAGATGTTTGTAATTTACATATAACAATAAATAACGAAGCACAATGCCCAGAATATTTACGAAAGAAGGAATAAAATGAGTAGTGCAAGATGTATGTTAAGGAAATGTGCTCAATGTAGATACGAACAAAGTTGTTTTAGAAAGGACGTTGAAAATGAATATACAAAAAATAAAAATCACAAAGCTAAAGCCAGCGGAATACAACCCAAGAAAAGACCTAAAACCAGAGGATGAAGAATATCAGAGAATTAAAAAAAGCATAGTTGAATATGGCTGTGTGATTCCGCTTGTTGTCAATAAAGATATGACAATAATAGGAGGTCATCAGAGATTAAAAATATTAAAAGATTTAGGCTATACAGAAATAGAATGTGTAGTTGTAGACTATGATAAAAGTAAAGAAAAAGGTTGCAATATTATTCTTAATAATGAAAATGTATCAGGAGAATGGGATAATACAAAATTAGAAGAATTGATTGAAGAATTACAAAAAGAAGATTTTAATATGGAAATGACAGGCTTTAACATTGATGAGGTTGAAAATATACTTAAAGAAACATTAGGTTCAAAAGAAGATGATTTTGAGGTTGAGGAAGCATTAAATGAAATAGAACAACCAGTTACAAAATTAGGAGATATTTGGATATTAGGTAAACATAGACTAATGTGTGGAGATAGTACACAAAAAGAACAAGTTTTGCGTCTTATGAATAATCAAGAGGCAGATATGATTCTTACGGATCCACCTTATAATGTGGACTATGAAGGGAAAACTGCAGATGCCTTAAAGATTGAAAATGATAATATGAATGAAACAGAGTTCTATAATTTTTTACTTGATTCGTTTAGAAATATGTATGAATCAGTAAAACATGGAGGCTCTGTTTATGTTTTTCATGCTGACACGGAAGGCTTAAATTTTAGAAATGCATTTAAGTCTTGTGGATTTAAACTAGCTCAATGTTTAGTATGGGTAAAAAATACATTTGTTATGGGTAGGCAAGACTACCAATGGAGACATGAACCAATTTTATATGGATGGAAGGAAGGTGCAGGACATTATTTTGTAGATGATAGAAAACAAAGTACAGTTTTAGAGTTCGACAAACCTTCAAAAAATGCAGAACATCCAACTATGAAGCCAGTCGATTTATTGGTATATTTAATTAAAAATTCAAGTAAAGAAAATGATTTAATACTTGATTTATTTGGTGGAAGCGGTTCGACATTGATAGCAGCAACACAAACACAAAGAAGGTGCTATACAATGGAACTTGATCCTAAATATTGTGATGTAATAATAAAAAGATGGGAAAATTTGACAGGTAAAAAAGCAATTTTAACCAAGTAACGGAGGTGGGTGGTACAATGTGACAGAAAATGAAGAACAAAAAATAAAAAAAGATTATAAAAAAGGTCTTAAATATAAAGAAATATGCGTGAAATACAACATCACCCAAAATCAACTTAAATCCATAATACGCAAATATAAATTAACTAGAACAAAAAGCAATGCACAAAAAGGCAATCAAAACGCAAAAGGCAATAAAGGTGGACATGCTCCACCAAAAAACAAAAATGCGGTTGTAACTGGAGAATATGAAACAATATATAAAGATGTTCTAACTGAAGATGAAAAGGCAATTTTAAATGGAGATTTTATTATAGATAAACAGAAAATATTAGAAAATGATATAAGGATGCTTTTTGTAAGAGAACTTAGAATGTTGAAAAGAATTGAGAAATTACAAGCTAACGGAAAGGATATGACAGTTAGTGCAATAAAGGATAAAAATACGAAACATTATGGAAATACTGCTGATAGAGAAACAACAAGTGAATTAGAGCCAACTATAAATGCTGTACAGAGAATTGAAGAAGGAATTAACAGAGTTTTAGATACTAGAAGAAAATGTATTGAGAGCCTAGATAAATTAAACAATAAAAATCAAAATGCAGATAACGAAAAAGATAGAATACAAATTATAAATGATTTACCAACGGAAGAGGATTTTGAAAGTGAAGAAAGTTAAAATAAGAGATATTATAGCTCCTCATTTTTGGAAAACCTTCAATTCAAGAAAAACAAATCAAATTTATAGTGGTGGAAGAAATTCAACAAAAACATCAATGATATCTATAAAAATCGTATATAATTGTCTTAATAATAATAATTGTTCTGCTGTAGCCCTAAGAAACCATAAAACTGACTTAAGGAAATCAGTTTATAAAGAGATAAAAAGAGCTTGCAAAAGATTAAATTTAGTTGAAAATGTAGATTATACAGCAACTGTATCACCTATGGAAATCAAATTCAAAAACGGAAATACAATTTACTTTGCTGGAGGCGATGATTTTGAGGCTGTAAAAGGAACAATTGATGAGGACAAATTAATTAAAATAGTATGGTTTGAAGAGCTAACAGGGTTTAAAGATGAAGAAACAATAGAACAAATAAAAGCAACATTTACAAGAGGAAACAATGACTGGTTCATGGCATTATATTCATTTAATCCGCCTAAGAATAAATTTGATTGGGTAAATAAATGGGTAGAAAGTAAAAAGGGCTTAAATGATTATTTAATTAATCATAGTGACTATAGAACAGTACCTGTTAATTGGGTTGGAAAGATTGCAATTCAACAAGCAGAAACATTGCTGATAAATGATGAAAAAAGATATAGATGGATTTATTTGGGTGAGGTAATCGGATTAGAAGGGTTGATATATAACCCAGATTTAGTTGAATATGTTGCAGAAGATTATATAGAGAAAAATAATATTAAAATATTATATGTAGATTTTTCAACTGATAGTGGTCATCAAACTTCTGCAACTGCGATTGGTTGCTATGGATATGGTAGTGATGGATATTGGTACTTATTGGATACTTATTATTACAGCCCACACGAAAAGCCAATAAAAAAAGCTCCAAGCGAATTAAGCAAAGCCTTATTTGAATTTGAAATCGCAATGATTAAAAAATATAAAACAATTACCGATAAAGAAACAATTGATAGTGCAGAAGGTGCATTAAGAAATCAGTTCTTTAAGGATTTTGGAAGAAGACTACACCCTGTTGATAAAGGAACAGACAAAGAAAAACTTATAGAATATTCTCAAGATTTTTTGGCTAAAAAGAGGTTTAGAGTAATAAATAATAATAACAATAAAATTTTTAAAAAAGAAAATGAAAATTATAGTTGGAAAAAAGATAGCGTTGAAAAAGGGAAGCCTGTTCCAGATAAAACGGAAAAGGCTTTTTTAAGCTCTGAAAAGTATTACAACACATATACAAAGGATTATGCTTATTCGTATGGTGATCATACACAAGATAATTTTCAATATTGGATTAAAGACAACTTACAAAAATTATGTTTAAAGCAGTAGGAGGAAAAAATGGAACTATACAATAATATTGCTAGTGTATTAAGTAAAAAAGGAATAAATTTGGTAGTTGGAAATATTTATGATTTTCAACAAATTTGGTTACAGTGGTATAGAGGTAGTGTTGATGACTTTCATTATTACACCGCCAAAATAAACGGAAAAACAACGCTCTGTGAGAGAAAAACGATGAATATGCCAAAAAAAATATGTGAAGATATTTCAAAACTGTTATGGACAGAAAAAACAAGGATAGATTTAGGAAATCCAGAATCTACAGAAAGGTTGTGGAATGTTCTTGATAGTAAAGAGAATTCATTTACAGTTAATTTTCCAATCTTTTTGGAAAAAGCATGTGCTATAGGTACAGGAGCATTAATTGAATATAAAGATATTAATAATAAAACAATAATTGATTATTTAGATGGTACAGTAATAATACCTTATCTTTATACTAACAGTTATATAAGAGGTTTAGTAACAATTAGCAGATTTACAGAAGAAATCGAAAACAATAAAAAAGTATATTATACACATTTAACATATCACGAATATGCTAATGGAGTTTATACTAAATACAATGAAATTTATAAGTCTGAAAATGAAAATGAATTGGGCGATGAGAGTGATTTTTCAAATATGTTTCCTAATGTTTTGGAGATAGAGGAAATAACAACAGATGTACCAAGATTTCAAATTTTCAAACCTAACATTGCAAATAACTATGATATAAATAGTCCGATGGGAATTTCTGTTTTGGCGAATTCTATTGATAGATTCCAATCAATAGATTTAAAATATGATAGTTTTTATAACGAATTTGTGCTGGGCAAAAAGAGAATATTAGTAGATCCAACTGCTATGAAAGCACAATGGGAAGCCAATCAAAATGGAGATACTACACTTGTACAATATTTTGATACTGAAGATAGAGCATTTGTAGCAATAAATGGAATGGAAGGTCAACCAATCAAAGATATTGATATGAGTATAAGAGCTACTGAACATATTGAGGCTATTAATAGTGAGTTAAATTGGTTATCGTCAAATGTTGGATTGGGAACAAACTTTTATAAATTTGATGGAGTTACCACAAAGACTGCTACGGAAGTTATGTCAGAAAATTCGCAAGCTTTTAGGTCAAAAGTGCACCACGATATTATAGTAAATGATGTTGTATATGATTTAGTAAAAGTAATTTGTGAAATGGAAAATATACCAATAACAAATTTATCAATAATTGCAGATGATAGCATAATTGAAGATAAGAATACAGAGCAAATAAAAGCACAACAAGAAGTGAGTGCTGGTCTTATGTCGAAAAAAACATATCTGATGAATCAAAAAGGAATGTCCGAAGATGAAGCAAATAAAGAGCTAATGAGAATATCAGAGGAAAAGTCAAAAGAGTCAAATATGTTTGATTTTCAAGTAAGTGAGGAGTGATATTATGCTTACACCAGAGCAGTGGAATCAAATTAGTGGCAAAGCTAGTACGATATATAGTGAGCTAGAATTGCAAATAATAGAAGAAATAGCAAGAAGAATAGTTAATGTTGGATATGCTAATACTGTTGTACAAAATGATATAAAAATAGCTCAGGATATGCGGAATACTTTATAAAGACATTATTAATTTGGTTGCACAATACAATAATACTTCAGCAAATCAAATAAAAAAAATATTTGAGAATGCTGGGGTAGAATCCATTAAATATGATGATTATATTTACAAAGAGGCAGGACTTAATCCTGTTCCGTTAGTAAAAAGTAGAAGTATAATGCAAATGTTAGAAGCAACTGTTAAAAGAACAAACTATAACTTAAATAATTTGGTTATGACAACAGCTAGCACAAGTCAAGCTGAATTCTACGAGTCAATGAATAAAGCATATTTAGAAATTTCAACAGGAGTTAAAAGTTACTCACAGTCGATACTTGATGCAATATCTAATTTAAGTCAAAATGGTGCTACAATACAATATCCTTCTGGAAGAAAAATAAGTTTAGAATCTGCAGTTAGAATGAATATAGTTACATCTTTAAATCAAGCCTGTGGCAGAATTCAGGAAATTAGAGCAGATGAAATGGGTTGGGATTTAATGGAAATTACTGCACATTCTGGTGCAAGACCAACTCACGCAAAATGGCAAGGGAAAATTGTTAGTAGAAGTGGTCAAAAAGGTTATTTGTCTTTAAAAGATATTGGGTATGGAGAAATAACTGGTTTCAAGGGGATAAATTGTTCACACGATTGGCACCCATTTTATAAGAATTCTACTAAAACATATAATGATAAAGAATTAAGAAAAATAGCAAATGAAAAAGTAGAATATAATGGCGTAAAAATAAGTAAATATGAAGCTCAACGACTGCAGAGAAAAATGGAAAGGCAGTTGAGACAAGATAAGAAAGATGTTGTAGCATTAAATGCAGTACTTACATCTAACACAACAAATGAAGAGCTACTAAATGAGACCAAGGAAAAGTTGAAAAGTAAAAAAATGTTGCAAAAAAAACACAATGATACTTTTAAAGATTTTTTAACTCAAACAGGTTTCAGAAAAGATTATTCAAGATTAAAGATATAAAAGTACCAATTAATTGGTGCTTTTTTATTATGTCTTTTTACTTTTTTGCAGACGGTAAAGAACAAAAGAGGATAAAAAGGAGGTTTTTATTATGGATCCAGAAAAGGAAAATGTTAATGGAACTGTAGAAGGTGAAAACAATAACACCGAAGAAACAGGAAATGTTGGAACTCAAGCCAACACAAACAAAGATGAGGGAAAGGCAACCAAAACTTATACCCAAGAGGAATACAATGCTTTAGATAAAAGGCTAAAAGAAAAATACGAACGAAAATATAAAGGCATTGATATTGCAAAATATAAAGAGTGGGAAGAAAGCCAAAAAACAGCGGAGCAAAAACAAAATGATAAAGAAAAAGAATATCAAGAAGTGTTATCAAAAAATCAAAATTTACTACAAGAAAACCAAGTGTTAAAAGCAGGTGTAAATGCAGATGATGTTGATTATGTTGTGTTTAAAGTTTCAAAAATGGAAGGCGATTTTGAAGAAAATTTGGCAGATTTTATAAAGAATAACCCAAAATATATAAAACAAGAAGCCAATGAAAAACAAACAAAAGCAACAGGAACACAAGTAAGAAACATTGATAACAAAATAAGTGGTGTAGGAGCAATATTAAGAAAAAAGCACCCAGAACTATTTTCAAATTAAAAAAAGAGAGGAGAATGATTTTATATGGCAAATCCAATAGGAACAAATGGAACACATAAAAGAAAGGAAACTTATGCAAATGAGGTTTTAACAATTGCAAGAGCACAAATGAATGTATATGATGATTTTTCAGAGGATTATGAAAAAGATGAGGTTACAGGGCAAATAAATGTGCCAACAAGAAATGGAGAGGTTACAGTATCTGACTATGATGTATTACAAGGTATAGAGCTTACACAATCTGCAACAGATTATTTACCGCTACCAATAGATAAAGATTATGGTGTAAATGAATTAATTGATGGGTATGAGGCTGATTCTGTGCCAGATAATTTAAAAGCACAACGTATTGATTCTGCAGCATATTCAATTGGTATGAAAAAAGAAAGAATGGCAATCGAAGCATTAATGACAGGAACTGTAAGCACAGATAAAACGCCATCTACTGCAAAAACAATATATAATAATATTGCAAAAGATATTTCTAATATGAAAAAAAGAAATATGGATGTAAAATATATGAGAGTTATTGTATCTGCAGATAGTGAACTTGCACTTTTAACAGATGAAAAATTTTCTAATACATCTGGAACATTAGGTGCTGAATTGGTAAGAGAAGGAGTATTAGGAAAAATAAATGGTGTAGCAACAAAACCAAATTACTTACTAGATGAAACAGTAGAATATATAATTTATGATAAAAGATTTTGCCAAAAATATGAAGTTTGGAAGGCAGAACCAGCTATTGAAGACATTAAAGATGGTAAACATATAAAAGCATCTGCACTTCAAGGTAGACAAGTTGGTGGCTTGATGGTTACTAACAAGTTAGCAGTACAAATAAAGAAAAACAAATAGGAGTGAGGTATGCTTAAATATATAAATGAGGAAGATTACAAGAAATTGCTAGGAACTAAAGATGTTCCAAGCAATTTCAATAATTTAGCAATACAAGCAAGTAACTATATAAACTACAATACGCATAATAGGATTGATAAAGATAATCCAAGTGAACGAGTTAAATATGTTACTTGCTTAATTGTAAATTTAATACAAGAAGAGCAAAGCAAATTATCCGAAATAGGAAATCTAAAATCACAAAATATTGAAGGTTGGAGCGAAACATATGCAACACCAGAAGAAATCAAAGAAGATTATTCTAATCAAAAATATGATGTCTTGAAAACATATTTAATGCATGAAATCGGAATTGATGGATTGCCTTTGTTGTATTGTGGGGTGTGCTGAATGAATAAAAGATTTTTTATACAAAAAATAACTGTATATCATTTTGAAAATGATGAGAATGCTACGAGAATGCCTTTTGAACGAGTTTATTTTAGACACAATAAAAAGTCCAATTTAATAGATAAACGGACTTCAAAAAGGAAGTACAGGCTCAATTACAATACCGACTAAAGAAGTATTAAATATTTCTACGGGTGATTATGTTATTGAAGGAATCATAGAAGATGAATTTGATTATCCAAAATTATTAAAGAAATATCAACTTTTTAAGGTAGTAAGTATAGACGATAATAGAAAAGGTAACTTGCAACACTATAAAATTGGAGTGAGTGAATAATGCGAATTGAACTCAATAAACCAGAAAAAATAATAAAAAGATTAGGATTAGAGGAAGACGGGATGGCAACGGAGTTTTTTCGAGATAAGGTTGACGCATATTGTGACCCATATATTCCATTTGCAGGTGGAAGTGGGAATCATTTGAAAAATTTCAAAACATATCCCAATAAACATTCAATTAAATACGGGGCGCCGTATGCACACTATCATTTTATAGGGAAAAAGGCAATTGGTTCAAGTAGACCGGCTGGAGTAAAAAGAAAAATATCTAATATTGATATGAAGTATCAAGGAGGACCTCTTAGAGGACCTCATTGGGATACTAGAATGATGAATAATAGAGGTAAAGAAATAATAAAAGATTTGCAAATTTTTGTAAAAAATGGAGGAAAAAAATGACAGAAAATTCAAATATGAAAGCAATAAAGAATTTTTTTGAAACTTGTTCACTATTAAAAAATGGTAAAATAAATGTAGATTATTTAAAAGATGATATAAATAGTTATTCAATAGATCAAACACCATCTAATCCAATTGTAAAGAAATATACAGATGGTGGATGCAGAAAACAGGTAACATTTGATTTTTCTGTTCAAGCGCCACTGTCAAGTTCTGCAATTATAAACTTAGCAAATTCAAAATTTTGTGAAGATTTTACAAAATGGGTTGAAGAGCAAGACAAAAAAGGAAATTTACCAGATATTCCAGGTATAGTGCAAGTAAAATGCACATCATCTGGTTATTTATTACAAAAAACAGAAACAACGGCAATTTATATTATACAGATGAATTGCCAGTACGATGAAGAATTTTAAAAAAAGAGAGGAGAATGATTATATATGGCAAATGAAGAAAGAATAGTTAAAAGAAGTGATAAATTAGCATTTATGAATACTGGAACAGTAGAAAATCCAGTTTATACAAGAATGAGAAAGTTTACTGATATGTCTACATCCAAAAATCCAACAGAATATACAAGACAATATGTTGATGAAGACGGAGAGGAAACAGATGTTACAGGTTATAGTGAAGAAAAATCTTACGGTTTTGACCAATATACCAATAATCCAGTACATGAAAGAATTGTTGAAATAACAGACGATGAGTTGAAAGGCGATGATGCAATAGTTGAAATTGTAATTGTTGATAAAAGTAAACAAACATCAGATGGAACTTTTGCGGCGAGAAAAAGAAGATATACTGTAGTTCCAGATGGTGACGGAGATAGTACTGACGCCTATACATATAGTGGAAATTTTCGTGCAAAAGGTGCATTTGAAAAAGGAACTGCCAAAATAGCTAGTGATGGGTTAACTGCCACATATACACCAAGCACATCAAGTGTATCAAGTAAATCATCAAGTAATAATTGAATTGAGATGAGAGGAGAATAAATAATGGAAAAATTAAAAATATTAGAAGCTGAATTCGAATTCGATTTCTATGATGCAGATGAATTAGAAAGAGTTGAACAAGCATTTAAAACAGTAGAAAAGACTGGACATAAATATATGAATAAAAAAACAATAAAATCAAGTGAAGTTATAAGAAATGTTTGTAATATTATATTTGACTTTTTTAATTGTATTTTAGGGGAAGGGGCAGATAAGAAGATATTTGGAAATAAAACAAACTTAAAAATGTGTTTAGATGCCTTTGAGCAATTTGTAGAAGCAAAAGTTAAACAAGATAAAGAATTTGAAAAAATAGCCAACAAATATAGTCCTGATAGAATAAGAAGGGAAGTTTAAATGAATATTTTACTAGATAATTTAAGTAGTTTAAAAAAATATGAAAATATAGATACAAACTTTAGATGTGCTATAATGTTTGAAATCTTAATGCAGGATAGAGATATAACAAAAAAAGATAAAATATTAAAAACACTACAGCTTTTTTATAAGGATACAACGCAAATAGAAGATATAGAACAGGCTATAAATTTAGTTTTGGACTTTTATACCAAGGAAAAAAATGAGGAAGATTCAGAAAAAAACGGTTGTAAAAGTAGCAAAGATAGAATTTTTAGCTATGAATATGACGCTGATTATATATATTCAGCTTTTATGCAACAGTATAATATTAATTTACAACAAATAAAATATTTGCATTGGTGGGAATTTAAGGCATTATTTAATTCTCTTTCAGATCAAACAAAATTTATGAAAATAATTGAATATAGAACAGTTAACATTGCAAAAATAAAAGATAAAAATAGAAAAAAATTTTATAAAGAAATGAAAAAATTATATGCTCTGCCAGATATGCGTACTGAAGAAGAAAAAGAGTCAGATTTTGCAAATGAACTTTGGTAGTATGGAACAATGTCAAATTTTTCTTGCAATAATATACAATTATGTGTAGAATTGTATAGGGAGGAAGAAAATTATATGAAGAATAAGACGAAATTAATATTAATTATTTTAGTAGTACTACTATTAAGTATAACAATAACTATAATAGCAATTATTGCAGATAAATATAACTATAAGAAGTTAATATCTAAACTAGAAAATGAGGGATATTCTTTTTCTAATTTAGGGAGTAAAGATATTAATACATATGAATGTGTATTAAGCAATAATAAAAATATAATGATAGAGAGAGTTGTAGAAGGTGATTCTTACTATATTACTTTTGTGCAATTCGATGATATGGATAATATTGAAGAGTTTTCTGAAATGAAGTATTATATATATCCAAGTAAAAAATATGTTACAACATCACATAAAGAGCAATATTATTTATATCAATCCTGGTTAAAAAAAGAAAATATAACAGAGAAACAATTAAAGGGTTTACTTAATTATTATTATAGCAATAGTGAAGTTACAGAGCTATAAAACTAAAAACACCTATTATAATTTTTTCATTTGTCTCAAAAAACATCAGACTTTTTGTCTGATGTTTTTTGTTGTATGGAAGGAGGGAGAAATGGCTGATGGTTCTATAATTATTGATGCACTTATAAGTTTAAAAGATTTTAAAAAAGATTTAAAAAAATTTGATTCACTTATTTCTGCTGGTATGAAAGGAGCTACTGTTGCAATAGGTGCTATAACTACAGGGATGGGAATAGCAAGTAAAAAAGCTTTGGAATTTGGAACAGAATATTCTAAGGCATCAAATCAATTGCAAGCTGAGCTAGGTGCTACTGCAGATGAAATGGAAAATCTAAAATCCGTTATGAAAGATGTTTATTCAGAAAATTTTGGAGAAAACATGGAAGATGTTGCGGATGCAATTGGTCTTGTAAAAAAGCAAATGGGGTACTTCGAAAACAATGACGATTTAAAAAGAGCAACTGAGGATGCAATAGCTCTAAGAGATACTTTTGAATATGACCTTAATGAAAGTGTTAGAGCAGGATCGACATTGATGGGAATATATGGAATAAATGCTGATGAGGCATTTACATTAATAGCTCAAGGATCTCAAAGAGGTTTAGATTATTCTGGTGAATTATTAGATAGTATAAATGAATATTCAGTTCAATTTAACAAATTAGGTTTAGATGCTGAGGATATGTTCAATATATTCGAAAGTGGAACAAAAGCGGGTGCATTTAATCTTGATAAAATAGGTGATGCAGTAAAAGAATTTTCTATAAGGGCAATTGATGGATCCAATACAACAATAGAAGGATTTAAAAAATTAGGGTTAAATTCAGATGTGATGGCGAAAAAATTTGCACAAGGAGGAGATACGGCTAAACAAGCCTTTTATGATGTAATAAAAAGAATACGAGAAATGGATAATAAAGTCGAACAAAGTATAGTCGGAGTTGATTTGTTTGGAACTATGTGGGAGGACTTAGGTCCAGATGTAGTTACACAATTAGATGGTGTAAAAGATGCATACGATTCAACTGCAGATACTATGCAGAAAATAAATGAAGTAAAATACAATGATTTAGAGTCTGCATTAGAAGGAATAAAAAGAAATGTACAAACTAATCTATTATTACCTATATCCGAAAATGTATTACCAGCTTTTAATAAATTAGCCAACGAACTTCAAAAAGCTTTAGCATCGGAAAAGACAAAGAAGAGTATAGAAAAAATAAGTGGTGCAATTTCTAAGTTTGCAACAACCGTTGCAGAGACTGCAGAAAAATGGTTACCAAAATTGATTAATATATTGGCTTGGATTTTAGAACACGGAACAGGAACTGCAACAACAATATTAGCAATTTCTGCAGCGATTAAAGCAATAAACAAAGTTAATGCCACTGTGAAAACAGTTAAATCTTTAGCAGAAAGCCTAAAAAAAGTAAAAGAAAGTGGAGCGGGGGCAAATTCAGCTCTATCTAAACTAAAAGGCGGATTGGGAACATTCGGGGCTATTACTACAGGTGTCGCTATAGGTGTTACAGCTGTAGCTGCCGCAGATGAATATTTAACGGAGAAGATAAGAAAACAGTATGAGGAGACATACAATTTAGCAGATGCAATAAAGGAAACATCAAAAGCGAGACAAGAGGCAACAGAGGCAATAGATAAACAAACGAATAGTTCTTTGTCTGAGCTAGATAATATACAAAATTTAAAGAATGAATTGGATACAATAGTTGATAAAAATGGCAAAATAAAGAAGGGTTATGAAGATAGAGCAAGTTTTATTGTTAATCAGTTAAACTCGGCTTTAGGAACAGAAATGAGCATAAATAAAAATGTAATAAAAAGTTATGATAAGTTAAGTGAAAGTATAGATAAGACAATTGAAAAGAAGAAAGCTCAAATAATAATTGAAGCAAAAGAAGAAAAATACTCGAATGCAATAAAAAACAAGACTAATGATTATGAAAATATGGTAAAAGCTCAAGAAAAAGTTACTGAAGCTCAAAATAATTTAAACAAAAAAATTAGTGAATATAAATTAAATCAAAGTCAAATCAGAGGTACAACTATAGAGACTATAATGTTAAAAGAAATTACGGAAACACAAAAGGCATATAATACGGCGGTTGAGGCACATAAGACTGCTACAAATGCATATAAACAAGACTTAAATGATATTACTGATTATGAAGAACAATACAAATTGTATCAGCAAGGAACCTCTGAAGCATATCAGCAGATGTATTTAAAAAATGCCACAGTACATGGAGAAAGTACACAGACAGTTGTAACAAATTTAAAAAATACGATTCCACAAATTGTTTCTGAATTGCAACATTACAAAGAAGAGTATGAGAAAACAGGTGAAGATATATATATAAGTCAAATTGATTCTAGCCAGAAAACATTAGATACCTTAACACAAAATTTAATAGATATAACTTCTAAAACGGGCCAATTGACTCCAGATTTGGTCGAGGCTTGGAAAACATTAGGAACATTATCACATGCAGACTACAAAAAAGCACTCGATAAAGTTGACCCAACTACAAAAGCTGAAATAGAGAAAATAACTGGAATAATTGCAAGCGATACTTCTGTTGAAAATGAAGCTGGTAAAATGGGGAGTGATGCTACAAAAAAATTCGAAAATAACACCAATTCAGAGCAAAGTGGTATAAATTTTGTAGAAGGTGCAAGAAGAGGAATAAATAATTCAAAAGCTCAGGCACTATTATTTGGAGCTGTAACAGGTTTAGGAGCTTCTCTAATACGAAAATTCAATAAAAGTTTAGATGAGCATTCACCATCAAAGGAAACTGAGGAATCTGGAGTTAATTTTGTTTATGGTTTTGTAAATGGAATAATTTCTAAAGCTAAAAAGGCATATAGCTCTGTAATTGGTTTAGGTTGTAATTTGACAGACAAATTTGCAGAGAGCTTTGATACTGATGCAATTAATACAAATATAGAAGAGATATATAGTAAAATGAAAACTGGAATTATGTTAGAAACAAACAAGTTAAATGCAAATTTGACCTGTAATTCTAAAATTAGTAACGACTCTAAGATTGAAGTAATTGTAAAAAATGGAGATGTAGTGTTAGATAAAAAGAAAGTAGGAAGAATATTGGCACCAGAAGTTTCAAATACTATAAAAAATGGAGGAATTGAGTGATGATAAAAGCTGTTATCGGAAATAAAAATTTTAGAGTTATAGGAAATTATGGTTTTAAAAATTCAAACAGTGAGGTTACATTTAATGATATTGTAATTGATTTTACGAACTGTACTTTAGAAGATATTCCATATAAATATCAAGAGATAAAAATTATAAAAGATGATGAAATTATATTTACAGGATTTCTTGATAGTATTGATTTGAGTCATTTAAGTACGAATAATAAATATAAGGAGATGACACTTACATTGTTATCTCCTTTAAAAATGGCAACAAAGAGACATATTAGTTTAATTGGTACATTTGAAATTAAAGAAGCAATAAGAAGAATATTGCAACCACTTATAGAAGATGGTTTTGAATTAAAAGAAATAAACACTCAAGAGGGTCAAATTTCATTAAATTTTGCAATGGAAACAATTGAAAATGCAATGAACAATATAGGATTTAAGCGTAATATTTTTTGGTATATAGATGAGCAGAAAAATATTTTCGTAAATTCCATAGATTTTTTATTTGGGAGAAATATAAAGAAAAAAATAACTGTAGAAAAAGAAAAAGGCTTATTAGAATTACAGCCTACTATTGAAAATATTGATTATTCAAATGTAATAAACTTTAAAAATGTAAGACTAATATATTCAACAGATTATTCTGAATACCCATTAATAGAGACTGGGAAAAAGATAAAAAAAGGAGATACAGTAACATTTAAATATCCAATAATATTGGATGAAACAATATTGAGAGAGTTTATTGCAGGTTTAGACAAAAATATCAATAATCAATTTTGGGCTAATATAGAAATTGAATTAGATGTAAATGATGTTTATTATAAAAATTATGCAATTGGAATTAATTTAAACGATACAACAAGTGCAAATTATAATAAATATGTCAAACACGGTAATATAACATTCAATGATGATGGAGGAAATGATGGGGAAATAATACTTCAAAGAGATAGTTTTTTTTCCAATTTGATTACAGGATTTAAATGGAACGTTGATAAAGAGGTTACAATAAATAAAGCTAGAAGTAATACAGCATTAAGATATACGACAATGAGATTTATATATAGTCAAGAAGTTGAAAAATTAAAAGGCATAATAAGCAAAAGCGGTCAAATCGAAAAAATTGTAGATTATGCTGAAAAGTGGACAAGTCTTAGACAATTAATTGCCTATGCTAGATCACTAATGGTTCAAAATTCTAACAAAGTAAATGAAGTAATTCTGGAATATGATATAAATCCAAAAATACGAGTGGGAGATATAGTTGAAATAAATAGACCGAATTATTTTACAGTAGGAAAATTTGCCGTAAAAGATATTGAGTATACATACATTAATAAATTAGAACAAAACTGGCGAATAACATTAAAATCTAGCGATTTAATATCTTCTTATATAGATATGTTTAGACCAGAAGAGCAACAGGAAAATCAGGATGTTGTTGATACCGTTATATTAAGTGAATTTATTGAAGAGACATTAGATGAAACACATATTGTAGAAAATTACGAAGATACAGAAACTAAAGTTTTAAGACTAGCAAAAGAAGCTTGGATCAGCGAAGGATATGATTTAGATGGGCTTGTATTAGTAATATCTGGAGAGGTAGCAACAGATTATTATGCAGTATCTGTTAGAGATGTAGAAACATCTGCATCTATTGGTTGGATATATGTAAATATCGCTACCGGAGAATGTGAGGTGGAATATTAATGAAAATAAAAAATGAAGCTATTGTTATTCGCAATGGTAAAAAAATATATGAGTTTAAAAATCTAATTTTAGATGCATATTTAAAAGAGTTAGCAGAAGCTCAAACAAGTGTTGAAAACACTAGTAAAATAGGATATCAAAAAGCATTAAAATTTTGTTTATTAAAGTTTGAAGATGAATTAAATTTTAATAAAGAGTCAAATTTACCAAACGAAACATTTGATGTGTGTTATATGGGCGACGATTACATAACGCAAATTGGAAATACAAATCAAATTACTGTTCAATACAATGCATATTTTAATAAAAATACATTTGTTTACGATTATAGTGCACGAAAAGGTGGAACAAAATTCTTAGAGAAGTATTATGGCAAAAAAATAACTGCTATAGGCTGGAATGATTATTGGACACCAACATTAAGCAATAATAATTTTGTACCTGTTAAGGCTATTTTAGATGTGTCAAAATATAATTTTTATTTACAAGAAAATCAAGAAATTTCTATAACTCGTAAGGATATAATTACAACAGATGCATTGTTTTGGGCAAATACAAGCAAAATAGGATATCCAGTGCATTTAGCTCCGGCAAACATAGAAAACATTTACGAACAAAAGTTAGACGAACACGAGTACTGGGACAATGAAGCATATCCATTATTATATTCTGTTGGATTGAGCAATAATTTAACATATATGTTAAAAGAATATGTGATAGGAAAAGATGTTAATTTAACGATAGATAACAATATATTAAAAATTGAAAATATACCCAATGTTAGCTCTATTGCAGTTACATATCTTACTAAGTTTTTACCATTTTATCCAACAAGAAGCAATTATAAGTATATTTTAATAAAATACAAAATATATCAGAGATTAAATAACAATAGTAGTGATGACATTGAATCCAAAGAAATAGACACAGGATATTATTATCATATTGCAATACCAATAACAGATGCTGGAAATAAAAATCTTATAATTAAGTATGAAAGGGGTTAATTAGTATGTTATTTGAAGATAGAATTCAAAAAAATCCAAAATTACTACGATTAAAAAATCCAAGCACTGGAGAAATTATAGATTGGGAAATACAGGAATTGAAAGACGACGAGATTGAGCAAAAAGGAACAGAAGTGAGTGCAGAATTATTAAATGGAATATTAAATGATATCTATTTAGAAGAGGAAAGAAAAACAAATAAAGTTTGGATAAATGGCAAAACCATATACAGAAAAGTTATAAAATTTGGAGCATTACCTAATGCAACTAAAAAAGATGTAGCACATAACATAAGTAATTTAGAGCAATTTACTAAAATTGAAGGAATAGCAACAAGACAAGATGATACAAAGTTTACGCAATCATTACCTTTAGTATACAAAAATACCGAGATAACTTATAATACAGCATTAGCTGCTGACAATTCTATTGTAGAAATACAAACTAATAATGATAGAAGTATGTTTAATGGTTATGTAATATTAGAATACACAAAAGCAACGGAAGAGGAGGTATAGGAGATGAAAGTAAAAAGAATAAATGTAAATGCAAACGAAGTAACAAAATTTGTTTTTGATGTTTGGGCAAGTAGCTTTTTTATAAAGAATTTTGCAGATGGAGCAATTCTGGTTTGTCTAGGAGATACATTCGAAGAAAGTGAAAGTATAAAAATACCTGCAAATTTTGCAGAGGAAATCGAAAACAATTTTAATGAACAGGTAGCAAAGTACACAACTAAACAATACACAACAGTAACAGTTAAGGCTGAAAAAGGTGGGGAGGTTGAAGTACAATGCATAAATTAAAAACAATGGTAAATTTAAAACCAGGTGCTGGCACAGGAAGTTCAGAAGAAATAAAAAAAATAGAAGAAAGAATTGATGCTCTAGAAGAAAAACAAGTAAAAGAATATGGAGTGAGATATTATTTCGGACAAGCAAGTTCAAGCT
>OLRO01000642.1_pt1 | contig 24547 bp, 2 predicted proteins | sample 1673131 | NCBI WGS metagenome assembly OLRO01 (sample SAMEA3136757, study PRJEB25190) | human gut metagenome | biome: human gut; feature: human-associated habitat; material: faeces | place: Austria | collected 2013 | reverse complement strand
ATATATAAAAAGATAGGTTGAAATAAAAATAAAATAAATAATATAATTAATATATAATATTACTTTAGGAAAAAAGGAAAATGCTAGCTCGAAAAAAATAAAGAACAACAACTTTAAGCCTAATGAAAGGAATGTACAGATATGGGAAAAACAAGAAAAAATAATGGAGAAAGAAAATTAATATTTGGAGCAGTAATATTGCTAATAATTTCAGCAATATTATTCGGTCTAGCAACAGATCAAGGAATGAATTTAATAAAAAATATACAAGATAGAGTTATGTTAAAAACAAGTATAACGATATCTAGTGCTAACAATGAAGCTTTAAAAAATAAAACAACAGAAGCAAAAATTGTAGCAGGTACAAATCATTTTATAGCATTAACACAAGATGGAAAAGTATATGGATGGGGAAGCAATGGAAGTGGAGAGCTAGGACAAAACAACACAAACATATACAAAAGACCAACATATCTAGGAATAGACGATGCAATAGACATAGCAGCAGGATATCAAAGTACAGTAGTGCTAAAAAAAGATGGAACTGTATGGATGGCAGGATTAAACAGTGATGGACAATTAGGAATAGAAAGTACAGAAAGTCAATCAACATTTGTACAAGTAAAAAATGAAGATGGAACAGGATATTTAACAAACATAAAATCAATATCAGCAGGACAATACACAATGTTTGCAATAACAAATGATGGAGAAGTATATGGATGGGGAGAAAATGGTTCAGGACAACTAGGAATATCAAATACTGAAGACCAAAAGTTACCAGTAAAAACAACATTAACAAACATAAAACAAATTTCAACAAGTTATTACCATACAATAGCACTAACAGAAGATGGAAAAGCATATGTAGCAGGAAGGAACAGTGAAGGAGAACTTGGAATCGGACAAACAACAAGTTCAACTATAACAACATGGACAATAATGAAATCAACAAATGGAACATCAGAAATGACAGGAATAAAGCAAGTAGCAACAGGATATATGCATACAGTAGTATTAACAGACAATGGATATATGTATGCTACAGGAAATAATGGATATTATCAATTATCAGATGGTTCAAGTACACAAAGAAAAAATTTAGTATACATGAAAGATAGCTCAAACAACACTATGAAGGACGTAAAAGAAATATATGCAGCAGGTAACACATCAGTAGCAATAACAAATTCTAATGGAATATATGTAGTAGGAGAAAATTCATATGCACAATTACTACAAGGAAACACAAGCACAGTCACAAGATTCACAAAAGTAAAAAACAGTGAAAACATAGACAAAATAGTTATGACAACAACTACGGGAAGTCAAACAACAGCTTATGTAGATAACATAGGCAGAATATTCACAATAGGATATGCAGGATTGGGCCAATTAGGAGATGGTTCATTAACAAGCTCACCACAATACAAAGCATACAGTATAAGTGATTACAGATTTACAACAGAAGAAACAGCAGAAAATTTAAAAGCAGGAGAAACAAAATATATTGATCCAAAATTTGAATATGGAATAAATTTAATTAATAAAGAATTCACATTAGACTTAACATATGAGTCATTAGACACAGATGTAGTAACAGTAGAAGATAACAAAATAACAGCAGTAGGAATAGGAACAACATATGTAAAAATAATAGACAGTACAAACAAAATTTATGGAACTGTAAAAGTAAATGTAAATGCAGATGATGGAGTAACATATCCAAAAGTAGTAGGAGGATATAGCCATTTTGTAGGATTAAAGTCAGATGGAACAGTATGGACATGGGGATATAATGGAAATGGACAATTAGGAACAGGAGATCAAACAAATAGAACAGAACCAACAAAAACAAAAGTAGAAGATGCAGTAGATGTAACAGCAGGATATTATTTTACAGCAATATTAAAAAAAGATGGAACAGTATGGATTTCAGGAGACAATACATATGGACAACTAGGAGATGGAACAACAACAAATTCATCAGAATTTAAACAAGTACCAAATTTAACAGATGTAATACAAATATCAGCAGGCTCAAACACAATGCATGTATTGAAAAAAGATGGAACTGTATGGTCATGGGGAAGAAATGACTGTGGAGAATATGGAGATGGAACAACTGTAAGCAAAGAAGATTTAACACCATCTCAAATGATAAAAGTAACAAATGTAATGCAAATTGCAGCAGGAAATTTGCACACAGCAGTATTAACAGCAGAAGGAACAGTGTGGGCTGCAGGACGAAACTCAGACTCACAATTAGGATTTGTGTATAACAACAAAGAAAACACATCTACACCACGAGAAATGCAAGGATTATCAGAAGTAAAGGAAATAGCATGTGGAGAATATAATACATTAATGTTACAAAAGGATGGATATGCATATGGAGTAGGAGAAAACTCAGATGGACAATTAGGAACAGGAGGAGCGACAACAATAACATCTCCAACATATATGAAAAACAGTAAAACAGGATATTCATTATCAGGAATAAAACACATAGCAAGTGCAGGAAGACTATTAATGGTAACGACAGGAGAAAACGGAATATATGTAGCAGGAGCGGCAGACCATGCACAAAACTTTACAGAAAGTACAACAAAAAGAACAACACTATATCAAACACAAACAGACAAAAAAGTATTAGCAATGGCATGTACAAGAAACATATCATATCAAACAGGATTAATTATAGATGAAAAAGGAAGAACATGGACAGTAGGATATGATGGACAAGGTCAAGTTGGACAAGGAGCACCAGAACATACAACCAAACCAGTAAATATTACAAAAACAAAAATAAGCTTAGCAGAAAATGGAATGATAAGTTTAAACCAAAAAGGAGATAAATACCAATTAAAACACACAGAAATAGTAGGACTAAGTTTCTTAACCAATAAATTATTAGATGAAGACATAGTGTATAGCTCTATGGATAATGAAGTGGCAACAGTGGACGAAAATGGAGTAATAACAGCAGTAGGAGAAGGAACAACATATATAAAAGTAAAAGATCAAAACAATGAAGTAACAAATGCAATAAAAGTAAGTGTAACAATAAAAAATAATGAAACACAGCCAAAAGTTGTAGGAGGAGGATACTATTTTGCAGCATTAAAAGGAAATGGAACAGTATATACATGGGGATATAATGGCAGTGGCCAATTAGGATTAGGAGATACAAACAATAGAACAGAGCCAACACAAACTAACATGAAAGCTGTAATAGACATAGCAGCAGGAACCGATCATACATTAGTGTTAAAAGCAGATGGAACAGTATGGGCAACAGGACTAAACAACTATGGCCAATTAGGAAATGGAACAACAGAAAATACAAACACATTTCAACAAGTAAAATTAAATGAAAATGGAGATTACTTGGAGAACATAGTATCAATAGCAGCAGGGTATACTGCAAGTTATGCAGTAACAGCAGAAGGAGAAGTATATGGTTGGGGAAGAAATGATGATGGAGAATTAGGAATAGGAAGCAAAAGTAGTGAGATAAATGAACTATATCCAGTAAAAATGAAAAAAGTATCAAAGATAATTCAAATAGCAGCAGGAGCAAACCATGCAATAATGCTAGATGCAGATGGAAATGTATGGTCAACAGGATACAATAGTTCAGGACAATTAGGAATAGGAAATACAGATATACAAGTGCAACCAAAACAAATGACATCAATAAGTGGAGTAAAAGAAATAGCAGCAGGAACAAATCATTCAATAATGCTAGCAGAAAATGGATATGTATATTCAGTAGGAAATGATTCAAACTCACAACTAGGAAACGGAAACTCAACAAATATATCAACACCAACATATGTAAGAAACACATCAGGAAATTTAGTATCAGATGCAAAACATGTAAAAGCAGGAGGAGACTCAACATACATATCAAGAAAAAAGGATACAGAAGGAAAATCACAAGGAATGTATGTAATAGGATACAATAATTATGGACAACTATTTACACAAAACACAACAACTCAACCATATGCAAAAGAAGTAGAAACAGACAAAGATATATTAACAATGGCACTAACAGAAAACAGTACTGGACTAATAGTAGATGAAGAAGGAAATGTATATACAGTAGGATATAATGGACAAGGCCAATTAGGAAATGGAACATATGAAAGCTTAACAAGTAAAATATGTATAAGTAATACAAAAGTAGTAGTAAATCCAAATATAATAAACTACAAAAATATTGGAGAAAACAATCAAAAAGTAGAATGTAAAACAACAATAGGATTTAATTTATTAAAAGAAAACATTGAAGGAAGTACATATGAATACAAAACACTAGACCAAGAAGTGGCAACAGTAGCAAAAGATGGAACAGTAACAGCAACAGGAATAGGAACAACATACATAAAAGTACATGACACAAAAACAGATATCTGGAATGCAGTAAGAGTAAATGTAAATGGAGCGGAAAACAAAACACAGCCAAAAGTTGTAGGAGGAGGACACCATTATGTAGCACTAAAAGGAAATGGAACAGTATATACATGGGGATATAATAATAGTGGTGAACTAGGATTAGGAGATACAAACAATAGGTTAGAGCCAACACAAACAAATATGAAAAATGTAATAGATATAGCAGCTGGATACAATCACACAATAATATTAAAATCAGACGGAACAGTATGGACATCAGGACAAAACAAATATGGTCAATTAGGTGATGGTTCAACAGTAGATAGCAACTCATTCCATAAAGTAAAACTAAATGAAAATGGAGAATATTTAGAAAATATAGTATCAGTAGCAGCTGGATATAGCACAAGTTATGCAGTAACATCAGATGGAGAAGTATATGGATGGGGAAGCAATGATGATGGAGAACTAGGACAAGCAAATAAATCAACAGATCCAGTTACATATCCAGTAAAAATGAAAAAAATCTCAAATATAATTCAAGTAGCAGCAGGAGCAAACCATGCAATAATGTTAGACGTAAATGGAAATGTATGGGCAACAGGATACAATAGTTCAGGACAATTAGGAACAGGAGATAAGGCAACACAAACATTACCACAGCAAATGGTATCAGTAAGTGGAATAAAAGAAATAGCAGCAGGAACAAACCATTCAGTAATGTTAACAGAAGGAGGAAATATACTATCAGCAGGAAGTTCTACAAGATCTCAAATGGGAGATGGAAGCTCAACAGATAGAACAACAGCAGTATATACAAGAAATACTTCTGGATATATAGTGTCAAATGCAAAACATATAGCAGCAGGAGGAAATTCAACATACATATCAAGAAAAAAAGATACAGATGGAAAATCACAAGGAATGTATGTAATAGGAGAAAATTCAAATGGACAACTATTTACACAAAACACAACAACTCAACCATATGCAAAAGAAGTAGAAACAGACAAAGATATATTAACAATGGCACTAACAGAAAACAGTACTGGACTAATAGTAGATGAAGAAGGAAATGTATATACAGTAGGATATAATGGACAAGGCCAATTAGGAAATGGAACATATGAAAGCTTAACAAGTAAAATATGTATAAGTAATACAAAAGTAGTAGTAAATCCAAATATAATAAACTACAAAAATATTGGAGAAAACAATCAAAAAGTAGAATGTAAAACAACAATAGGATTTAATTTAATAAGAGACGAAGTAGAAGGAAGCACATATGAATTCTCAACACTAGACTCAGAAGTAGCAACAGTAGCAGAAGATGGAACAGTAACAGCAGAAGGAATAGGAACAACATACATAAAAGTACATGACACAAAAACAAACATCTGGAATGCAGTAAGAGTAAATGTAAATGGTTCAGAAAACAAAGCACAACCAAAAGTAGTAGGAGGAAATTGCCATTATGCAGCATTAAAAGGAAATGGAACAGTATGGACATGGGGATATAATGGAAATGGCCAATTAGGACTAGGTGATACAAACGCAAGAACAGAGCCAACACAGGCAAAAGCAGAAAAAATCTTAGAAGATGGAACAAAAGAAGAAGAACTAATAACAGATGCAATAGACATAGCAGCATCATATAATCACACAATAATATTAAGAGCAGACGGAACAGTATGGAGTACAGGATACAATCAATATGGAGAATTAGGAACAGGAGACACAGAAGAAAGAAAAATATTCACACAAGTAAAAGGTCCAAATGGAGAAGGAATCCTAGAAAACATAGTACAAATAACAACAGGATATTATACAGGATATGCCTTAACAACAAATGGAGAAGTATATGGATGGGGAAGTAACAGATATGGAGAATTAGGACAAGGAAGCAAATCAGATGACCCTGTTTTATATCCAACAAAAATGAAAAAAGTATCAAACATAATTCAAATATCATCAGGAGCAGAATACATAGTAATGCTAGATGCAGAAGGAAAAGTATGGGGAACAGGATATAATGGAAATGGACAATTAGGAATAGGAAACACAACATTACAAACATTGCCACAACAAATGACATCAATAAGTGGAATAAAAGAAATATCAGCTAAAAGTAATAATACATATATGTTAACAGAAGGAGGATATGTAGAAGGAGTAGGATACAATTATTACAGTCAATTAGGAGATGGAAGCTCAACAGATAGAACAACAGCAGTATATACAAAAAACACATCAAACAAATATGTATCAGATGCAAAACATATTTCAGCAGGAGAAAACTCAGTATTTATATCAAGAAAGAAGGACTCAGAAGGAAATCCACAAGGAATGTATGTAATAGGAAGAAATGACTATGGACAACTATTCACAGGAAACACAACAAGAGCATATTATGCAACAGAAGTAGAAAAAGAAAAAGATATACTAACAATGGCATTAACAGAAGGACAAACAGGATTAATAGTAGACACAAAAGGAAATGTATATACAGTAGGATATAATGGACAAGGACAAATAGGAAATGGAACATATGAAAACACAACAGAAAAAGTATTTATAAGCCAAGTAAAATTAAACACAACACCAAAAGTAATAAACTACAAAAAAGCAGGAGACACAGGAGAAAAAATAGAATACACAGTAACAGCAGGATTCAATTTATTATATGAAGAAGTAGAAAAGGGAGAATGTGAATACAAAACACAAGATGACCAAATAGCAACAGTAGATGACAAAGGAGTAGTAACAGCAACAGGAACAGGAACAACATACATAAAAGTGTATAACAAACAAAATGACTGCTATGCAGCAGTAAAAGTCCAAGTAAATGGGGAACAAGGACGCACAGCTGCCAAAATAGTAGGAGGGGGAAATCATTTTGTAGCACTAAAAGCAAATGGAGAAGTATGGACATGGGGATATAATGGCTATGGTCAGCTAGGAATAGGAAATACAGAAACCAAAAATAGACCAACAAAAACAAACATCTATAACTCAAAAGACGAAACACAATCAACATATGCAATAGATGTAGCAGCAGGATATAGTCATACATTGGTATTAAAATCAGATGGAACAGTGTGGGCAGCAGGATATAATGAATATGGACAACTAGGAGATTCAAGCACAACAAATACAAGTGAATTTGTCCAAGTAACAGGAATACCAGAAAAAGTAATAGCAATAACAGCAGGAGGACATTCATCATATGCATTAACAGAAAGTGGAAAAGTATATGGATGGGGTTATAACTATGAAGGACAATTAGGAAGAGGAAGTACAAGTCAAAATAATCCAAATGCAACACCACAAAAAATGCAAAAAGTATCAAACATAATACAAATGTCAGCAGGAGATAACCATATAGTAATGTTAGATGCAGATGGAACAGTATGGAGCACAGGACATAACTATTATGGACAATTAGGAACAAATAACAAAACAAATTACAGCATACCACAACAAATGAGAACAGGAACAACAACAGTATTAAATAATATCAAAAAGGTATCAGCAGGAAGTCTACATACGCTAGCACTAGCAGAAAATGGAACAGTATATTCATTAGGATATAACTATTATGGACAATTAGGAACAAGAAATACAACAAACTACATGTTACCAGTAACAATGGTAGACTCAAAAGGAAACACTGTAACAGGAGTAAAAGATATAGAAGCAAATGGATACACAAGTATATTATCAATAAAACCAACAACAACAGGAACAGAAGGAAATCTAAGCCAAACAGCAGGAATATATGTTACAGGATACAACAACTATGGACAATTATTTAATCAAGACACAAAAACACTAACATCATTAACAAAAGTACAAGAAGACAAAAACATAATAACAATGGCAAGCACACAAAATATATCAAGCCAAACAGCAGCAATAGTAGATGATTCAGGTTTAGTATACACAGTAGGATATAATGGATATGGAGCAATGGGAAATAAAACAACAACAAGTACAACAGAACCAGCAAACATCTCAGAAGCAAGCCTAGAAGTAAACACAAGAAAAATAGTATTAAACTTAGAAACAAACAATCTAAGCAAACAAATAGAAGCAAAAACAGACTTAGGATTTAATCTATTAATAGACCAAGTAGAAAATGAAGAAATAACATACAAAACATTAGACGAAAACATTGCAACAGTAACAGATGCAGGACTAGTAACAGGACAAAAATATGGAACAACAAAAATAGAAGTATCAACAAATAAATTACCAAATAAAGTATTAATAGATGTACAAGTACTAAGAAAAAATGACAAAACAATAGCAAAAACAGTAAGTGGCACAGACTTTACACTAGCATTAAAAGCAGATGGAACAGTATGGACATGGGGATATAATGGCTATGGACAACTAGGATTAGGAGACAATTCAAACAGATATAGACCAACACAAATAAACATAGAAAATGTAGTAGATATAGCAGCAGGAAACAACCATGCTCTACTTGTAACAGCAGATGGAAAAGTATATTCATTTGGATCAAATAGTTATGGACAATTAGGAAGAACAGGAAATACATACACACCACAAGAAATACCAAACTTAGAAAACATAGAAAAAGTATCAGCAGGAAATTATCATTCTATGGCAATAGACAAAGAAGGAAATGTATATACATGGGGCTATAACCAAAACGGACAACTAGGAGATGGAACAAGAATAAGCAATAGTATACCAACAAAAATAAAATTAACAAACATAACAAAAATAGCAACAAAAAATAATACATCAGCAGCAATAGATGGAGATGGCAACTTATATACATGGGGATATAATAGCTATGGACAACAAGGAATTTCAATAGACAACATATATACACCAAGAAAAGTACCAACACTAGAACAAATAATAGATATAGCAGTAGAAAACAACACAATAATAGTATTAGACAAAAAAGGAGAGGTATTATCAAGTGGATATAACACATATGGAAACTTAGGAAACAATGCAACACAAACAAGAAAATCATTTGACAAAGTAATAGAAAAATACGAAACAATAACAACAGGAGAAGGGGAAGAAACCCAAACAACTACAACGCCAATTTATCTATCAGGAGTAAAATCAATACAAGCAGGAAATGAATTTGCAGTAGCAATAAAAGAAGATGGAACAGCTATTTCATGGGGGTATAATGGTTATTCACAATCTTCAAATGGAACAACTACAAGCAATTTATTGCCAGTAGACTTAAAATACGGAAAAGACAAAGAAAAGATAGACAAAATAATAAATGTATCAGCAGGAGAAGGAACAATAGTAGTAACAAGAGAAGACGGAAAAGTATGGACAATAGGAAAAAATTATTCAGGACAATTAGGAAACAGTTCAGCAGTAAATTCAAATGAATTTGTATGTATAAGCAAACCTGTATTACTATTTGAAGAAACACCAATAAGAATAAAAGGAATAGGACAAAACAAAAATGCAAAAGTAAATATGTCACAAGGATTTAACCTATTATATACAACAATAGAAGACACAGACTTAACATATCAAATAAAAAATGAAAAAATAGCAACAGTAGAAGAAACAACAGGAAAAATAACAGCAGTAAAAAAAGGAAAAACAGCAGTAACAGTAACAGACAAAAAATCAGGAGAAACAACATCAGCAGATGTATATGTATTAGGAGAAGAAGATGTAACATTCCCACAAATCGAAACCCAAAATTATTCAACAGTAACTCTAAAATCAAATGGGGAGATATGGAGTTATGGATATAATGGATATGGACAATTGGGAACAGGAGACACAACATACAAAGTATTACCAACATATACAGGAATAAATAATATTACACAAATATCACTAGGAGGAACACACACACTAGCACTAGACACAGAAGGACATGTATGGTCTTGGGGATATAATGGCTATGGAGAACTAGGAAATGGAACAACAACAAGCTCAACAGAAAAAGTACAAGTAAAATCACCAGACGGAGAAGGAGTACTAGAAAACATAGTAGCAATATCAGCAGGAAATTATCATTCAATAGCATTAGATAAAGACGGAAATGTATATACATGGGGATATAACGGATATGGCCAATTAGGCTTAGGAAACACAACAAATACAGTACTTCCAGTAAAAGTAGACGACTTAGAAGGAATAATAAAAATAGAAGCAGGAAACTATACATCATATGTAATAGACAACAATAATCATCTATGGTCAACAGGATACAATTATTATGGAGAATTAGGAAATGGATCAACATCAAACAGAAGTAAATTTACACAAATTCAAACATTAGAAAATGTATCAGACGTATCTGCAAGTGAAACAAATAGTACAATAGTATTATTATCAGATGGAACAGTATGGGGATTTGGAAACAATACAAATAACCAATTAACAACTGTAGGAGGAGCAACACCACAACAATTAAAAGGACCAGACGGAATGTTAAAAGATATAACATCAATATCAGTTGGATATTATACAGGATATGCAATAACATCAGAAGAAAAAGTATTAGCATGGGGATTAAACAACTACTCACAATTAGCATCAGGAACAACAGAAACAAAATCAACACCTGTATATATGAAAGAAAAAGACGGAAATGACTTTACAGATTCAATGATAGTATCAGGAGGAAGATACAGTGCAGAACTAGCAAAAAGTGATGGAACAGTATGGGGAGTAGGATATAATGGATATGGAAATATAGGAGATGGAACAACAAATTCTAAAAATCAGATAACATGTATATCAACACCACATATAAAATTAGAAGAAAGAGAAGTAACACTAAAACTATCAAATCCAAACTATCAAATAAATCCAAAAACTGTATATGGATTCAACATATTATTTGAAGAAACAGAAAATGAAGGATTTACATACAAAACATCAGACGAAACAACAGCAAAAATAGATGAAGCAACAGGAAAAGTTACAGCAACAGGATTAGGAAAAGCATATATAACAGTAACAGCAAAAGGAACAGAAGAAGAAACAAGAGTAGTAATAAACGTAATAGGAGAAAACAAAAAAGTAGAAGAAAAGGTTCAAGTAGGAAGTTCACATTCACTAGCACTAAAACAAGATGGAACAATCTGGAGTTGGGGAAACAACACAAGTGCAATAAATACAACAGAACCAATACAAATAGAAAAAGGAAAATACAAAGAAACAAAAGAAATAGAAACACCAGAAGGAACAACACAAACAACAACAACAGAAAAAGAAATAGACTTAAACAACATAAAAGACATAGCTGTAGGATATAATCATAACCTAGCATTAGACAGCGAAGGTCATGTATATTCATGGGGATACAATGGCTATGGACAATTAGGAGATGATTCAACATCAACAAAAGAAATACCAACAAGAATAGAAAGCTTAGAAGAAATTGAAAAAGTATATTGCTATAAAGATGTAAGTATGGCAATAAATAAACAAGGAGAAATTTATATATGGGGATATAAATATAATAAAACTCCAACAAAAATCAATTTCTATGGAAAAGCAATAAGTCTAAATGAAAAACTAATATTAGCAGAAGATGGAAGTGTATGGAACTTATCAGATAACCCATCAAAAATAGACGGATTAAAAAATATAGTAGAAGTAACATCAGGAGAAAACCACTATGCAGCATTAGATTCAAAAGGAAAAGTATGGGTATGGGGATATAACAGATATGGACAATTATCACAAGGAAACACAACAAATGTAGGAACACCAACAACAGTAAAAACACAAGATACAGAAGGAACATCATATCAAGACCTAGAAAATATTGTAGAAATACAAGCAGGAGAAAACACTTTACAAATGTTATCAAGTACAGGAGAAATCTATATTTCAGGATATAATGGCTATGGACAATTAGGAGAAGGAGAAAGCACAAGTAATATAACAATAGCAAAAAAAGCAAAAAATATGGACCAAGTAAAAAATATAGACACAAACACAAACCATAGTATAGCATCAGACAGAAGTGGATTTGTATATACAACAGGATACAACGGAAATGGACAATTAGGAATAGGTTCAAATGTATCAACAAATGAATATACAGTAATAGGAGACACATATGTACATGTAAGTGAAAACAGAATATCAATAGAAGAAGGAAAAGACAAACAAGTAACAGCAACACTAGACAATAAGTTCAACTTAATAAATGACCTAGTAGACCAAAACAACATCACCTACGAAACACTAAATAATGAAATAGCAATAGTAGACCAAGATGGAACAATCCATGCAAATAAAATGGGAACAGTAGAAATAATAGCAACACACACAATAACACATAAATCAACAACAATATTTGTACAGGTAGTACCAGTAGGAAAAGTAACAGTACCAAAATTAGAAATAGGAGCTACACATACAGCAGCATTAAAAACAGATGGAACTGTATGGACATGGGGAAGTAACTCATATGGACAATTAGGAACAGGAGACAATATAAATAAAGCAATGCCAGCAAAAGTAATGGATATAGAAAACGCAATAGATATATCAGTAGGAAGCTATAACACAGTAGTAGTAAAAGATGATGGAACAGTATGGAGCTTTGGATATAATGGATATGGTCAATTAGGAGATGGAACATCTTCAAGTAGAAATACACCAGTTCAAGTAATAAAACAAGACGGAAAACCACTAGAAAAAATAGTAAAAATATCAGCAGGAACAAACAAAACAATAGCATTAGATGAAAATGGACATGTATGGGTTTGGGGAAATACATACAAATCAACAGCAACAAAATTATCAACGGTAAATAATGCTATAGACATCTCACCAAGCTATGTGGTAACACAAACAGGAAAAGTGTATACATTAGAAGGAGAAAAACTAGAAATAGATAATATCCTAAGAGTATCAGAAGGTACAAATCATGCACTATTCCTAACAAAAGAAGGAACAGGATATAGCATAGGAGCAAATTCAAATGGTCAATTAGGAGATGGAACAACAGCAAGCAAAAACTCACCTACAGTGATAAAAACAGAAAAAAGTAATCTAACAGACATCAAAGAACTAAAAGCAGGAGCAGGAAGTTCAATGGCAATAATGAAAAATGGAGACACATATACATGGGGAAGCAACAACAACAATAAATTAGGAACAACTGCAACAAAAAACCAAATATATCCAACTAAATTAGAAAATGTAAACACATCTATTTCAGGAGATATTGGAACAGATAATGGAGGCATTATAGATACCCAAGGATTTGTATACATGTGGGGATTAGGAACATATGGAAACCTAGGAAACAGTTTATATAATACATCTGTAGAACCAGTATTAGTAGGAGCAGAAGAAGCGGGATTAGACGAATATGACATTATATTACACCTAGGAGAAACACATCAAATAACAGTAACAAACAAAACATTTAATGTATTAAAAGAAATACAAGAAACAGGAACAATAAACTACAACATTGGAAACAGCAATATAGCAAGTATTTCAAACACAGGACTTGTAACAGGACAAAAAGAAGGAAAAACTACAGCAATAGTAACAAAAGCTGATACAGGAGCAACAAGTATAGCAAATGTAACAGTATTACCAGAAGGTGTAGAAATAGAACCAATGGCATTAACATGTATGTCACACACAGTAGTATTAAAAGCAAATGGAACAGTATGGGCATATGGACTAAATTCAAGTTATGAATTAGGAAATGGAACATCAATAAGTAGTGATAGACCTATCCAAGTATCATTCCCAAGCAACATAAAAATAGCACAAATAGCAGTAGGAAACACACATAACTTAGCATTAGACACAGAAGGTAATGTATGGGTATGGGGAGTAAATTCAAATAATGCATTAGGAACAAAACTAAAAACTACACCATCACGTTTAGGAATAAGTAATGTAAAGAAAATAGCAGCAAACAATGACCAAAGCATGATATTAACAAAAGACGGATATGTATATGTATGGGGACTAAACTCAAATGGGGAATTGGGAGTAGGAACATACAAAGAAGTAAAAACACCAACATTACTAAACTATGTAAATAACATATTAGACATATCAATAGGAAAAAATCACACAATGTTATTAACAACAAAAGGTAAAGTTCTAACAAGTGGTCTAAATAGTTATGGACAAACTGGAAAAACAGAAGGAAAAACAAATATCTTTACACAAATAGAAGTACCAGCAACAGTAGGAAAAATATCAGCAGGAGATAACCACAGTGTATTACTAACAACAAATGGAGAAGTATATACATTTGGATATAATGAAAATGGACAATTAGGATTAGGAACAAAAACAAATGTAACAATACCAACCAAAACAAATATGACAAACATCATGGAAATATCAGCAGGAAGAAACCACACAGTAGTATTAGGAGCAAATAGAGTATTATACTCTACAGGTTCAAACAGTAATGGACAACTAGGAATAGGAACAAAAGATGATAAATTGTTATTCACGGAAATAACAAAAGTACAAGACATGATGTCAATATCATCTGGAAATACATACAATGTAGCAATAAAATATGATGGAAATGTATATGGATGGGGAGACTACTATCATGGAACAGCATCAGTAAAAACAAAAACAAACAGCAGAGTACCAGTAAAAATAGGAAATGACTCATCATATGCAGAAGAGCCAGAAATAACTGTTAATGTAAATGGAGCAAAACAAATACAAATAACTCCAAAATACAGCTTTAATGTATTTAAAGAAGACAACGAAGAAGATAGCGATTTCCAATATGAATCACTAAATGAGGATATAGCGACAGTAGGAGAAAATGGTTTAGTAACAGGAGTAAAAGTAGGAACAACTTGGATAAAAGTAAAAGAAGTTGCAACAGGAAAAGAAAACATAGTAATAGTAAGAGTAATAGAATCAGATTCAAAATATGCTTCAAAAATAGCAGGAGGAGATGGATATGCAGCAGTATTAAAAGCAGATGGAAGTATATGGGGATTTGGATATAACTCAGATGGACAATTAGGAAATGACAAATTAGCACCAATAAATGTGCCAAGTCAAACAAACATACTAGCCACATACAAACAAATCGAAGCAGGAAAGAAATTCACAATAGCATTAAGAGAAGATGGAACAGTATGGGCATGGGGAGATAACACATATGGACAACTAGGCCAAGGAAATAGGGTATCAGCTAAAAAACCAGTACAAGTACAAAACCTAACAAATATAGTATCAGTTGCAGCAGGAGATAATCATGCAATAGCAATAGATAAATTAGGAAATGTATATACATGGGGATTAAACAGTAAGGGACAACTAGGAAATAGAACAACAGAAACAGTAAGTATACCAGAAAAAATAACAGGACTAGATAACCAAGTGGTTAAAGTAGCAGCAGGTGGAAATCTAAGTGCAATAATAGATTCAACAGGAGATGTATATGTATTTGGAGACAATAGCAAAGAACAAATCGAAGAATTTAAATATAATTATGATGAATTTGGACAAAAAATATTGCCAGCATTAAATACATATGTATCGCAACCGATAAAAGTACAAACAGTTGAAAATGCTGTAAAAGTACAATGTTTGCAAACTGGAATAGTAGTGTTAAAAACAGATGGAAGTGTAGAAAGAACAACAAAATATGCAAAACAAGCTAATGCCCAAAAAACAACAGTAATAAACTCAGGAATGGTAGACATATCAGGTAAAAACGAAAGTGTAGTATTACTAGATAAATATGGTGCAAGCTATACATATGGGGATAATAGCAAAGGCCAAGCTGGAATAGGCGGAACAAGTGCAAGTGTAATATTACAAAAAATACGAATAGCAGAAGAAAAAACATATTTGACAGTAGGAGCAGGCTATAAAGATAATTATGTAATAGATACAGAAGGATTTGTATATGGAGCAGGAGCAAATGAATATGGTCAATTAGGAAACAGCACTTATGATGAAAGTTATGACTTTACATTAGTAGGAGACAGAAATTTTGAAATTGTACCAGATGCAAGAACTATGAAACAACCAGAACAAGAAACAGTAAAAATAGTAGCTAATATATTCAATGTATTTAACCATAATGAAAGAGCACTAACAGATTATGATTGGAAATCAAGTAATACAGATGTAGTAACAGTAGATAATGGTGTATTAGCATCTCAAGACATGGGAACAGCTACAATAACAGCTACAGATAAAGCAACAGGAGTAAAAGCAACAGCACTAAGAGTAGTACAACCATTAGATGAGCAAAGAATACAAAGTATTACTGTAAATAATAAAGAGGCAAAAGTATCAGGTGAAAACAAATATGAAGTGTCTGTAGAAAAAAATCTAGATGGAACAGGAACTTTAAAAATAACAACAAAAGATTCAGCAGATGAAATAAGTATTGATGGAGGAACAACATATGTAATAGGAGGAACATTAACACAAGATATACCATTAGACACAAATCCAACAGTACAAAAAATTAAAGTAAAAGCAAGTAATGGAAAAACAGTAGACTACATATTAACAATAAACATATTGTCAAATGATGCAAGCTTAGAAAGTCTAACAATAGACAATGTACAAGCAACATCAATAAGTTCAACAGAATACGAAATAATTGTAAAAGATACTGTAACAAAGCCAGAGGTACATGCAGTAGCAAGTGATTCAAAAGCAACAGTAAGTATAGATGCAAGTATAGAAGAAACAAAAGAAACAACAAAGACAGTTGATATGACAACTGTTATAAAGAAAACAATACCAGTTCAAGTAACATCAGAAAATGGTGACAAAGTAACATATACATTAACAATATATAAAGAAGATGCACTAACACAATTAGAAACAATAACAGTAGATGGAAAAGAAGCAACAAAAATAGGAAATACATCATATAAAGCAACAATACCAGCAGATGCAGATTATAGCACAATAATGGCTAAAACTTTATATAGTAAAGCAAGAGCAGAAATAAATGAATTGGGAGAAGAAACACAAGTTACAACAAAAGTAGTAGCAACGACCCAAGAACAAACAATAGTAAAAATCTACGTAAGAGCAGGAGAAGGAGAAAACGAAAGAGAAAAAGAATACACATTAACATTAGACAAACAAGGAACAGAGTTAATACAAGGTATATTCTCACTAACAGTAAATGGACAAGAAATAGAGCCAATAGGAAATATATATAATGCATACATAAGTGAAAATGCTGAAACAGTAGCAGTAACTGCTATCACTATTAATGATAATGACTTAGTAAAAATTGGGGAAACAGAAGCTAAAGTTCATATATCAACAGAAGAATTAGAAATAGCAGAAGAAGAAACAACATATAAAATAACTGTAACTGATTCAGAAGACAGCTCAAAAACAAAGGAATATATATTGAAAATAAGAAAACCATCAGCAGATAATTCACTATTATCAATAACAGTAGGAAATGAAGAATTTTCTAAAGTAGCCACAAGAGAAACAGGAACAAATAACTTTAAAGTAAGTATTTCAGATAAATATAGTGAAGTAGATGTAATAGGAACAGCAAGTTATGACCAAGCAAAAGTAAGTGTAAATGGAGAAAAATACGAAACTAAGATATCCACAAGATTGGTAGAAATTGGGGAAAATGAACCAACAAAAGTAGAAATTTTAGTAAAAGCACTAAATGGAGAAGTAGCAACATACACACTAGAAATTTACACAGAAAATAGTAATACAAATTTAAAGAAAGTAACTGTAGATGGAAAAGAAGCAACAATAAGTAGTGTATCAGAAGACACATATGAATATACTTTAGACAAAAAAGCAGACAAAATAACAATAGGAGCAATAGCAGAAGAACTAACAACAAAAGTAGGAATAAACACAAATGAACAAGAATTAGGAGCAACCTACAGAGAAATAAAAATGGAAGGAAGAACATTAACAGTAAATATACCAGTAACAGCAGAAGATGGAACAACAAAAGTATATAAACTAATAATAAATGCACTTCCAGACAATGTAAACTTATTAAATGTAAAAGTCAATGGAAAAGCAGCAAATGCAGTACCTGTAAACAAATATGAAACACGAGTAAACAAAAATGACACATTATTTGAACTATATGTAATACCAGAAGACGAAAAAGCAAAAGTCCAAATAGAAAACAATATAGAAGTTACAGGAACAGCCAGTGCAACAATAGCAAAAGACACAGAAGAAGTACAAGTAAAAATAAAAGTAACAGCACAAGACGGAACAACACAAGAATACACACTAATAGTTACAAATCAATCAGATGATTGCAAATTAGCAATTTTAAAAGTAGATGGAGAAACACTTGAAACAGATGCAGATGGAAAATATCATATAACAAAGAAATACTTAACATCATCTGTAAATATAGACGCAATAGCAAATAATAGTTATGCAACAGTAAGTATAAATGGAACAACACCAACACAAGAAGAACAAAAAGCAAGTGTTACAACATCAGACTTAGAAAACACAATCACAATAACAATAAAAGCAGAAGATGGAACAAGTAAAGATTACACATTAATAGTAGACAAACTACCAAATGAAACTGGAGCAACAATAACAATCAACTATGAAGAAAATGGAGAAACAAAAGAAAAAGTAATAGAATTAGACAGGAATAACAAAGGAACAATAAGAATAGGAAATCAAGAAAGTGTAAATCTAAAAGTAGTTGCAAAAGACGAATTAGCCCAAATCTCAATAGATGGAAGTATAGCAGAACCAAAAGAATCAACAAAAGAAATAATAACAACAGAAGAAACAACAAGTGTACCAGTACAAGTAACAGGACAAGATGGAACAATAGGAAACTATGAAATAACAATAATAAGAGCATCAAATAATGCAGAACTAAAATCAATAGATGTAAAAGGAATAGAAAATGGGGATATTCTAAAAACATCTGACAACACATATCTAGTAAAAGTACCAGACACAATGGAAAATGTTGATATAACAGCAATAGCAGAAAGCAGCTATGCAACCGTAAAAATAGCAGATGGAGACTATTCAGAAAACAACACACAAAATGCAACAATAACAATGGATGAAGAAACAAAAGAAATAACAATAACTATAAAAGCAGAAAACGGAGAAACAAAAGAATATAAAGTAACAATACAAAAAGTAACAGACTTAGGATTAGAAAGTGTAAAAATAGATGACAATGAATGTACAATAAAAAACGGAAGTTACGAAATATTTATAGATAGAAATGTAACACAATCAGCACTAAAAGTAAAACCAAAAAATCCAAAAGCATTAATAGCAATAAAACAAGGAGTAGAAGGAACTTATGGAGAAGAAAAAACAGCAGAAGAACACATAGAACAAATACAAATAACAGGAGAAGAAACAACAGTAATAATCCAAGCAAAAGATCCAAATGACCCAACAAGAATAAAAGAATATTCTGTAACAATCAAATACAAATCAAATAATGCAGACTTAGAACTAATCCAAGTTGATGGAAAAGACGCAATAGAAACAGAAGAAGGATATTATGCAGTAACAACAGAAACCGCAACAACAGCAAGAATATATGTAAAAGCAACAAATGAATATGCCAAAGTAACAATAGGAGACAATGAAGCTGAACAAGGAGCAAGCAGAAGAACAATAACACTAAGTCAAGAAAAGAAAACAATAATACAAATAACAATAAAATCACAAGACGAAAGTGTAACAAAAACATTCAATGTAATAATAGAAAGAAAATCAGATGACACAAGTTGTAACATAAACATAAACAACGAAACAGCAGACGAAATAGACACAACAACAAATACTTACACAAAATACATTGAAAGAAATGATACACAAGCAACAATCCAAGTAACAGCAAACAATGACGAAGCAACAATAGAAATGGCAGGAAATACACAAACAAAAACAATAACAACAACTGTAGACATAGCAAGTGAAATAACAGAAATAACAGCCACTGTAACAGCTGAAAATGGGGAAACAGCTGAATACCATATCAGAATTGTAAAAAAATCAACAGACACAAGCATAAAAACAGTAAAAGTAGATAACAAAGTAATATCAGAAGTAGACGGAAAATATGTAGCAACAGTATATGATAAGGGAAAAGACACACAACAAGCACTAATAGAAGTAACAGCAAATGAATCACACGCAAAAATACAAATCGGAGATGGAACAGAATGGCAACAAACTCCAGCAACATCAACTGAAATATTTAAAGACGGAAATAGAAAAATAACATTAAATATTAATGTACAAGCACAAGATGAACAAACAGAAAGTATAACAAAAGAATTAGAAATAAACTTGATATCAGATGATGTAAGTATAAAAGTTGTAAAAAACGGTGAAAATGTTGTGACAAACTATAATGCCGAAACACACACATATAAAGAATATCTATCAAGAGATATAGAACAAGTGAGTCTATCAATAGAAGCAAATAATATGTATACAACAATAACATCAGGAGAGACAACAGGAACACCAATCATATCAATAAACAACATATCTGTAAAAGACCAAGAGGAAGTATATATAACATTTGCAGCAATTGCAGAATCAGGAAGAACGCAAGAATATACAATACAATTATTAAGAAAATCAAGTAATGCAGATGCAGAACATATCTACGTAGATGGACAGGAAATCACAGATAGATTTGCAGATAAAGACTCAGTACCAACATGCATAGTATCAATTGGAAAAACAAAAGATTCAAGTACAATAAGAGTTGTTCCAGAAAATGAATTTGCAAGTATAAAAATAGGGGATACAGAAGAAACAATAGGAGAAACGTCACAAAGAATACCACTAGATTTATCAAATGGAACAATAACAGTACCATTAGTAATAACATCACAAGATGGAACAGTGACAAAAACATATAATATAATGTTTGTACGTTTATCAAATGATACAAAAATACAATGGTTAGAAGTAAATAATAAGCACATAATTGAAGATGAAAGTGGAAACTATGAAGTAACTGTAAAATCATCAGAAGAAATAGCAAAAGTAAAAATAGTATTATCAAATATTTTAGCAAAAGTAACAATGGGAGGAGAAGAAAAACAAGGACAATTAGAAGAAAACGTAATCCTACCAAATGGAGACATAGTAAAAACAATAACAGTAACAGCAATAGACGGAACTATAAGAACTAGTACATTAACAATCCATAAAGCACAACCTAATTTAGGATTAGAAAAAGTATATTTAGATGGAAGATTAGCGACTAAGGTAGATGATAAGACATTTGAAATTGGTGTTGAGAAAGGAACAACACAGGCTCAAATAAAAGCAATAGCAAGTAATCCAGATGAATATGTAAGCATAAAAGGAAACACAGGTGTCCAAGGAGAAAATATATATACAAATTGCTCACTAGCAGACAAAGAAATACCAATAAAAGTAACCGCAATGTTTGATGGAGAAATAGACCAAGAAAAAGATTATGTTTTAAAAATAAAAGAAATAGAAGAACCAGATATATTGGAAGATTTGAAAGTGAAAATTAAAGTAGACGATGAAGAAGTTACTCAAGGAGAAGATGGAATGTATTTAGTAGAAGTAGATAATAGCCAAGATAACAGCTCATTATGGGCAGAAGTAACAACAGAAACATCACAAGTAAAAATAAAAGATACAAATGGAGAGACATCATATGATTCACCATCAAATCAGAAAAATATAAGTTTAAAAGAAAACATAACAGATGTTACTGTAACAGTAAAAAATGGAGCAGGGGAAGAAAAAGAATACATAGTAAGAATACAAAAGAGACAACCTGCAATAACTGGAAAAGTAATAACACAAGCATCAGATCAAGCAAATCAAACAGCAACAATAAAGGTATATAAAACATCAGACACGAGAAACGAAAATGATGCAGATAATCCAAGAGAGTTAATTAAAGAAATTGAGATAAAACTAGATGGAAGTTATACTTTAGACTTAAAACCAGATGAATATGACATAGTAGTAACAAAAACATCATACTTAGAATATAGATTGACAAATGTATTAGTAAAAGATGGAGAAACGATTGCTATAAATGATATCTATATCTATGCAGGAGATCTAGACGAAAATGGAGAAATAGAAATAGAAGATTTAACAAACATTATAGAAAACTATGGAGAAATAACACAAGATAACAAAGATGAAAAAGGAAAATATGACTTAAATGAAGATGGCATAGTAAACAAACTAGACAGAAACATCTTAAAAGAAAATTATGGAAAAACAAAAACAACAGAACAATGGGTAGATCCAAATCCATCGACAACAGCAAATTCAATAGTAACACACTCAACAGAATCAACATTAAGCTCAGAAGTTAAGTCTAAGGCAGTAGTAGAAGAAAATAAGGGTACAACAGGACAATCACAAATCTTTGTAAAACCATTAAAAGGACAATATACAATAACATCTGCATATGGAACAAGAACACATCCAACAACAGGAGAAGTAAAAAAACACACAGGAATAGATATAGCAGGAACACATCATGCAGAAGTATTGTCAATAGCAGATGGAGAAGTAACTTATGCAGGAGTACAAAAAGGATTTGGTAATAGTGTAGAAATTAAACATGTTGTGAATGGGGAAACAATATATAGTTTCTATGCACACTTATCAAAAATAGATGTACAAAAAGGTCAAAAGGTAAAACAAGGAGAAACAATAGGATTAGAAGGAGGAGACCCTAAGACAGATCAGAATGTAGGAAATTCAACAGGACATCATCTACACTTTGAGATAAGAAAAGCAAGTGGATATGGAAATGACATAGATCCAACAAAATACATATAGATGTTTTTGGAAACTGATAAAAAATATCCGAAGCAATTATTCAAGGACAGAGCAAAAATATGCTCTGTCCTTATATTAATTTGATAGATATGAAGTGAATCAAAAAAGAATAAAATTAATTCTATCAAAAATATTTTTATCAGTAAATTAAATTTTATACAAACCATAAATTAAATTATTCTTGAAAAGTATTGCAAAATATAGTAAAATAGATAATATTAATTATAAATATTACCTATTTTTGTGGAGAAGAAAAAGTATGAAGAATAAAGTATTAAAAACAATAAAAAAATACAATTTAATAGAAAATGGAGATAAACTAGTATTAGGAGTATCTGGTGGACCAGATTCCATAGCTATGCTTAATATTTTAAATGAGTTAAGAATAGAAAAAGATATAGAATTAGATTTTAATATAGTAGTTGCACATATAAATCATATGATTAGAGATGAAGCAATTGAAGATGAAAATTTTGTTAAAAAATTTTGTGAAGAAAAAGGCATTGAATTTTATTCAAAAAGTATAGATGTAAAAAAACTTGCTAATACTAATAAAATAAGTACAGAAGAAGCTGGAAGAAATGCAAGATATGATTTTTTTGATGAAATCCTAGATTATACTAATTCAAATAAAATAGCTATTGCTCATAATAAAAATGATAATGCTGAAACTGTGCTAATGAATATTATGAGAGGGTCTGGGGTTTCAGGTCTTAAAGGAATTGAACCTGTTAGAGATGGTAAGTTTATTAGGCCTTTGATTGAAATTGATAGAAAAAGTATTGAACAGTATTGTGTTGATGAAAATCTTAATCCTAAGTTTGATGAGTCTAATAAGGAAAATGTGTATACTAGAAACAAAGTTAGAAATTTGCTTATTCCATATATTGAAAAGGAATTTAATCCTAATATTATTGAATCAATTAGCAGATTATCGGATTTAGCAACACAAGAAAGCAATTTTGTGGATAATGTTGTTGATAAAGAGTTTAAAAATACTTTAATTTCGTACAATGAAAGTGAGATTAAGTTAGATTTAAAAAAATTCAATAATTTAGATAATTTTATAAAAGCAAAAATAATATTAAAAAGTGTAGCTAAACTTTTTAACACTACAAAGGGAATAGAAAAAGTTCATATTGAAGATGTTATTAAATTATGTGAAAGAAATATAGGAAATAAATATTTGACACCTAATAAAAATTTAAAAATTTTTGTAAAAAAGGCTTGCATTTTCCTGAAAAGTAGTGTATGATAGCAGAGTAGCAAATGGCTCGTTGGTCAAGCGGTTAAGACGCCGCCCTCTCACGGCGGAAAC
>OLRO01000634.1_pt1 | contig 24720 bp, 24 predicted proteins | sample 1673131 | NCBI WGS metagenome assembly OLRO01 (sample SAMEA3136757, study PRJEB25190) | human gut metagenome | biome: human gut; feature: human-associated habitat; material: faeces | place: Austria | collected 2013 | reverse complement strand
TTTTGAGTATTAATAACTTATTTAATAATCGTCTCGTTTTAACGGGACACTAGTGTGTCTGGAGTATTAATAAACTCAGTCATCTGCCCACCAACAATATCTACTTCCGGATGCTGCTCTAAATATTTTAACTGAATTTCAAATCGGTTAGGCATACAAATATCATCACTATCCATACGCGCAACAAGACTATACTTTGCAGATTCTACTCCTAGTTTTAGAGCTTTACCAAGTCCCCCGTTCTTCTCGAGTCGAATGACTTTAAATATCAGTGGGAAACGTCTTTCATACTCATATAAAAGTTCTTCTAGAGGAACCGGCACCTGACCATCCCGTACTAGAACTATCTCAGCAGGTTTAACTGTTTGCTCCACTAGCATACTATCAAGAGCAACACGCACAAATTCAGGATTATCATTCTTATAGACAGATGTTATAATAGAAAATTTTTTCATGCTTTTTTTAAATATTTTTGATAAAGTTTTAAATAATTATTTGCTAACACCGAAATGCTATACTTTTTCTCGGCAATACTTCTTGCACATTTTGACTTATATTCTATATTCCAGCGTAAACTATCAACTAGGCAATCTGTTAGCTCCTTAACAGAATTTCGATTAAAAATAATACCCGCATCAGATTCACATATAAGTTCTTTATGAGGTTCTATGTCTGAAAGAATAACAGGCAAGCCGCAACTTATTGCTTCTAATACTGTATTTGGCAACCCTTCAGCTAACGAACTAGAAACAAGAATATCTGCTGCTTGTAAATATTTTACTGGGTTTTTTGTTATACCTGCAAAGACTATATTAGAATTATCTTTAGAAAGTTCCTTTAAAAGAGGCTCCTCAATACCACCTCCCACAAAAACAAGCAACGAATCCGAAAGTTTAGCATCTATATACGCATTTATTATAACTTTATTGTTTTTACGCGGAAGTAAAACACCTAAAACAAGATAAATTGTTTTATACAAAGGTAAATTTAATTCTTTACGTAACATTTTTTTTTCTGCTGAATTAACAGGGATAAAAAAATCCGTGTTTACTGCATTTTGCACACATTCAATATCCATGTTTTCCTCTTTACTAAAAATACTTTGAAGAGAAAAAGAACAAGCAACTTGTGCCTGAATTTTTTTTATAACATATATATGATACTTATTAATGACAAAACGTAGAATTTTTGGGAATTCTTCTGCTAATTCTCTTGGATTACTACGTTGTGTAGAAACAGTTGTAACATACTTATTAAGATACATATTGACAATATCAGCTCTATATCCCGAAGAATGCACAACATCTATTTTATGTTCTATTATATAGTTCTTCAAAAGAGAAATACACCCCCATATATTCCATGATGGCTTATTTAATTGATATACCTCAATCCCTCTCTCTTCAAATCTATATAGCCACGATCTATTATTGATTTCAGGAGATAATGTAATAAGAATAGCTTTGACTCCTTCTATTTGATTCAACCCAGTCAAAATATTCAATGCTTGGTTCACTGGACCATCAGAACTGATGGCTCGACTAATTAAATATACTATATTCACAATACTTTTTGTTTTTTTATTTTACTAAAGTTTCGCAAGTGAATAAATATCAACTTACTTGTTTATAAATATACATATCACGTAGCATATGGGCAACAGAATTTCCTTCGATGAGATCAGCAAGCAACTCCGTAGCATCTATGGAGTAATGCTCTGCTATATTCAAGACGAAATCCAAAATGATGTCCCATATCTTGTCCGTTACGGACAATTCGAGAGTGTCATTGGTAACCTCTGCAAAAAGACCACCAATAGTTTCATACGCCTCAAATCTCTTCACCGTACACAAGATGTTATACTGCATCATTGTCAAGGTGAAACTTGCGATTTGGGCGGCAAAATGTACGGACTGGCACTTGCCCAAGTTCAACAAGGTCTTACAGTCCTTGTATGCGACTTCGGTAGCCCAACGTCTGGCGTATATACGATATGCCTCAAGAAAGCTGAGGGAAAGATCGGTTGTCAACAAGCCGTTCCAATTACCTTTGCGACCTCGTTTGCAGAAGAACAAACGAACAGGTACGCCATCCAACTTAACGTCCATCGTGCAATATGTGCAGCGAAGAGTTCTGTTGTGCTTACATGCCTTCGCCTTCTGTTGGTGCCTGATGATTTGCTTGGCATTCATCTTACCAGATTTTGTGGCGTAGTTGGTCTTGCCCAACTTTATCATGCCCAACAAATGACACTTGATATGCCTGCTGGTTATGAGTCGCACGAACTTGGTGTTGGTAAACCAGCTATCTATAAGCAAGTAATCGAAACGGATACCTCTCTTGATGGCATACTTGACCATGTCAATGGCCTTGTCTGTCTTCTTCATCAAGTATTCGTTGACACGCTCCTCTACCGCCTGATCCTTGTGGTCTTCGGTAAAGCGAGCCTTCCGCTGTTTGGCAGTAAATCCTTGCACCTTTTGCTTGTCCTTGCCTTCCTCACCGTGAAGCGAGAAATCGAGAAAGAGCTGGCTAACGCCATCGGACAACATCATGGTCAGACACTTATAACCAAGGATGCTCTTTTGATGAACATGAGACCAGATTCTTCCTATGAGTTCGGTCGTCATACCAGTCTTAGGTGCATCAGTATCATCAATAATCAAACAAACCGGCTTGTCATGATGAACAGTTGTGCTGCTTGATATCTTCTTTATCAGCTGAAGATTCATTGCATATAGTAACTTGCGCCACTTGACGTTGCCATCATTCATAAAACGATAGAAATACTTTTGATGGTTATATCCTTGAAGAAAAGAAAGAATAGAAGATAAAAAGGTATATAAAAGAGATGGGCTTTCTTCAACATACATATTTTGATTCTTTAAAACTTTTCTAAAAGTATCCAGAATAATTTTACTCATATGTAATTGCAGATTTTAAGGCATCAAGATATCCATGTCCATATTGAAGATCTGGTTCCATAAAATTACCTTCACCCCATTCATTCCATGATTTCAAGAAAATGATTTTATGTTCATCTTGCTTGTTTTTAACTAAATCTAACGCCTTACATACTTGACTTTTGAATTCTTCTGGAGTGCTATCAGTATATATGATAGCTTTTTTACCACTACGTGGACTTCTATCCCAATTAGGTAGGATTGTAGGATAGGCATTTTCCCAAGAGTCTTCCTTGACAAATAAATTCTTGTTAATAGAATGTTGGGTAAACTTACTCAACATGTCATAATGAAATACTTTTTCTAAAACTTTCTTTAAAATTGATCCCAAACGACTTCCTGCAAGCATTTCTGCTCTTAACTGTCCTCGAGAATTTATAGCATCAAAACCTCTATCCAAAAGATAATTATAATGAAGTGCTGCTTCATCAAAAGAAGGAATTCTTGCTCTTCCTGTATTATAACTTCCAATCTCTCGCATAGAAATATTATTTGTAATACCAACAAAATGTATTCCAGAAAGCCCATTCTCTAACGCTAATTGACGCCAACGATCAATAAATTTCTTCTGATCAGGCATTGCATATGGAGAGAAAATCAAGAAAAGGGGTTTACCATCTACAGTAATATAACGCTTATCTTTGAATGCAGGCAAAACCTCATAAAAATGATCATCAAACTCGCTTTCAACATAAGTTTGCTCCATTAAAGTAGCATCTTTTATTGATTTCGACTTTGCATTCCAACTACGGTTAGACCACGACTCATTAGCCCAACCTAAACAAAACGGAAAATCAGGTTTACCTGATGCCAACACTTCATTAAATGGACGCTCTAATAAACGCTTACCTTTACCAAACCAGTAATGCCAATAACAAAATCCTTCAATTCCTGCCTCTCGTGCCAACTTGGCTTGCTCTTCTCGAATTTCAGGCATACGAAGATCATAAAATCCCAGATCAGTAGGAACATGAGGCTGAACATGCCCTTTAAAAAGCGGCTTAGCCTTAGCTACATTTGTCCACTCAGTAAATCCTTTCCCCCACCAAATATCATTTTCAGGAATAGGATGATACTGAGGTAAATAAAATGCAATAACTCTTGCTTTTGTTTTCATATGTTTATATATTTTAATCAATTTGCAATTAAAAATCAAAAACTCTTTTCAATTCTTTTTCTTTATCATTCCAATAAGCATTCCAATTAATATCTTTTTTATGTCTCAGCATTCTTTCTCTATACTCTTCAATAGTACAAATAAAATGTGCTGGAACCCCCGCCCACACTTGACCTGCTGGAATATTTTTCGTAACAACACTTCCCCCCCCAATAACGCAGTTATCAGAAATACTAACATTCGGAAGAATTATTGTACGCATTCCTACAAAACAGTTATTTCCAATTCGAATAGGACCAATTTTATAAAATGGAGCATCAGACGGAAATATATGATCAAGCACCCATCTACCACCATCATGTGTAATGAAAGACACATCAGAAGAAATGCGTGTTCTATCTCCAATACTGATTAACCAAGGTTCACTACTGAAAGATGGAAAATCGACAAAATTAGATCCCTCCCCTATAGTAACACCTATCTTTCTAGCATACTTTACTGGATTTCGAAAATATACAATTTTCCAAAAAATCCGAGAAATTAAAAAATGTTTCATATAATGTTAATTATTGATTTTGACTTATTATTTCGTATTTTCTCCCTGAATAGAGATTAGACCAAAAACATAAGTAATAAGAAATGCACTCATCCACATAACAAAATTACCGCGTGCAAAAATAATAAACCACAATAGCATAAATGATAAAGTCAAATATGATTTCTTTATGACTTTTACAAAAGGACTATACAGAAATAGACAATAAGCAAATAGACCCAACAGCCCATATACCATAATATAATATTTTATGCCTACATTTGCACCACCACCTTGAAACAAACGGTTATAACTTTTAGGATCTCCTACAAATACACTACTACTACTTATGAATTTATTGAAATAAGCATCAAATGCCTCTGTTGTTCGATTATATCCCTCCAAAGTACCGCGCTGCTCATCATACTGAAATCTCGCAAGTACTTGATTATTTATTTCATTATCTCCACCATTATAAAATGTTCCATATAAATAGATTGCACAAACCAAGCCAAGCACACCTAAAATAGAAAGAAGCCGATACTTACTATCTTTCATCTTCCTTATCAGATAAAAAATTACAAAAAGGATATAACCCGCAATTGAAAAAGTCAAAATGAGGGCTGCCAATAGTACAAAATTACTTTTATGCTTCTTAAACTTAAATCCATCTATAAAGAAAATCATTACTATTAAGCATGCTAGATATCCAGGCTCTAGAAATATGGATAAAAAACGCTCAAGGGGTATCTCTGTAAAACTACTAGAAAGTTGAACAAAAACAAAATAATTCTTCACTAAATAATAACTATCGCTTGTTGTATCTCCATAGAAATCCATCATATATGGAAAGTTTACGCCAATGGTTACCATAATATAACAAATTAATGAAACCGCAATAATGATATTGAATACTTTCCTCCAGCTAAAGAATACACTATATTTATAATTGTCTTTCAAGAATAGGAAACTTAAAAATGGAAATATATTTACAACATTAAAAAAATAACCATTTATATTACCATGCGTTCCTAGTAACACCGCAAGGATAGCAAACAAAGCAATATTCATATTTTTATACAAATAAAACTTTGCATAAAATATATGCACCAATATAGTTGCAGAAACAATTATAAGAGTTAGTACAGTATTGTCTATATGCCAAAACATATACGCATGAAGCGAATATAGCATACAAGTTACATAGTAACATAACATTAAAAAAGGAACCCTGATGTTTTTTTTAATGTTTTTTGCATAATAGTTTCTCATAAAATTTTAGAATTTCTTGAGTATTTTTTTCTATTGTATAATTATCCATTACAACCCGATAAGCTCTATCAATCATCGCTTGATAAGCAGGAAGAGGAGTTTTGCACACTTTAATAATAGCATCGGTCAAATCATCTGTGGAATTAATTCGAATACCAATTTCTTTCCCTGTACTCTCAAGGCCATTATCAAACTGTTCTTTAGTGCCTGCGACATCTCTACCAATAACTATTGTTCGATTCAGCATTGCTTCAGCTGTAATAAAACCAAAACCTTCATAATAGCTTGGAACCAATAATGCTGTAGCATTCGCCATCAAATTATAAATATCTTTTCTAAATCCTAAATATTTGATTTTTGAGCTGTTTTTACGAACAGATATCTCATGTTCAATATTAACATAGTCATTTCCTGCAATCCAAAACTCATAGTCCGGTACTTGCTCTGAAGCAGCATCAAAAGCACTTAAAGCATCATAGATACCTTTTCCTCTTTGGAGTGACCCAACAAATAAGAAGTATTTCTTCTTTTCTAAAACTATTGGAGTTTTTGTGTCTTTTTGAAAAACTCCATCATAGATAACACAGTCCTTCTCTCGATTCAAATTAAAATGAAAGAATACCGCTTTGGTAATTGCAATACAGTGAGATGATTTTGAGTGATATAACTCTTTTACAAGTTTTTCACCACCTAGAGGCGCCCCAAAAAAATCTTTTGACTGAAATTCACGTACATGCCATACATGTGGTATTCTGTAATCCTTTGCAATTTTTGCACCAAATCTAATGACTCCACTATTCGAGTGAATAATATCAGGATGCTCTTTAAAAATTATCTTTTTAAATCTGTATTCTGCTAATTTGTTGAAAAATAACGTACGAATTAAACGATAGGGATATATTACATAATCAACAAAATATTTTTTTCGTGGATATATAGCATTATAGTGCATTACAAAATACACTTTAATATTCATCTTACGAAAAATATCTGCCAAAGGACCTTCATGAGGTAAAACAACAATAGGCTCAACACCTAGTTGTACCATTCCCTTAATAATATTCAAAAGTGCTAAACCAGCTCCTTGAATGCCTGGGCTATGATTTATATAAACTATTTTCATTTATTAACAATGCTTTTAAGATAATTCCATGATGAATTACGTAAATCATCAAGATGTTTTTGATATGTTTGGGGATCATAATCATCTTCAAATGACGTATCCTTATCATCCTTTGCCCTATTTTGAAGATTGAATTCAGCAAGAAGTAACTTTATTCTATCATTATCAAGAGTACTTTCACTTAAGGTTACTGTACGTTTAGTAAAACTATAAACCAACGTACCATAATTTAAGCAAAAGGCCGTACCATGAAAAGAATCTGTTACCACATATGAAGCATCCCTTATCAACCCTACAAATTCTGCCGGTCCTACCCCCTTTAGACATTTAGTTTTCGAAAGATATTTAGGTCTTGTAAGAATATAATAAACAGGAAGTCCTGTTTTCAAACCAAGCTCCTCTGCATAGTTAGCTATACAATCTTTTTCACCCAAGATATATGCAAGAATATACCCCTTGTATGGAAGTACAGGAGTAAACGCTATCTGATTCCATTCTTTTGGAGTCAACAGCAAAGTTGGATCAATAACATATTCAACTCTCTTTCCAATAATTTCAGATAGCCTTTTGCTATTCTGCTTTTCACGACAAGAAAGATGATTAAACGAATGTAAATGCTGTTTTAAAACTTCAGCATACTCTTCAGTAATACTTAAAGTTCCAATACTCGGAGCATAAGAATTCTTCTTAAAATTGTCAGTAACAAAATTCAAAAAATTAGCTGTCGAACCAGATCGATTCATATATTCACTCCATGTCTGATCACTGCCAACTATAAACTTGTCATACCTACAATTAGCTTCTTTCACTGTATCAAAATAATATTCCTTATCAGAAGTCGGTATATTATCCTTATGAAAATTATTAAAAGCTTCGAGAGTCGTAACAAACTCTTCTCCCTTAAAGTAATCAAATTGAGAAGGTGGAGCAGGTATAAACGTACGAATAATATTTCGAAGTGCCTTGAATACAAATGATCTTTGCTTGAAACTAAAATATTGCAAATATTCACTTTCAACACCTAATTTAGCAAGAGCCTTAGACAAAGCAAATGCTTGAAGCATTGTTCCATAATTTGGCTCATTATGATATGATATTAAACCTATTTTCATTATTTACCCCTAAGTTTACGAATAAACGAAATTTTATATACTAAATTTGCTATTAAATCTAACTTACGATTTCTAACAATTCTTTTTTTTTCATATTCCATGACATCATGCATTGCTGCAATAAAACCTTTTTGGGTATATGCAGAAAGAAATTCATCTCTTTTAGGATGTCGTTGCATAGGTTCCCTTAACTGTCTGTGACTTTCTAAAATTTTCTGATAGTCCACTGATGTATATATCAAATCTCCCTTAAATCGCATAAACAACAATTCAGCTTTTTTATTATTTACTGAAATCATTGATGCTAATCGCTTCGAACCAGGCAATTTGCTAACAATCTTACTATCGTAATAATCACCACAAGTAAACTCCGAGCACCTATCAGGTGTTGCGTATTTACACTTATAACATGATTCACGATATGTAAGTCCTGTAAGAAACCCTAAAATATAGTCATTAAATGGATATTTTTCCGAATATACTAAATGATTATTTTCATCTATAAAATGAAGGCCATATATACTCTTCATTTTGATTTGAGACTTTAGAAAACCTGGGAGAATATTATATATTTTAGGAATATACTTATATCTGAACTCAAGTACAGTATTAGAAATATTCTTCTTAGCAGAAACCTCTTCTATCGATTCATTTAAAAACGATTGGGAAGGCACACCATGGCAAACAAAATCTATAGTATAGAGATTAGAATAGTCTTTACGTAGGAAAGATTTTAAACCTGCAACTTGACAAGGAGTTCCAGTGAATAATACTAATCTATCATTTAATAGGTCTTGTTTTACTAAAGAAAAGATTTTTTCTAGCTTACTTTGAACATATTTACTACCTTTTAATAAATACAAGTCATCAGTTTTTGTTATTCGAATATGTTTCGTTTCAAAGTCCGGAATATTTGTGCATCCATAAACAACTCCATCACTATTACCGAGAATATATCTAGCAATAACAGATATCGCCCCTCCTGATGTAGAAGATTTCTGTTCTTCAACAGATGCTGCATGGCAAACATATCCACTAATAGGTATTTGTTTTGATACATCATTTAATGTAGGACAAACTATTTGACACAACTTGCAATCTACACACTTAGATTCATCAATCTCCGGATAGAGAAAGCCAAATTTATCATTCACCATTTTAATAGCTTTATGGCGACAACTATTCATACAAGCAGAACAACCAGTACACTGCACCTTTGGACATACTTCTTCCATATACTAATTGATTATCAAAATGTTATTCTTTTTCAACTTCTTGTTTAACTTCATAAATAGCATCCTTTAATGCTTTTATTCGTCCCTTACCAAATTCCATATCCGGCTCCATATAATTGCCTTCTCCCCATTCATTCCATGATTTAACAAAAGCAATCTGCTTATCAACAGGCTTGTCCTTTATATAATATAGAGCCTGTATCACATGCTTTGAAAAATACCAATTCGTCAATTTATTCGCAAAGAGGGATACTTTGAGTTTATATAGTATCCCAGAGTATGGCGTCTGAGAAGAGCCATTCTGATTGTTTCTATTTCTCATAAATCTATTAAAAATTAGTCTCTACTGAAAATGTCTCGTGTAAATGGCTTCTCTGCCAAATACTTTTCAATGTAATCACTCTGGATTGGAGAAATCTTGTTGTTGAGTTTCTCCACCTTCTCTGGGATTACATCTACTACGGTTACATGATGGTGCTGAGATAACAGAGTTGCTATGCTCAGACCTACGTAGCCGGTAGCGGCTACTGCTACTTTTATATTCTTAAAATCATTCATAATGATATTGTGTTTTTATTTTTTTTATAAATCATCCCAGCCTTCTTTACCAGGCAAAGGTAAATACTTAAAGAGTTAAAACCTTACGCTGTAATGGTGATATACCTAAACTTTACACTTTAAGAATGGAATTTTCTTCAATATCATATTGCGAACCAATAGCTTTTCATGCGTATTCATCCCAACAAAATACACATCAAGAATTGTTAATGCAAAAGTAGCGAAGCCAACTATTATCATATTCTGCCAAAAACCATGAATCATATAATTCAAAATCAATGGTATTGGTATAGCAACAAATGTCACACTTAAAATAGGTGCTATCACAGCTTTCAAATATGACAAAAGAGGAAAATTCAACTTTTTCTTCATGTATATACATCTTGCAATCATGACAACTATATTGACAATGATACGTATAACCCAAACAGAGTATACTGGCATTCCAAGTTTCAACACGATATATGCTACAGGAAAATTCAAAAATATCAAACTTGCCACCAATATTTGATAATTACGAATCTTACCTGTAGCTTGTACAGACATCCACAAAGGAGCGGTTATTGCTTCGATAGAAAGGAAGACGAGTATCAGCCTACAGAATATAGCTGTATATTTAGGAACTTCCTTCAACCAAATATCTAAGATTCCATCAATAGTAAAAAGTATAGGCAACACCAAAACCAAAACCATAAAATAAGAAAACTTAGAAGTTTGAAATATCAATCTATGAAAATAATCTATTTCCTTTGCTGCATAAGTCTTTACTATCTGCGGCTGAAAAGCTGTTTGAAAATTAGATATAAAACCATAAACATTAGTGGAAATCTGATTGGCTATACCTGCAGCAGCATTTACAGTTACACCATAGAAAATGTTAATAAGAATATTCAAACCTTGCTGAGCAGCTAAATTGGCAAGACTTCCAAACAAAGACCATCCAGAAAAGCTAAACATTTCTTTAAATGCAACCTTATCCCAAATTCTCTTATACTTTGTTGTTTCGAAGTTTCTATTACAATATATCTTATATATATAAGCAACTATCAGAGGTACTATTGTATAAAGGAATGAGTAAAAAATCAATTTATCAAAAGTAGTTATATACAAAAGATAAACAACTAACAACTTAGCTATCACCTCTACAAGGGAAACGTAAGCATAGAAATTCATTTTTTCATAGGCTATAATAGAAGCATTATAAGGGACTCTCAAAAGATTTATCACAAATTGGATTAAAGTAAATTGATAAACCCATTGTGCGGCATACATTCTTTCCGAAGGAATGTTCAATTGCGTATTGACAAACCATAATCCTACAGTTTCTCCTAATATGACCACGACTATAGAAAGCAATAGATATGTATTCATACTCATACAGAACACAACATTAGTTTGCTTATAATCTTGCCGTCCTAAATGAAAATTCAAAAACCTCTGAGTAGCGGAAAGCAAAGCTGAATTCAAAAAAGAAAACAACACAACTACACCACCAATAATATTGTTCAATCCATAATCTGCTGCGCCAAGAACATCCAGAACAATTCTAGATGTAAACAATGCCGTCAGCATCATGACGAACATACGTAAGTACAAGAACAGCGTGTTCTTTGCTATTCTTTTATTATTATCTGATGTTTGAGTTGACATTTACTTTTTCTTTTCTATTGATTGTAAAAACTTATTTCTATCATTCTCCCAAATTGTATCATCCTCAACCTCTGGCAAATGAAAGAACTCTATCAAATGATCCTTCAGCTGATTCTGCTTACCATTTACTCGCTTTGATTCATCCAGCACCACTGCCATCTTTCTAGGATTAACAGCTCCTTTTATCTCAGGTACAGTAAAGCCTGGGCAAACAATGGTGGAATACTTTGCTTTCAGTACCCACGTTGCTCCCATCTCATTCAAGCAGGCTACACTATCATAATAGTTCTTCGACAACAAGAGGATTACGTAAATATCATACTCCAGGAACTTTGTTGCAAGAGTATCATAAATATCTTCACCCTCTGGAATATCGTACCCAGGAACAGAACTACAAAACAGGTTTCTCTTATTGAATCCTAATGTTCGCAACATCGTAACTAAAGAGGAGGCTATTGCTTCATCTTCAGAAGAATGACTTATAAAGAGCATAGGCTTCTTTGCTTGCAGCTTTTCTTCTTTCTTCTCATTCTTTTCTTGCTGTCGTAAGATTTCTGATCCTTCTTGAATAAGCAGTCGGGTGACATTGGACAATTCATTATCACACAATATGTTTTCCCTAGTATAAGGGTCAAACATTTGGTCTGCATGATTCGCCTCGTCAACAGTTTGCTTTATCGACTTCTCTGTTTCATATATCTCTACTTTTCTGATATTTTGATCACCTATTTTTGCGCCTGCAAAAATGAACAAATCTCCTTTTAAGTATGGTAAAATTACATTTCCCAAAACTTGTTCTTTTGATTGGAAATCGTACTCAAACAGAGTCCGTATCCTTCGGTTCCCCTTCTAGGAGAAACCTCTGGAACGAGAGGATGTAACCGCACTACTGTGCTATATATGCCCCACCTGTCCCTCCCCAGCGGGAGGGTCCTTACCCTATACCCAAGCCCTAAATCCCTACCATAGGGATTAGGGATGTAACCGCCCTCCGGTGCTCAGAACCGCTGCGCTATAAGGTTGGCGGACCATCAAAGGTCTCGCCATATTATGCGGGATGGGACCGCCAGATTATAGTCCATTATCGTGATACGAACTTTACTGCTTAAACATTTCTACTAAAATATGCCTATCTCAAATTTCGAATACTTGTTGAACTTGTGGCTACTTGCACATCATTACTCAATGGTTGCTTATAGAAACGCATCTGCATTCCAAATAGCAATAAACGCAAATCGATATCATTATTTATTTTAAACTTTCCGTCTTGCTCATTATATTCTAAACCACCATCACTATATCGGCATATATAACTTTTAAGTTCTTCTTTTTGAGCATCAGAATATGTGTTATAAACCCTAGCCACTTCGAATATTCGTTTCCTATTTGACAAGCTTACCTTATCTTCAGAAAAATCATCGCTTAAACTTATCATGTCATTTGATAGAAATTCATGAATTGAACTAGAAGTTCCTTGAACATACTCATTTTTAATACTGGAGAAAATATTATACAAACGATTAAGCTCTTGAAAATAAAGAGTATCAGTATTCAAGTCATAAATGCCATCTGGTATGGGATTTATTGTTACCATTTTATTGTCATTAGAAAACTGAATACTATTACCTATGGTCCAAAAGCCTGCCTTTCTAATATAGCAACCTGTCAACATCCGCTGAATATAAAACTTGTCTTCTGCATAATATGCAAAATATTTTATGTCATCGAGTTGATTTACGTTAATCGTTACCAACTCTCCTGATTCTATTGGATTGCCAAATAAGTCATTAAAATATTCCGTATTCCTAAGATTTTCTATCCGAAACCATTGGTGCGCCACATTGTTATTGGGATCATACACCATAGAATCGGACAAGTCCAACTGCTCCAACTCAGCAATTTCTATCTGGTCACAAATCATTGCCCATTGATTTTCGTTTTTTATCTTCGCTATTAACGTTCCCATTGGCTATTATATTTCTATGTAAACTAATTCTGTCAATTTCTTTAACTTCGGAAAGGTTATATTCGTTTCATTTTTTCGAATAACTCTTCGTGAAATTATAAACAATTCTATTCCGTTATTTGAAATTACATTATAGAACTTATACCCCATCAACAACAGAAGAGGATTAAAATAATATGTTGTGGTAAGAGATGTAAATATCCATATAATAAAAACAAACACTATCAACACTTCATAAACAATCCCTTCTTGAACACTGCCAGGTATGCTCAAAGACACAAAGAAATAACTAAGATACACTGGTAAATAGTCCTTATTTGCACTACTTACTTTTTGTGCAGGTAACCTTAAAGAATCTTTTGGACTAACAGCCTTTGAGAGCAGAACAAACATCAACGACAACAACAAAGGTATTCCAAGAAATACAAATATCGTTAGTAACATATCTAACCAGGAAATTCCTACAGAGAACAATGAAACCTGTGCTTTTATGAAATAGAGGCTAGCTATCAATAAGCTAGATGCTAGATTCATCATCCACCATAAGAAATATCGTAACATTAAACCTATATTCATAGCATATCCTCCTATATAGCTTTACCTAATGATTTAAATACAGCTCGAGCAAAAGGAGCAAGGAGAAAATTCTCATGAATATTGAGATTTCTTTCCATTTTTTGTATCTCCATCCTTGCACGGTCTGGATTGAAAAGACTCATCTCTATTATATCGTTTATGAGACAAAGACTCTCTAGATTATGACAATAGGAAGTGTATCGTTCTTTAATTTTATATACACGCATCCAATTATCACATTCTTCAGGATACTCAGGGCATGAGCAAATTACATTTATATCTTCTATTTTCGTCTCTTCACGTTTATAACAAGTTGTCATTTCGACATTTACATATATTTCATAAGATGAGGCTTCTCCTTTTAAAAATGGAACAAAAGCCTTAACCTGTGTTTCTTTTCTTCCACGTTTTATAAAAAGCGTATCAGATTCCCTCTTATATGAACTATTACAATGATAACAAGTTGGAACCAAGTTGTGAAAGTTTAGCGAGACAAAAGGATAGAGTGCCTTAGGCAAATAATGGTCAAAGGCATCACGCGGGGCATTATCTTCTGTCAAGACACTCCCAATGCCGCAACAATGACAGATGGAATCATTCTTCACCAAAGTTTTATAATACTCACTCAACGTACCATATCTGACTTGGAAAGTTTTCAAGTTGACATGCTCTGTATATAAGTCGTTACAGAATTTTTTCAGAGAATTCAACAAGGCTTTCCAGTCTTCATCGCCTTTATAAACTTTCAGCAAGTCCTCGAAACGAAATGGCTTTATCTCTTTTCGACACAACCGCTCTATCTGGTTGTTATTGCAATATGCAGTACGCAAAAATTTGACCTTGCCATCATCCAAAGACTTACATCCATCATATAGCTTGCACAGTTGTTCGTAGAACTTGTACTCTTTTACCTCTAACAAGAATTTCTTAGTCGGCTCATCCACAACAGCTAGCAATTCTTCAGCAGGATGTTCGTGAGCACGAAACAAAACTTCGAGAAAGATATAATCTACAAAGTCTTGTAAACCTTGGACACGATGTTCGATATAACTATATTGTTTCCACATAATTATCCTTCGTTTATCTCGCTAAGAACCATCAGTTTTTCTAATGATTCTCCAAATTTTCTGTTGACTTCGTTCAACTTTTGCTGCTTATCCTTATCCGTTTGCATACCAATACTTTTCATCTCTTGGTATGCTTTTTCTCCTATGGTATCTGTGCTACCAAATATTTTGGTCTGAATAAAACTTGTTGAAGCTCCGTAAGTCTTGATACCCATAGCTGATGCCTTCTCTGCCTTGGCATGGTCGCCTTCCTTCGTAACAACGATCACATGGTCTGCTCGACTATCAGATATGATGAACGGTGAATGGGTCGTTATCAATATATCTTTCATGAAGTTGACATAGCGACTATCATGCTGTTTTATATTAGAACAAGCATTTTTCAATGTTTTATCCAATATGCTAACGAAATGAGAACGCCAACTAGGATTGAAATGGGTCTCTGGCTCATCAAGCAATATCAAGGAATCACTGTCTTTCAAGAGAAGGCAAATAGCCATGGTATGTATGAATTGGTGTTCACCATCCGAGAACTCCTTTAAAAGTAACTCCTTTTCATCACCTTGTTCATCCACCTGTTTGACAAGATAGAAATCAAGGAAATGAAATACATCGTCGTCTGAACCTGGTACACCAAACTTTCCATCGGTATATACACCTGTGGAACCAAAGATTTCCTTCTGTTTTTCTAACTTAACGGCATAGTTGTTTAATTCGTAGAGCAATCGGAATACTTGAAAGCAATCCATCGCAGTATGGAAATAATACTTGAAAGCATCTTTTGTTGCATCATTCACCCAAAAGTCAAAATAATAAGCTCTATCCTCTATATCATACCATGAGAGTGTGGAAATATCCTTCAATATCTCAAACAATCCCTTGACAGAGACTTCGTTACCATTAGACTTACGCTTGAACAACTGAAAATAAGAATTCTTGTTTTTATCCTCTTCAAAAAATTCTTCCCGCAGATGCATCCGAAACTTTTTAATTCTCAGAATCCCTGTATACCCGGAAGCTGCCAGAGTCTTCAATGTATCCTTATCCTCAAACAACAAGCAACAGAGCAAAATGGCTTGGCTCATATTTGAATCTACATATATGAGGCTGTTCTCTGGCGAAGAATAATCGACTACATCGTTAATAACATTCTCCTGAAACTCAAACAAATGAATAAACCGGCTCTTGATGAATGGAATACTCAAAGTTTCATTTTCGCCAGAAGAATAAGCTACCACATACTGTGGTAAGAATGATTTTGCCATAGAGGTAATACCAACAGGACTCTCTTCAAGATTAAAGCGCATAGCTGGAGCCGCTCCATATAAAGGCATAACACTCATCATAGGTGCTTCGCCCGCTTTTTTCTCAATGGTGATTACCGCAGCATGTTGCTCATTAGCTTCAGCCTTACGATTACCTAAGGTAAGGTATTTCAATGTAAAGGCGTCCACCGCACATTTTCGAGAATCGAATATATTTTTTTCTCTCAACGCTGATGGTAGGTGTTTTCCTACACATAACTCTAAATGATAGAATATCTGCGATAGAGCTTCCAAGATATTCGACTTACCACAACCGTTCAAGCCAACTAGACAGAAGGGATTGAATTGGGTCATTGCCTCAAAATTATCCTGCTGGTGGAATTGGATTTCAAATCCTGGGGCTAAACTTCTAAACTGGGATTGTATTTTCAAACTAAGCAGTTTCATAATAATTATGTTCCATTTTAGATGTGGACGGTATCACGACCAACAAGTTTTATCTTGCCTGAATCAGAATCAAAATATTGCTTTACTATTCCCTTATCTAGATATTTATACAAGGATGCTCGCTTTGTATTATATTCTTTCAATGAAGAAATATTCAGCCTATCATCGTATGTATATTTATCCGTTGTAACAATCAGTGGATTGTCCGAAAGTAGTTTGATTCGTAGGTCATTAAAATCTTGTCCCCTAAGCAATAACGAATAAAGCAGTATATCAAACAAGCGGCTCAGCTTATCTTTTGATTCCTGCATTTTTTTCATGATCACTTCTATCTGTTTATAGCGATTCTCAAATTCCCTTTGGACTTCATCTTCAGGCAACCTAATTTGCACATTTTGGATAGCAGACACAAACCGTAAAGGGTTATAGATTGTCAATTTGTCTTTTAGCAGAATATGCAACATTTCTGAAGCACTCAATGCTACTGAAAGAAAATAGGGATTGCATTTTGTATCAACTGTAAATACATATTTCTTATCAGCATACAGCTCAAACCCTGTAGGCATAGGAACAATTTGTCCAAAGTCATGAAACGATTTTGTACTTTTTTTCTTACAGAAACCTTTCACCAAATTTCCGACCTTGATGTCTTTTCCCCAATAGCGTCCATACGAACTTCTCAGGCTTAGATAGTAAGATAGAAGAAAATCGGAGAGAATGCGTAAGCTTTTTACTCTATTCTCTTGAGCCTTCGAGATACCATCCAAAAGACCTATAATTTTTTCTTGTATGCTTAATGAGGGACATTCTATCTCTATCATACCCAAATCTATATGGGAAAGATTGGTCAGACGGGTTGTTCCGACATAAAGCCTATTCCACAAATCTTTGTTTGCTAACAAATAATAATAGGCATACTTTAATAATATCCCACTATCAAATGCCGCTGTTAGCACAATACAATCTTGACGAATTTCGTATTCACTTTCAGAATATTCCATGCCCCCAGACAAACGTTTTTTGAAGATTATGGCTTCTCCTTTTACGGAGTTTCCCTTAGCACCATCAAGCAAATAGGCCCGTTGAGCATAGCCGATAGTATTAGTGCTTATGGAAAACAAATCACTCAATCGCTTTTTCATAAATCCAGAAGATTAGATAGTTTTACTAACTCTAACATGATATCTTGTTCCAGATCTTTCAAATCAGATATAATGTTCTGCGGATTTTCATGCTCAAATTCGGGCTTATTATATTCATTATAGAAGTTTACACCCCAAGCTGCCTGATGCATTTTCATTTCTAGCTGAGAAACCTTGAAACAATCCATCAAAGAATTAGATCCTTCCTCTCTACCTTTAAACTTTTCTACGAGTTGCGGCAATGGTGTTTCCGAGTTGCGTAATCTTTTCGAATTCAAGCTATAGCCATCATTTTTCAATTCACAGAGCCAAACTTTTCCTTCTATAGAAGACATTTTTTTAGAGATGACAAGGATGGAAGTTTTTACAGAAGTATTAGGCAATACTCCTATTGGTAATGAAATGACTGCTTCCAATGTACAGGATTCAAGAATGAATTTCCTATATTTCGACGTTTTAGAATTGTGTGCAAACAAGAATCCCTCTGGTATCAAGAACACCAAACGGCCACCCTCATCTAACAGTTCCAAGCATCTTTCTATATACATGGCAGACGAATTATTTCCAACTCGCTCCTTCAATTTCTCATCTACATTTTGTCCTTTCACCAAAGAGCCAAGCAACGGAGCAGCTATTATTTTGGAATATCTTTGATTTGCTGGTTTAAAATCTGAAGATAACAGATTTTGCATAGTAAAATCATGGACAAGACTCATGTCATGGAAATAGAAATTCATCGTGGTCAGAAACATATCTTCATAAGAAGTTTGGTTTCCATCCAATACAAGGTTGTCCAACTGTTTCTTTGAAAATGTAGAATCCGATACATCACCAACGGCAAAGCCATCTTCGTCTTTATTGTTATTATCTTTCAACAAATTGTTTGAAACTATTGTACTATATGCCGTAACCAATAAATTTCCAGTTTCCAAATCTGGCGTATAAATCGAATCCTCTATTTTCAGTTCTGCCAATTCACACATCAAACGAGCTATATGACGTGGAACGAATACATGTTTCTTTCCCTTGACATCATGATATTGGTTCAACAGCTCTTCATAGATATACCCATAACTGCTTATCGAGACAACGTTCTCTGATGATTTCTTACTCTTATCAAGCAATTCATCCATTAGACAGAAAAGATCATAATTCGCCAAGCTATTCTCTTTAATTATCTGTATCTGATTATTCAGAAAATAAAATATAGGATAAGAGCCTATTACTTGTTGCTTGAGAAATGGTATAACTACATTTATATAGTTGTTTCCAAATTCTCGTTCGTCAAGTTTTTTAAGTAACTCCCACTTGCACTTTCCTACGGATTCATTAGCAAAAGGCGATACTTTCCCTGATGTCTCAAAGGTTCCTTTCTCGTCCATTCGTTTTAGGTAGAGATAACAAATGGCAAGATTAAGAATGAAGAAAGCATCATGTACACCTTCTTTCCAAAACAATTGGAATATCCTATCTATATATTCTTTGGTTTGTTTTTTATCCATTGTATATCAAATGAAGTAAACTGCCTATAAGCGTCCCCACTACTATATTACAAGTAGTTACACCTATCAGTTTTTGAAAAAAGTTATTTTGTATCGTAATTAGGGTAAAGAATTGCTAAGCACACACCTTCACCTTATCTATTTTTTCAACATAGTAACTCGGAGGAATAGAATTAAATTCCTTATCTTCACCTTTCATGCGAGTAAGATGTCTGCCCTATTTACTAAATGATAAATCAACGAAATGCATATCTTATTTTAGAGAATTGCTTTCCAGCTCTTTACTGATTACTTTTCCCATCACCTTCTCTATATCGAAGAAGGTCATAGGGTCGTTATAATCAATCTCCGAAATGGTAATATCCATATCATTAGAGCATTCGCTCTAAAACTTCTTTATCTGCCATAAGACCCTATTTGTATAAATCTACGTTGATATCGAATGGTGAATCGAAGTCTTTTAACATCGCATGCTTCGTATCTTTCTCTGAGAGATTGGCATGCTCTGTTGGGATTTTCCAATCAATACCGAGGGTATCGTCGAGGATAGAGATACCACCATCTGCCTCTGGATGATAGAAGTTATCACACTTGTACTGGAAGACAGCTGTTTCTGAAAGGACTGCGAAACCATGGGCAAAGCCCTTTGGGATGAAGAACTGGACATGATTATCTTCGGTTAACTCTACGGCTACATGCTTGCCATAGGTTGGTGATCCTTTGCGGATATCTACTGCTACATCAAGCACTCTGCCTTTTACGCAACGTACTAGCTTACTCTGAGTATATGGTGGGCACTGGAAGTGCAGACCTCGCATCACGCCATAGCTGCTCATAGACTCGTTGTCCTGGCAGAAGTGAACACTATGTCCTAGAATAGGAGTTACCTTCTCTTCAAACTCTCGCTCGCTGAAACTCTCGAAGAAGTAGCCACGAGAGTCGCGGAAGAGGCGTGGCTCTAAAATGAGAACGCCACTATTTCTGTTTTGATTATATTCATCGTTTTATATTTTAAGAAAGGCAGGCTCCATACCAAGAGCCGAAAAGTAGCTTATAAAATAAGCCCCAGGCATTTCACCTGCCATAATTATTTCCTGCTAATATTCTAAATTCTTTTTTAATGTTTGATTTTTCTCTTCAAGTATTGAAAGGAGATACTTGCCATAGTCATTCTTCAGCATAGGCTGAGCATTCTCTCTCAACTTTTCTGCGGTAATCCACCCCAGGCGGTATGCGATACCTTCCAAGCATGCCACCTTCACCCCCTGGCGCTTCTCCAAAACTTCAATAAAGGTTGATGCTTCTGAAAGAGAATCATGAGTTCCGGTATCAAGCCAGGCAAATCCTCTTGCCATAGTCTGTACCTTCAGCTCCTTATCCTTCAGGAACTCCTGGTTGACTGTTGTGATTTCCAACTCGCCACGAGCTGAAGGCTTGATATGCTTGGCTACTTCAACTACCTTATTAGGATAGAAGTATAAGCCTACCACGGCATAGTTGCTCTTTGGATGTTCAGGCTTCTCCTCAATGCTGAGGCAATTGCCTTGTTCATCGAACTCTGCAACACCATATCGCTCTGGATCGCTGACACGATAACCGAAGACTGTTGCCTTGTTGTTCTGCTCTGCATCTACTACTGCTTGATGAAGCATCTGGTTCAATCCTGCACCATAGAAGATATTATCACCTAATACGAGGCAAGCAGAATCATTACCAATGAATTTCTCACCGATAATGAAGGCTTGGGCTAAGCCATCTGGTGATGGCTGCTCAGCGTACTCGAACTTGACTCCGAACTGGCATCCATCGCCTAAAAGTCGTTTGAAACCAGGCAAATCGAAAGGGGTTGAGATTATTAATATCTCACGGATACCTGCCAACATCAAAACCGAAATAGGATAATATATCATCGGTTTATCAAAGATAGGTATCAGCTGCTTGCTGATGCCTTTGGTAATAGGGTACAAGCGTGTACCGCTACCACCTGCTAATACTATTCCCTTCATCCTTTATAAAATGTTGAATGTTAAGTGTTAAATGTTGAATTGCAGGAATAAGGCTGCTACTCATACAAGTTTACATTGATGTCGAAAGGAGAATCGAAGTCCTTCAACATCGAATGCTTGGTATCTTTCTCGGAGAGATTGGCATGTTCTGTTGGGATTTTCCAATCGATACCGAGGGAATCATCCAGGATAGAGATACCTCCATCTGCTTCTGGATGATAGAAGTTATCACACTTGTACTGGAAGACGGCTGTTTCTGAGAGGACAGCGAAGCCATGGGCAAAGCCCTTTGGGATGAAGAACTGGACATGATTGTCTTCTGTCAACTCTACGGCTACATGTTTGCCGTAGGTTGGTGAACCTTTGCGAATATCCACTGCTACATCAAGTACTCTACCCTTTACGCAGCGTACCAACTTACTCTGGGTATATGGTGGACGTTGGAAGTGCAGGCCTCGCATCACGCCATAGCTGCTCATAGACTCGTTGTCTTGGCAGAAGTGAACACTGTGTCCCAAGATTGGGGCAACCTTCTCATCAAATTCTCGCTCGCTGAAGCTCTCGAAGAAGTAGCCACGAGCGTCGCGGAAGAGGCATGGCTCAATAATGAGCACGCCATCTATTTCGGTCTTAATTATATTCATTTTTTACAAATAATATTTCTTAAACCATTCGGCAAATGCACGTAATCCCTCACGTAAAGAAGTAGATGGCTTGTAACCAAAATCTTCTTCCAAAGGTGTTGTATCCGCATAAGTAACAGGTACATCACCTGGTTGCATTGGAACTAATTCCTTATGTGCCTCAAAGTCATAATCTTTAGGTAAGACACCTGCACGGATCAACTCTTCCTGCAGGATGCTCACAAACTCCAGCAGATTCTCAGGATGCGAGTTGCCGATATTGTATACCTTATATGGAGGGATAGGTAAACCATCCTCACCATTATGCTTCTCTGGAGCGTGTTGCATAATGCGAACTACACCCTCTACTATATCGTCCACGAAAGTGAAGTCACGTTTACAATTGCCGTAGTTGAAGATCTTTATGGTTTCGCCTTTTACAAGTTTGTTGGTAAAGCCGAAATATGCCATATCGGGGCGACCGGCTGGGCCATAGACAGTAAAGAAGCGGAGGCCTGTAGAAGGAATATTATAGAGTTTGCTATAGGCATGAGCCATAAGCTCGTTGCTCTTCTTGGTGGCTGCATAAAGAGAAACTGGGTTATCCACCTTGTCATCTGTTGAATATGGAACCTTTTTGTTGCTTCCATAAACAGAAGAAGAAGAGGCATAAACAAGATGCTCTACCTCGTGATGACGGCAAGCCTCAAGGATATTATAGAAGCCAATGAGGTTGCTCTGGATATAAGCATCAGGATTCGTGATGCTATAGCGAACACCTGCCTGAGCTGCCAGATTTACAACCACAGAAATCTGGTTAGCTGAGAAGATTTTCTCGATGGCCTCCTTATTGGCAATAGAGTCATGAACAAACGTCCAATCTTTACCCATTGCCTCAATTTCCTTCAGACGTTCAAACTTGATGTTTACATCATAGTAATCTGTAATACTATCAATACCTATTACCTTGATGTTCTCCACATCATTAAACAAACGCTTTACAAGATTGCTGCCAATAAATCCGGCTGCACCTGTAACAAGGATTGTCTTACCTGTTAAATCTATATTATAACTTACCATAATCTTAATCTCTTCTAAAAATATCTCTAGTATATACCTTGTCCTTTACATCATCCAGACAAGCATCATAGCGGTTGGCGATAATTGCCTGGCTCTGCTTCTTGAAAGCATTCATATCATTTACAACCTTGCTACCAAAGAATGTACTTCCATCTTCCAAGGTTGGCTCATAGATGACTACCTCTGCACCCTTTGCCTTGATGCGCTTCATGATGCCCTGAATGGCTGACTGGCGGAAGTTATCGCTGTTTGACTTCATGGTCAGACGATAGACACCAATCACGCAGCTGTGTTCTTTGCTGGCATCGAAAGAACTATTCTCATTATAATAGCCTGCCTTCTGGAGTACGGCATCAGCGATATAGTCCTTACGGGTACGGTTGCTCTCTACGATTGCCTCAATCAGGTTCTCTGGAACATCTGCATAGTTTGCCAGAAGCTGCTTGGTATCCTTTGGTAAGCAATAACCACCATAACCGAAGCTTGGGTTGTTGTAATGAGTACCGATTCGTGGGTCAAGCCCTACACCATCAATGATTGCCTTAGTATCGAGTCCCTTTACTTCTGCGTATGTATCCAACTCATTGAAATAGCTTACTCGGAGTGCCAGATAGGTATTGGCGAAGAGCTTGACTGCCTCTGCTTCCTTCATGCCCATAAACAAACAAGGAATGCCCTTGTTTTCTAATGTTGAATGTTGAGTGTTAAGTGTTGAATTGCCTACGGACTGTGATGCGATAGCGCCTTCAACAAGAAGTTGAGAGAAGGTCTTGGCTGCTTCCTTCATCATCTTGACATTGGTTACGGACTTGATAGCCTCGTTCTCTTCTGCGAACTCAGGGCGCTCGATAATCTTTGGATAGCCTACGATAATACGGCTTGGGTAAAGGTTATCATAGAGTGCCTTGCTCTCACGAAGGAACTCTGGAGAGAAGAGGAGGTTGAACTTCTTCACGCCCTTCTTGGCATACTTCAAGTAGAGGTTGCGGGTGTAACCTACTGGGATGGTACTCTTAATGACCATCACTGCATCTGGGTTTACCTCCAGAACCAGGTCAATGACTTCTTCTACATGGGTTGTATCAAAGTAGTTCTTCACTGGGTCGTAGTTGGTTGGTGCTGCAATCACTACGAAGTCCGCATCCTTATAGGCTGATTTGCCGTCAAGGGTTGCCACGAGGTTCAATGGCTTTTCTGCCAAATACTTTTCGATGTAATCGTCCTGGATTGGAGAAATCTTATTATTGAGTTTCTCCACCTTCTCTGGGATTACATCTACTGCTGTTACATGATGGTGCTGAGATAACAGGGTTGCTATGCTCAGACCGACGTAGCCGGTACCGGCTACTGCTACTTTTATATCTTTAAAATCATTCATCATGATATTGTGTTTTATATTTTTATGTTCTTAAAATTCAAGAAGATTTTTCGAATCCCTCCGTCTCCCTTTAGCCAAAGGGAGCTCCACCTTTCTCACCAAG